>Ga0102589_1001585_pt1 | contig 29851 bp, 33 predicted proteins | sample AraplaMF_Col_mLB_FD_76858 | JGI IMG/M metagenome (GOLD analysis project Ga0102589, IMG submission 76858) | Arabidopsis root microbial communities from the University of North Carolina, USA - plate scrape MF_Col_mLB | ecosystem: Host-associated > Plants > Roots > Endosphere | place: USA...
CAAATCCAATGATTGCACCATATATGCTGAACGCGATTGCCTTTTCTCTTGGCGGAAAGCTGACCTGCATCGTAGAAAGAACCTGGGGCTGAATGAGCGCAGCAGCCAAACCTTGAACGATCCGAATGGCAATAAGCAGGGAAGGATCCGAGGTCAAGCCGCCAAGCATGGCCATGATTGTGAACCCGCTCACTCCAATAAGAAGCAGCCGTTTTCTTCCGTATATGTCACCCAACTTCCCGCTAATGATCAAGGCCACCGCCAAGCCAAGAGAGAAACCTGTAACGATTAGCTGCGCTTCAGCGAAGCTTGCGTTCAAGCTGTGCTGCATCGACGGCAGAGCAACCTGAATCATATAAGTGTTCAGTGAGATAAGCAGCGTCGGCAGCAGTACGATAACGAGTGCAATCCATCGTTTCGGATTCCCCTCCATTCGCTGATTACCATCCGTGCGTTGTGATGTAGTTATCAAAATAGGAGACATTACGATTCCCTCCAGTAGTTAGAATCACATGAATACTCTAATTATGAGCCAATCATGTTCACATGCTCTACCTGAAGAGGGAGTCTTTGCCCCTATAGAGGAAATAATTGAAGAACCCTTCTACCTACATTAGGCCAAAGGGTCCCCCTTGCGAAATGAAAGAGTCGCCGCCATTCGAAGACGACCTTCGAACTTGATCCTGCTGTTCCAACTGCTTAAGGAACGAGCTTGGATTGCAGCCGTAATGCTTGCGAAAGGCTGCCGTAAAGTTGCTAACATTACTGTACCCAACCGCGACGGCTGCTTCCCCTACATTCAGATGCCCCATTTCCATATGCCATATCGCCTTCTCGATCCGCTGCTTGCGCACCAGTTCGAATACTGTTGAGCCGAACAATTCTCGAAACCCTGCTTTCAGCTTGAATTCATTGATCCCGACATGCTTGGAGAGTTCCCGTATCGACAAGGGCTGTTCGTAATTGTTCATCACAATCTCCCGTGCCTCATGAAGCTTGGCGATGTCATCGCGACGAACGTTTCGCTTTACCGTTCGATCATGAATTTCGTCCGTCTCTCCGAATAAGGCGAGGAATTCGATAGCTTTGCTCTCCAGGTATAGCCGCTTCATCTTCCCCCGATAATCGCATCGGAGCATATCCGTTACGCATCGATGAATGTCTGGTGTGACCGAATAGGCGTCAATACTGCCAAGATGACGATGAAGCAATCTTTCCATGTTCTGCTTCTCGGCCGCATCAACAGCATAAGCATACAGTTCATCCGGGGAAAATCTCACCTCGACCATATGATGATGCATTCCTGCCTTTTTCTCCTCATATACCCGCACATCCTCCAACAGCAGCACATTGCCAGACTGCGGTTCCGTATGGCTTTCTTTTCCGCTCCATTCGCAATACACTTCACCGCTCAAGCAATAACTCAGCTCAAACAGACGGCATGCCTCTTGGATACAGAGCTTCATATCTTCCGCATAAGTGACATCGGTCACCATGATTTCCATGCCTTCACGGACGCGCATCCGGGTCACACTGCCCGTTCCAATGTGAGGAGGAAGGAACACTCGCTGCTCCCAAGTGCTGCTTACCATATCACCATGAATCATTTCAGAATAGCGCTCAAAATAATCATGGATGCTTGCTACATGAACTTTAGCTGCCATCTGATCACCTTCTATTCCGCCTTATTGGCCTGATTGAGAATCCTTATCATCCACATTCATGTATCGTCAAGCTAACCCCCACTTTGCCTTATCCATGGCCAACGTGCTCGATCCAAGCAGCGTCGAGGCTCTACTCGTAATGTGAGCCTGCATCTTCATTTCACTATCCGAGGCAAAGTAGCTATTGCCTGCAGCAAAAGCGGCCAAATAGTCTTCCCAGCTCTTGTAACAGTTCTGCAAATGGTGAGCCGCTTTAAGCTTCATCCCCCAAGCTTCTTCCTTGGTTAAGTAGCCGTAGGCAATTCCCATATTACACATATAGATGGCCCAAGCCCCGCCGAACGCCGCAATTTCTCCGGAAGGAAACTGGTTTAAAAATGCATTGACAATTACGACCTTGGCATGGTCAGGATGATCAACAGAGGATTCCACATAACGCTTGCGAGAGACTTCGTTGCGTGCAGCAAGACTCATATGCAGCTTCTTGTACTCCTCTCGCAGTCCATCTTCGAGCAGCCAGTGAATTCGACTGAGCAATGATTCCTTATTTGTAACGCTCCAAGCGGAGAACGCCTTCTTCATCGAGCTTCTGCGCAGAAATCGATCCGTAAATGGAAAACCAAACGGAATATAATGATATCCCATCACACTGTCCGTACATACAGAGGAAAGACAACGGAAGTACAGCTCCAGCTGCTTTCTTTGTTGCTTATTGTATTCGCTTGGCATAATTGGAGCCCTCCTTCTAGGTAGTCATCATTCGGTAAGTCTTGAACGTCTTCCAACCGTTCCACACCATTACTGCAAGCCATAATACCGTAACGACAAGAGGCACGCTTATAAATAGTTGAAGCCCAACATAGACGAGTAGGTATAGCCAAGTCAAGTGGAGATAGTAGTAGAGGAGAAATAATGAAATTTGTTTGCGTGCTTGTCTCTGTCCCTTTTCTTCCACTTCTTGTGCATATCTATATTTGTTGAATAACTTAATACCGTGAACATACCGTAAAATGTCATGAACATTGTCAATGTCATTGGATTGTTGGAGCTTCATACGCGCTTCCTTCAGCTGCCCTAATTGCGTATAACAATGAATGGACAGCATCAACGCATCTTGCTGATTCCCCTCAATCTCCAGCAAGCGATTACAGTCCGCCAAGGCAGCTTCATATTGTTCAAGTTTGTACAGGAGCTGTGCACGGTGCCATCGTCCCTCGAACTCATCAGGTTTCATCGCAATCACTTGATTGTAGCGATCCATTGCTTGCTCCATCTCGCCGATTGCTTCGAAGTATTTGCCGCGCATGAGCACTAGGTCAGGATCGTCTTGGAATAATTCATGAGCTTCGCTCAAATATGCACCTACTTCTTCCAATTCACCTTCCATAAGCATATACTGAGCCATCTCACGCAAGTAGAGATAACGGTCAATATCAAAATCGATCTTTACATCCATAAAGCAATCATAGGACAGCTCCACTGTACCGTTGACCTGTTCGACTATATAATCAATGAATTCCTCAGCATGGCGTCCCCTTAATTCTTCCTCATGCTCTAGAAAACGGAAAGTCTTCTCTAGCACGGCCCATACCGCCATCGGAAAATAATGCTTCTCCTCAAGAAACATCACCATTTCATCTTGTAACTGATGATTCTCAATATCCCATTCCGCATTCTCCTGGAATAAGGCTTGCCAAAATGAAGGCTGAATGCGATTTGCGAAGTTGCTATACAGCTCAGATACTTGGCCTAGAAATACCTGAATCGGATTTGCGGCATAAGGATAAGCTGTGCTCACAGCAACCTCTTCTCTTGCATTCTCCACATTTTCATATGTATTTTCCAACCGTTCACCATGATCGTTCAGCCTCATGCTAGAAGCTTCTGTTGCTGCTGACCTTTTGCGCGCCAGCTTCAGCGCTACTTCATAGGCTTCATGCAGCATTTCTTTCCACTGTGGGTCATTTTCTGGATGCTCTAGCGTCAGCTTCTTCGCATAAGCGCTCGAGATGACAGAATCATCTTCCGTTGGCTCAATCCCTAATACATTCCATACATTCAAGTTACTCCATCCACCTTTCCCTCAACTCCAGCCGTCCCCAATATGCTTCGGTGGCTTTTCAATATTTCCTTAATCAGCAGCAGAAGTGAAAAATTTCCTGCTGCCATTCTTTATTCTACCAGTGCCGCATGAGATAATCCATTTCATACTAGATTCGAACTAAGTGGGAGCCCCATTTCCCTTTCAAATTTCCGGCTGCAGTCAACGAAAAATGGAGTGGACTGACGCCTACTGCGTCAGACCACTCCACATTACAACTTCATTCCGCATTCAATTGTACATGCAATTGTTCATAAGCATCTGCGAGCCAAGGGTGGATGACCTTCAGTGTGTCCTTGCGCTCCCATAAATATTGAATGTAAGCAAACGCCGCATGTTCCAGCGATATTGCGAGATTATGATGTAATTCCTCGATATAAGGAGGAGTGCCTTGCTGATCCCATGCAATCTTGTCGGCAACAAATAGTACAAGATCAAGCTGCGAGGCATCGGCTCGCAGCGTAGTATGGCAGCCCACCGCATCCAGCACTTCAGCATCCTGAACGCCAAATATGTCCCGTGCCATCACCTTGGATAGCTTCTGATGGATGATCATCGGGAATTGCTCCTCTTCGGGGAGTATATCAATCCCTAGCTGCCTAGCCGCCTCAATTCGTTCCTCGTTAGGAAATACGGCGCTTATATCATGCAGCCATCCTGCCAATTCCGCTCTCTCTGGATCAGCGCCATATATACGTGCAACTCTTCCAGCTTCCGCACCTACACTCCTACTATGGTCTGCCGTGTGTGGGCAATGATTGGCGGTTAGAAACCGTTGAATATTCTGTTCTATATTTAACGTGAACTCAACTTGTTGAACGAGCTTATCTAATAATAGATGCATGTCGTAATACCTCTTTCACTATGGGGATGGGATATCTTGAACTCGACATAACCGCAATCGCTGCTTCTCATAATCTTCTTATCATTTACTTATTTTACTAGTAAGTTCAATTCGATACCAGCCCAGCAGCACCTCTACATGAATGAAGGTTAACTTCTTCCGTCTGCATGTACGGACAGACATTGATTTCAACTGCATTCTGTCATTCAACATCCTTTACGGAAATGGGTGCGGATAAGGGTTCAGTTCCTCACGTGTAAGCTTACGATCCACATATCCAAGTTTCATTGGTACTTCCAACACTCTGTCAATTCCCTCTAATCGACGTAGATGGTGGCCAAAAGTCATTGGAAGCATGCCTGGAATCAGCACTTTCACGCAGTGTAGGCCATTGCGTAGCGTCTCGCTGGACGATTGATCAACAACAATCACGTCTAATTGCAATCGACGAAACACTTCAAGAACTTCCTTCAACTCTTCTGTTACATCTGTACTGACCGGAACCACTGGGGTTGGGAATTCTTCGGCAAAGGAACGGGCAGGACGCTGCTCCTCTAACAGAAATTGAAGCCTTTCTGCTGCTTCTGGCAAACTGTACAGCAGAGTATGATCTTCCATCTGCTGTACCTCATACGAATCCATAAACATAGACAGTGCTTCCGAACCACGTTCCTTCCAACGTTTTTCAACCATGGAGATTGTCCCCGCAAGTTCATGGACAGCACTTTTAGCTGCTCGTATCGGGTCAAGATGAGCTCCCGCAGAACAGACTACACTCACTTCATGTTCTGCTGTCCCCCTAGCAATCGCCCAGATGCTCGGAATCCCATTCTCCGTTGTTATGTTGTACAACAACACCTCATATCCTAAGACAGCCTTGATCCGTTGAATCATGAGGAGTAGCTCCTGATCCCCTGAGGAATATGGATCGAGCCTAGGACATTGGAGCTTCGCATACCAAGTCATTAAGAAGGCATCACGTTCAACTACTTCAAATATGCCATACAACACCGCTTCTTCCAAACTGCCTCCTAGTGCGCAACCGTTGGAGGTTTCATACACGAAACTCCCTTCGTGCCCTAAGCTGTAATAGGCTACTAGATGAGGAACTAGAATCGGGCGCTCCTGTAAAAATGAATAACCCCACACCCATTCAATAGGGGTATCTGGATCAAAGGAGGCAAACGGAAAACCTTCCTGTTCGTATTGTTCTTGTGCATGAAGCCCTATTGTAGCGGGATCCATAGCAACTTCCATCAGTTGGTTATAACTATCGAACACAACTGGACGTTTACCGCGGGGGGTGATGCCGCAATAACGTTCTAATCCCTCTAATATGGCAGCAAGCTGACTGTTCGTGAACGAATGGGAACGTCCCGCTGTCACCTCATCGTAATAGCCGAGTGGGAGATTGACGACTGCATCTGCAAATACAGAAGAAAGATGCAGCCCTATATCGTTAAATAAGCCGGATCGACGATCCCAGTAGTCGTTGAACAGAACCCCCTGTAATTCATTCATGGAACGACACCGATAGCTATTATCCAGCTTGGGAGATGGTTTAAGCACAATACTCGCTGCTTCCGGCGAATCCTCTTCTTGCTGTCCGCATACTGGACAAGCACCATGAGGAAGAATATAATGCCGCGTACAGTTCAAGCTGTGCAAGTTGATCAGATAAATGTGACTGTCGGTACACAGACTGTGTCCGCTTACGAATTTCGATGTCTCCTCAACAAGTAACTGAGCCATATATCGATACTCTGTCACTTCAATGTCCGGTTCAACTCGTGGGACATAGTCAGGGTTAACCAACTTCATAAGTATGTCATCAGTTGCATTAGTGTTGCTGCCCGCTATCGACATTCTAATGTCTGCGCATTGGAAGCATCCGGATGCACCTGGCCAATTCAGCGGACCGACGACCCCTTCTTCCCCACTCAAATAAGCCGATATCCACGGAATTCCCGCTTGCTGAAGCTTCTCATTCATTTCCAACAGCATGCCAAGGTTTTCTTGATCCTGAAGCACCAATGCGATGCTAATACTTGTACTTGGAACGACTTCATTGTGATTCGTCAATCTTGTTACGTTGTAATCGCACTGATTCATTAACTGCGCATATACGACATCCGCAAGTAATCCCTCTCCAATCACCAGGACAGTGTTCACGTAGAGCCCTCCTCTCTGAGCCGCACTCCACATACGAAGAATGCCTCTGTACCAAGGAAAGAACTGCTGTGCAAATCATATATTTCGAAGCATGAATCGCCCTTCTTGTTCTTCTCCAATACTCTTTGCACCGTTGCTATCCAATAAGCAGATGTGAACGGATAGGGAATAGGAGGGATCGCGACCGTGTTCATTGAATTATCTTCTTCGCATTGAACTAGAAATAGATCGGACGTATGCCCCTCAACCTGATTTAGCGCCTTCTGAAGGGAATGGCGCAGCGCAATTGTGAAATCTACATCCACACTTCCATACCAATTATCCCTCGAATAGACCCATACTACCGGATAACCTAGTAGCGGCTCCCCCGCCGCAATAATAGACTCATCTCCCATGATACATAGCGATTGCAAATAATACTGACAACGGCTGTCTGCTACATGTTCATATCGCAGTCGCGTTACGATCATTTGACTCGTCCCGTGTCGGCTGTGGTCAATACGATCCTGCAATCGTTTCGTCAAGTATGCCCAAATTCCCCGTCCAACAGCTTCAGCTGCCTCACAACCTGCACCTACACCGATAGCAGCCACATGGTCATTCCCCGATACAGGGAACAGAAACGGTAATAAACGTGCCGCATACGCTTCCAATCCTGCCAGTCCCGACTCTCGCCGAGCCTCTTCATGTGTCAATCCACTGCACATGATTGCTGGCAGTAGTCTGACAAATGATTCAGATGCCGGATCAATCGGCTGCACCATGCATTGTGCGAGAGGAAGCTGCACAATTCCCGCCTCTTCCCATTTGTGAAAAATTCCAATTGAAGAGGAAGTCATATCTGCGAAGCTGGTATACCAATCTGATTCATTCATTCGCTCATTACTTGCTGTGATGACTTCATCCACTGCAGATATACGGCAAGCCGCCTTACTTCCTCGTTCAACATCGAAGAGATGTGAACGAATGGAATACCAGCTCCCTGTTAAGCTGTTCGGATCAAGAATATAGCATTGATCTCTACAATTTCCTTCTCTTCCCGCGGACACTTCCCGATGATATTCATGCACAACCAGATTTGTAAGAATATGAATTGCCGAGAACGAGTAGCTCTGTTGCTCATTCTCGCTTCGGAACACGGTCGGATGCAGGCTCCGCCACACCGCTTCTGGTCGTGCTGATCCGTCCACATCTAACAATGGCCCAACTAATCCAACCCCACGTAAGGTTATCGCAGGCAGAAGAGGTTTCCCCTCCAATTCACATGCATCCTGAAGGTCTCTCCATTCAGCCAAATTCTCAAGCTGAGCAGCGTATAGGATAAAACGGTATGGTCGAATAATACTGCACCAATCTTGTTTGAGATCTCTCCGTTCAGCTTTCATCGTGACATTTGAGGTCAATCTTCCCTGTTCGTTAGGCTCCTGATATACCGTAAACGCAACATGATCGGGAGTTTCCGTGTCAGTTGTGCAAACCGTCAGTGTGAAGTCTCCCGCTTCATTCCAGGTTTTTACCAATGAATCCAGCATGGATCCCGAGCCGATAGCAAGTACCCCCTGTTCTTGCTTAGACATAAACAATCCTCCTTTCCCACAAACACCTATATTTCATTGAAATCGATACGCTTCGTTATCGTGAATCCGACCTAGAAATGTCATTGTTAACGTATGTCAACGTCTGCTTCACTATGACTCGCGTACGGCCTAGTCCTACTGCAACAAAAAAAGAGCTGCCTCATGTCATTAGCGTAATGACAGTTGAGACAGCTCTGCGTTCCCTTACAGGAGCTTTATGTTCTTCTTCAAATCCTCAATGGATTGGATAGGCTTGAGTTGATCGTGCTCTAGATGAAGCATTTCGGTCTTTGACATTTCATTTTTTTGAGTCCTTTTATCCTCAGCTGCCCTAACGAAGACACCCATTGGTTGAGAGGTTCTCACCATATCATTGATTACCTCTCGCAATTGCTCCAACACATGGTCGCCTATATCGACACTCTTCAACCGAATATACAATTCAGGAACATCCTTGGGCTTTACCGGAATGTGCACCCCGTTCTGATCCTGATCACCGCTAAGCCCTTCAGTAAGTGATAACGTGTAATATGCGTATTCAATCTGAATCGTATCAATATCTTGAAGCTTGAACAGATCGGGATATTTTGCCTGCAGTCCATCACGAATAGATTCAGACCAATACACAAGGGTATAATTGTCTTGCAATCGCTTTCCAACATAGTTGCCCTCGTCGTCGAAGTCACTTTCTTCGTCCACACGAATGATCGCTTTATTCGAATCCTTTACGTTATATACTTTCGCCGTATATACTTTAAATTTAAAATTATAAGAACTTCCTGCCGCTGCAACATCCATATTGTACTTTTGTTTCATATAATCGATTGCCTTCCGCTTTACTTCAGCATGTTTCCAAGGTAATCCTTCCATTTCCGTATAGACGAAAAACACAAAAGACAACAGCAAGACAACAACCACAATCGATATTATTTTCTTCATGCACAACACCTACCTGACCGAATTGTACACACTAACTTCATTGTTCTCACTTCTCCGCGTAACTGATTCGTGTACAACATGCGAGTGCGGAGTGCACAGTTTCACTTCATCTTTTATCCGTTTTCTGCATAATCCTTTTGAAGCTTGGCAAATAGAATAGCATCTATAAAACTGTCATTTTTGCGATAGCACTCCTGCAACAATCCTTCTTGGTGGAATCCGGACTTCTCAAGCAGTTTTTGGGAAGCCGTATTTGTCTCAAACACATAGGCTTCGATTCGATTTAATTGCATCTCTTCAAATCCAAATGCGACTATGCGGTTCAATGCTTCCGTCATCAGGCCCTTACTCCAATGGTTTGGATTCAATTCGTATCCGATCTCGGCTTTGCAATCTGCTCTCCGCCAGTTGTGATAGCCGCAAGTCCCAATGATTCTATCCTCCGACCTGAGCTGCCGTAGAATCATTCTGTCCGTTTCTAACCTAGGAAAAGTTGCTATCATCTCGCTTCCTCCTTCAATTATTCATTTTCTTTAACTCATCAACGATATCCTGAAGCTGTTTCATTACTTTCTTATCATTATCAAGCTTCTTCTTCGTGTTTATTTCAATTCTGACGAGTGTAGCTAAGAAGAAAAACGATAAAATAAGAACTGACCATTCCATGTTCATACCACCCGTTATCCAAATATTTGCGCTGCAATCCCGTATAGCGTATGATTTCTTGCCGGCAGCTGTTGTGCATTCTTAATCATCACCGGAGGATGGGTCTCTCTCTCAAAACCAGCCTGTCTCAACAGCTCGATAAATTCAGGTTGTTCCTCTGGAACATCAATACGAAGCAGCTTGCCCCGGTTATCTCCGGCCAAATAATGAATCATGGCTGATGCCGCTTCCTGCTGTACAGCTACCACTGGTCCAAGAACGAGATACTTCGGGCCTTGAACGGCAAATCCATACCCGATCAGAGTACCTTCGTTATCCAGTACAACTACCCCCTGCTTCGCCTGTTTCCAGCGAGCAGATAGGAATGTCTCTCTGTCTGCTCCAATGGCCAACTGATCCAGCTCACGAATCTCGGGGAAGTGTTCCAGCCCTAGCGGCATGGTATGCATTTCAGAGACAGAATCACTCTGATTAGATAATATGGAATTGTAGCTAGAACATACAAGCTTATTGACGTAGGATACGGTATGATATCCCATGCTTTCATACAAAGGCCGGCCTTCTTCCGTTGCAATCAGCATAATGGTGTCGCTGTTATCTACAGCGTCCATACAAGCTTGAACAACCGTCTTCCCTAAGCCCATCCCTCTATAGCGTTGATCAACGATAACCATACCAATGGTAGACAATCCAGGCTTGTAGGTAAGAATAGCAGCGCTTGAAATAATGTCGCCTTGCTCATTGCGATGTCCCCATACCGTGCCAGATGACATAATCGTCTGAATATCCCGTTCATCATAATCCCAACCAATCGAAGCGGATAGGTCTATCAATCCCTGAGTATCTGTTATACGCAATTGCTCTACAGCTAATGTCTGATTCGGCATCAAATCTATCACCTTTCTGAGCACACACTTTAGAAATAGAAATAAAAAGAACCCAGCTTTACAAGATCGTGCTTCTGTAGGACTGGGTCTGAGGTTGATATTCAATTATTTCATTATTATACACCTAATAACTCTTTAACACGCATAAAAATCGCTCCACACCCGGATATTTTTCACCAAGACTTGTAACAGCAAAGCCAGCTCTCTGATAGAACCCAACCGCATCTCGATCCGTTTCTGCTTCAAGTCTAGCAAGATTGTGATTCAGCATCACATGTTTGATCATCGCATGTCCAATTCCTTGACCACGAAGGTGCGGCTTTACCGCGATATGACGCAGTACGCCTTCTCCGGTTGTATCTGCACTTACACCAATTAACCCGACCAGCTCTGCTTGAATGACAACTCCATGCAGTAACAGGGACTCATCGCTCCGGTAGAGAACAACCTGTCTATTGATCTTCTCTTCGTTCGGGTACATACATGATGCAAGCAACTCTCGCACCTGCTCCCAATCCGAATCCCCCTTGAGATTAACTGGTGTATTCAATCTATTCATGTTGTTCATGTTGTTCATGTTGTTGCGACCTCCATATAGCGACTCTTATTTTCTTGAAGTCCTTGCCCCATTTTTCAATCAAACCAGCCTTTTCTTTTAAACCACGCATACATTCCGATCCCACCGCCAACAAGAACTCCTAAAATGATGAAATAACCCCACTGCCAATGAAGCTCAGGCATGTTATCAAAGTTCATACCGTATATCCCAACTATGAAAGTTAGAGGCATAAAAATAGTCGTTATGACTGTCAATGTCTTCATGATCGTATTCATTCGATTGGAGTTTAAAGACATATAGCTGTCTCTCATATCAGCAGTCATCTCACGGTTCGATTCGATCATTTCGGAGAGCTTCAGCAAATGGTCATAAATATCTGTGAAGTAGAGCATGTTGGTCTTTACGCCTTCGATGCGTTCAGAATTAATGATTCGGTACATCAATTCCCGCATCGGCAATATCGTTTTTCGCAGTTTTAACAGCTTGGATCTGATTTCAAATATGCCGTCCATCACGCTTTGGATAGAGTCTTTCCCCTCATTTGTTTCAATATCAGACAATTGATCTTCAAGCTGATAGGCCGCAGGGAAATATTGATCGACTAACTTATCGATAACCAAATGAGCCGCATACACATGGCCAGCTTCGAACAGCTGCTGCTTCTCCGCAATGCGATTCCATGCGTCGTCGATTTCCTGTGAAGGATTCAAATGAAACGTTACAATGAAATTGTCTCCCCAAAATAAATCCACTTCTTCCGCCGCAAACGTTTGAGGGTGGAATGAGTGCAGAACAAAAAAATGAGTGTTTTCATAATGATCAACTTTCGGGCGCTGCAGCAAATGATGCAAGCAATCTTCAACTGCTAGCGGGTGAAAATGAAAATACTGCTCCAGCAGCAACGCTTCCTCAGGCGAAGGTTCATTGAAGTCCACCCAGTACCACTTTGCTTGTATATGCTTAAGCTCCTCTAAGGTTATATCTCTTTTCAATTCTAACTGTTCCGTCACAGCCAATACACGAATCATAGTACATCGATCCCCTCAAGTTAGTTAATGACATGTAGACACAATAGGATCCAGTTGTAATAACTGTCGTAACTTATTCCGTATAAATAGCACGGCCATTCAGTCGATATGCCTTCCATACCTTTCGAAAGGTGATACCGTCTCACTTTGAGGCTTGCTCGCGATAGTTTGTACCGACCGAGTCGATCCCAGCTGATTTTGTTTTAATTTGAGTTATTTGTTTAAGAAAGTACAACTCCAATTTCCTTTTGATATTTGCTATGACCGTCTGTACTCCCTACCTTCTCAAAGCCTTGTGTCACGTAATACGCATTCAACTTCTCATTATCACCAACGCAATCCAGCCGGATATACTTCTTCGCAGAAGGAAATTGCAAGCCATTCTCTACCCACGTTACGATATGCTTGCCGATCCCCTTCCCGGCATAGTCTCGCGACAGTGCCAATCGATGAATCATTACAGAATCCCCTAGGTCGGTATTAGGCCAAATATGAAGATCCCACTCTTCTGGTTCCATGAGCACACAAACCGTGCCAATCACAGTATCTCCTTGCAAGACGACATAAGCAGAACCACTGTCAATGCTCGCTGTAATATCATCTCTGCCGTCTCCAGAAATATGCCCAGCATCGCCTCAAAATGTTCAGATGTAGCTGGGCAAATCAGATATTCTTGAGCTATGTGATGTTGCTTGATGATCATATTCTCCATTATCGTCACCTCGTCTTATGTTCAACCTTTTATTCTTCCAAGTATAGGATGCGAAACAACCCACATCTAGCAAATAGCGAAAGGTGGGTTGAAGTAAGATTATGCAGCTATTCAAAAACGGATCAAAAGGGTTAGAAATCACATCTCCAATTTTACCGATCCCAGATCTTAACTATACTACATCATGATAGGAAAGAACAAATGTTCGTTAATTTTCATTCAAATTTCAGAATCAAGCTCGAACAATAAAGAAATAAATGGGGTGACTTTATGCTTTGGCAAATCTTCAATGGCAATCCAACAAGCACCGAGTGAATCCTGTCCATCTCCGCCCACTCTCAATTCATGATCATTAGGCATGTCAACATTGTAAATGATGCCGATATGGTGGAGTTCTTCTAGCGTATCCTCGGCATAGGGATATATCAGGGTGTATGAGAGCGCGATTCGTATCATTCCCGAACAATTCACGATTCCTGTTTCCTCTTCTATTTCCCGCAGCAGCGCTGCATAGGGCTCTTCACCGAACTCGATTCTTCCTCCCGGAAGATCCCATTTCCCTGTATGCGGGCCTCTTGCTTTTTTGATCAGCAGGATTTCATTATTTCTCATAACGACACCATATACGCCAAGATGAGTATGTTTGATTACGCTGCTCTGCATCACTACATCTCAGTCCCTTCTGTTGAGAGATTGGATACATGTTCTCTGCTCTATCGCGTCTCGCCTGCCTCAACATTTCTTACTCCGAACGGGACGTGTACGGAAGGCGCGATTGTCGCAACCCCCTCAATATGACCGACCTGGTCATCGAAAAAGATGTGCGGTTTAAATATTTTCAATACCCGCTCCTTATCCACTCCGCCTAAGAAAAAGGCTTCATCAATCCGGATATCCAGCTTTCTCAGTGTTGAAATCACCCGTTCATGCGCAGGCGCATTCCGCGCCGTTGCGATGGCGACTCTTATTTTCGGTCGGTAATCTGGATTCTCGATTCTACGATTGATCTCTCTTCGCTGCAGCTTGGATATTTCGAGAAAGAAACGCTGAAGCGGCCCGGCTGGAAGCGGTTCTCCCGCCTTCAACCGCTCATGCTGGTGAAACTGCTCAATTGCTCCCTTTTCATATACAGCCTCTGCCGAATCATCTGCAATAATCCCGTCGAAATCAAAGGCAATGCGAAGCTCTTCATCCTCGTCATCATCAACGAAATCAGTTGGATACACGCAGCCCGCTGGCAATCCCAACTCAACGGCTTGCTTCACATCATCCTTATTGCCGGACAAGAAGAGCGACGCATTAAAAGCATCCATATATACAAACGGATCATTTCCCGTGACGAATACCGCCCTCGTTATAGGCAGACCATAATACTCTATCGATTTGAATACGCGTAGGCCGGTATCTGGATCATTGCGGGACAACAGAACGACCTCTACCGCTTGATCGCCGATATCCGCACCGTTCAGACCGAGCAATCTCTTAATAAGTGGGAAAGCTACTCCCTTATCCAGAACCCGCTTCTCATTCTCTCGCTGATACTTCCGATATTCTTCTTCACCATGTTCCTGAAAAACAGCATCTGATTCTGTCAAATCAAACAACGCACTCGACGCTACAGCCACTACCAATTTATCTTGGATGTGATACCCCATAAGATTATCCTTTCACTATTTTTGCTCTTGTATTTAATTCAAGTGTTCGCGCATCTTCTTCCCAATAATGTCATAGAACGAGAAGATATTATCTTCAGGGCCATTCACGATTCGCTTGAATGCCTTCAAGATTGGATTAGCCTTCGCTCCTTGAGCATCCAACAAATACCCGCCTTCTACCGCTTCCCAGCTGCAACGTTCCCCCAGTTCCATTCTCATCACTTCGCCCACATAGGTTCCCCATATCGCTGCGATTGGCCAGACCTCTCGATCAAGCGGCTTAATCATATCATCATGACTTGTATAATCATTCGCATAGTTATCCAATATATCCTCCACCCGATGAATACTCTCGCTGCTGAAGTCCAGCGTGTGCCCCATCGTTTCGGCAATTTGAATGGCTAGCTTCGTATGATGTACGACCATTTCATGCAAACTGTATGCTTCCATGTTGTTGTCCTCCAATTTATTCTCGTTGTCGTTATTCTCTATCTTTCATGAACAAGCATGCCTAGGCTCACTGTACTAGTTAGATTCACAGTAACGCCCTTCTGTATAAGGATGCCATTCTTCTTTCCCAGTCCGCTGTTTCTTAATGTTCAGCTTCTTTTACATACCCGGCCATTTGTTCCTTCCAATACTCCCAAGCAGACAAATATTCAGGTAAATCATGCGGATGGTGCTTAATACTCAATCCGATTCTTATGTACAGTTGAATCATAACTTCCTTCAACAAAATGGATTGTTCGACTGGCTGATATCGGAGATGCTGATATGCCACTAGCAGCATTTCTACTGTCAAATCATCCGGTGAAGAACAGTATGCATACAGAAAGTCATAGAGTATGGGCCCAGCCATCGGTGATTGGTCAATAACCCCTCGAATGGTCAAATCCTTATAGACAAAATTATGAACGCCTGTATCTCCATGCAGCAAGAATCGGTCAGGTGATTCACCAATCGCTTGAAGCACATCCTCGCAGAATGATTTCATCAGTTCATAATCAACCGTATCCAGTACATTGCCAACATTGGTTCTCGCGTCGGCTATTCCGATCTCGCAGAATTGCCGCCATGACGAGCGTGGACGCTCAATTCTCCCCCATATATCGGCTTCCGCATAGGGCTGATACAGGTTGATAAGCTCTTCAACTACGGTTCTCAACCAGTTCCTTTTCAAGCCCCTCTCTATATGCGTAACACCGCGTCAATATAGGTATATAACATGCATGTCTGGTTCGCATTTGTGTAATGCACATCAGGTAGCAACTTAGAATGGGAATACGTCTCCAGCACGATTTTTGCTAAGCGAATTTGCTCCCGACATTCCATCTTTAAAGTGAATTTAGGTATCCCTTGCTCAGATAAAATATAGACGACCCCTTCGGTTGTTCCCTTCATCTTCTTGAGTTGAAGGTGTTGACCGTCTATCAGCCCTTGTCCCACCAATTCATCCACTATCATTGACACTTGTTGATCATGTTGCATATCTTTCAACTCCACCTATATAAATAACTCTCCGATATGGAAGATAGGAACTAGCATATTGATACTTAGATGCTAAACATTCATTCTTTCAAACTTCTACTTCCCAGGCCATTCAGACTTGCGCAGCTTGTAATAGAAATGCGGCTGTCCGTCAATTACAATTTCACCTTGCTGCTCAAATCCACACTTTTGAATCACTTTATTTGAGGGTATATTGTTCAGCAGCGCAACAGCATTCAGCTCATTTACATCCGTATTCTCGAACAAATAGGCGACAAGCGCTCGTGCCGCCTGCGTCATATATCCCTTCCCGGAATAATCTTGAGAGATGGCATACGCAATTTCCCGATTCGGAGATGGTAATTCATCCTTCATCCCTGTTACGCACCAGCCTATAAACGCACCTGTCTCCTTCAGCACAATTCCTAAGCGTAGGCAAAGATCACCAATATGTCCGTCTTCTGCAACCGCCTGCAGAAATTGCTTATTCTCTACCAACTCGTAGTTGGCCATCCAATCCAACCTTTGCTCCTTCGTTGCGTTCCAATCCGGCAAAAATTCCAAAATAGCAGGCTGCTGCGTTAATGCACATATAGCATCCACATCTTCCATTCGATACTCACGCAGCAATATGTCGCCACAATCAATTGTAAACTCTGTCATTCTGGTCAGCACTCCCCTGATGATACAATGTCGCTCCCCCAGAAGGGAGTTCGATTGCCCTTCTTATAATGTGTAATCGCTTCCCGGACAGGATACGGGAGCAGATTATGCTCGTCCATCTCATTGACATGAATCCAATAAAATTCTAAATGTTGTTCCTTCGATTCCGGGTTCCAAGAATGTTCAATGCCCTGCGCATCTGCAATAAATAAATGATTGATTTCCTGATGATAAACATTGTTGTCTTCATAACCCGCTTCAACCGCACCAATATACTGCTTCACTTCACACTGTAGGCCCAGTTCTTCGAATATTTCACGAGACAGCGACTCCTGCATTCCTTCCCGAAATTCAACATGTCCACCTGGCAGAAATGCATTGTCCATCCCAATGCAATGTGCCACTAGCAGGTATTCCCCTGATAACATAATGCCTCTGGCTAACACATGATATTTTTGTCGCATCTCGCACTGCATTGCAAGCTCATTCCTCTCCGATGTTATCGCTCTTTTGCTACCTGTATGCAATTGTGCACACGAATCTTTCCATTGCTACCTCCATCACGAATGATCCGTATGTGCCAAAATATTTACAAGCTTCCCGAAAGGATCTCGCACATAGAAGCGCCTCACTCCCCAAGGCTCATCTGCAGGCCCGTATTCAATCGGGAAACCAGCACGCTCCATGTTCATCAGAACAACATCGACATCATCTACTTCTATCGACATATCCGGCACAGGCGTATCTGAACCTCCTTGCGAAGCAATGCTTATCTGGATGCTCATTTGGTCGTTAGAACCATAAGTTGCGATCCAGCCATGATCCATCATGAGATCAAGCCCCAATATTTCCTCGTAGAAACGCTTAGCTTCCGATAGATTCGACGCGGCTATATCTATATTGGCAACGATTCGTTTAACCGTCATAGGTACCTCCATCATAAAAAATCAGATATTATCCTCTGCATTCGCTTTAGACTACCATGAACTTCCTTTCTCAAGTGTACTTTACCTCCAAAAGGAAGTATACTCTCATTCTGATAAAGCGATTATAACTATTTGCATCGTAATTTTTTGGACTGTTTTTGAAGGAGTTTTTTCGGGATTTGGCAAAAAAACAAGCCTGAGCGCATTGCTCGGGCTTGTCTGAATTTTATTGATTCTACTGTTTAAAATTTCTTTTTTCCCCAACGACTTAAATAGTTTTGCGAAAAGTTGAACTATTTCAAGTGCTATGCCAAAAGTGCGCGAATCTTTTTCCTTTTTGCAGTAGAAACATCGCCGTTTGAAGCGCCTACACTAAGCAAGACTGGTGAATTATATTCTTTGGCAAAGAAATCCTCTGCTTTTAATTCCGCCAATACCTCCGTACAAAGATCAAGCAACTTATCGCGGAAACGTTTCATTTTGCCATCTGATCCCAATGCCGCACTATACATGGCAAGTTCGTTGCATATCGGCTCGAATAAATCGAGGGTAAAATCTGTGCCTTCAAAACGCCATTCGTTAGTAGCGTAAGCAAAATAATCCTTTTCTGAGGGATCTTCAGCCACAAGTTTTTCTAAATGTGCTTTTGTATTTGCCGCGTCCGCTACCATAGAGCCTTCATTATCAACGTACAGGCCAAATGAGATGATTACTTCATGTCCATGCGCTTTTATTATTTCGCGGAATGATTTTTGTGCGGCTTGTTTCAATGGTATTTTTAATGCTGCAAAGTCAAAGGCGGGCAGTTTGGGCATTACGATAAGTTCTTTGATAAATGCATCAAAAGTAGGAGCAACGGTTGTCACTTCCCAATAATATGTTTCGTTTATATTCCGCCAGTCCTCTATTCCGTCGACAGGTTCGCCGTTTTTGCCACACCGAACTTTTCGAGTAATGAAAGCAACAGACGGCTCCCCGCTTGTCCCACACTCCAAATAGTTCAAAACAAAGAAATCATAATATGGGGCACCCAAAATGCCGCCAATTTCCAATAGATTTGGAATGTCATAGAAGAGTTGGGGCATATCACGCGCCTTGTGTCCGGCATAGTGCGTTGGAAGACTTTCATCTCCAGGACGGCGACCGATTGCATTAATATAATCAATTTTTACATGCCGAATCGCATTGCCGGATGCATTATGAATAGGAAAGCCATTGCGTTTAAGTAATCCACCATTTTGCGATACGGACACAAACTCAATGTAAGAGGCGGGCAGTTTAACGCCCAGCCGTTGCTCCAACGCTGCTAATTCTTCATCGGATGGCAGTGGCAGGGTAAAATACGCTGTTCCTTCCCTCTTCCATAAGTTTTTAAAATCAGCTTCAGTAAAATAACTCATCTAGGACCCCTTTTCACAAGCATTCTTTGCGTTCGCCCAAAACATCCAAAACAAGGCGTAACACAAACGTCGCCACGCAAAATATAATTATTGCCGTTCGCTAAAATTGAACTACCTACGCCATACTGCTTATTAGGTGTATGTGAATGTAAATATATGCCCTTAATACTGATCCAGTTCCTTACACGTTCCGTTCACTTCATCCCAAAATTCATTATTCAAATCAATTTCTAAAGGCAGTTCGCTTAAATCAAAGGGAACCTCTACATCTTTACTTTTGAGTACTCTCAATATCTGTTCAAATTGTTCTAACGTATCTGCAATTTTAATCGGAACCCACTTTCCCGTTCCGTGATAGGAATAGTAGACAGGAAAGCCAATATCTTTTTGAGTAAAGTCAATATAAAAAGGATCATCCATCGTGTTCACCGCGAAAACATACCAGCCATCCTGCCAATCGCTATTTTTATCTGAAACGAGAAATTCCCCTGAGAGAGAGTTAAAGCGATAGCCTTCCTGTATTTTATTAAAATCATTTATGTCTGCGTAATATGCTGGAAGCATTCCTATATAATCAAAGCAGATATCAAGATTTATAAATTCTACTAGTTGCTTCGGCAATTCTGGAATCTGTTTGGCTTCCTCGGGGATCCGAGCTTCAACGGATATTACTTCCTCCCTATCATCCCTTTCGATGATTTGAAGGATCTCTGGGTTCTTTAGTCGCTTAATTAAATAGTCGGCTGTACCAAAGTACACCTTTTCCATAAGCGTATATGGCAATGACTTAGATTGTTGGTATAAATGTGTTGCATTCGTGGTGAGTTGCAAGGCTTCTCTAAGATGTATCAACCCCTTCAAGCCATCAGGTGGCAACTTAACAAGCACGATATCAACCCATACACTGTTAGGTATATCCTTCATCATCTAAAACCTCCTGTCTGTACTGCAAATACGGTAGCATACCCAACCACTAAAATCTACATTTAGATACAACCGCTATTTTAGCGATTGAACTTTTTGGAGTAATCTGGTGTAATTAATGAAGTTGAATGTTGATAGAAATAGTTGAGAAATTATATAGTGCGAGGATTTAAAAGTATGTTAATTTTAAAACCTGTAATGCCCGAATTCAAAATATCCACCACTGACCTAAAGGTAGTTTATACAGAATCATCATTTAGGTTTTTATGAAGTGGTTAATTCTACATACCTGCAGGAAAACGTTAAAAAATATGACCCTAAAAATAGGCTTGGTCTAAGGCATTATATGATTACAGGATATGATGGCTATGTAGAATTAATAGCATCAACCTATTCGGTCAATGAATAACTGTTGTAGATTCCTCACATGATTGGAGTTGTTGAGATGTTTAAGCTAAAGGACACTGGAACCGATACATCGCTGCCTGATCTTGTCAGACACATTAATGAAGGCAATCTATCAGAGCTGCGCGATGCCATTGCACAGGGCTGGGATATGGAACAAGAGATTAGAATAAGCCAATATACGACTGTGATCCCGATAGAAGCAGCCTTAATTGCGGAACAATTCGAGGTAATTAAATTGCTTATCGAGCACGGTGTGAATTTGAATCATAAGAAGGAACCATCCTTCCTGCTCGCTGTTCGCTATTGTGAAGAGGAGATCATAAGATACATCGTAGCGCATGGAGCCAAGGTCGATGCCCTGGATCAGCTTAAGTCCAATGCCTATCAACAAGCTTATTACGGGAACAAACACAACCTCCCGCTTATCCATGAGCTTGGCTTGGATGCAGCCAGTTATGGCGGCTATACACTACGTAAAGCCGTTAACGATCGGGATTGGCGTACGATTGAATTTCTGCTTCAGCATGGAGTGGATATCAATTTCAACAAACCGGATATGGTCTACCCGTATTGTGCTACCCCCTTAACCACTGCCGCACGAAATGGCGATTTGAAGATGGTTCAATACTTAGTTGAACGTGGAGCGGACGTATGTATATGTGAAAAAGGCGGTGATCGTGCCTATACGATTGCTGTGCAAAATAAAGATAGCGCTATGGCTGAGTATTTGAAGTCCCTGGAGCCTGCTGATTTCCATAGCATTGAAAATAAAAGATTGGCATTGAAGAGCTATAAGCTGCCACAAGGACTGATTGATTTTCTATTGGGAGACAAGCTGCGAATCGATTTGCCTGACAATGAGTACGAGATTGGCTACATCGAGTTCTTCCCTTACACAGATACGATTGAAATGAAGGCTGGAAGGAAGAAAATGCTGCGTCTCTCCGCGGAAGTTGATAATTATTCTTCAATTCTCCTTGTCTGGAATCCAAAGACGAAATGCGTCGGCTACTATGATGAAGAGCATCAGGAATACGGCGATGTATGCAGCTTCGAGGATTTCCTGGCACAGCCTGAACTGTATATGACCAAGATTGTGGAGGGAGAATTGGTGACATGGAACAGTAGCTACTAATTTGTAGTCATACATACGGTGTAACACGGTTATCAAGCTCTCGAAATATCGAGAGCTTCTTTATTGTATATCTCGTAGGCGCTAACCTTCTTACATAGTTTTTCACTACATTTGCTTGATCGCAGTGCATACCATATTGCCGAACGTTTTAATATCCTCTAAATAATCATAACTTGCAGGATTTCCCCCCTGTTGATTGTACATTCTTACTGCCACCGTATGATATTGCGGAATGACAAGGCAAGCGCAGCCAGTAATGCCGAGCGATTGGAACGAACCTCCCGGAAGCTGATCCCCCAGCTCAGATGCAGTGCGCGGAATATCCTGAACAAACCAGAAGAAACCGTTCCTCGGCAAATGCGGCTCTAATTGAGGCGGAGTACATATGGATGTCGCCAGTTCGAAGACTTCTGTTGGAATGATTCTTATTCCCTTGTACATGCCCTTATCTAAATGAAGCTGTCCCCATCTCGCCAACTCACGTGCACTTACAAATAAATTCCCATCATTCCCCTGATCATCCGTATATACCTCATCGAGCCAGACCAGATTAGAATCACGTTCTTTGCTCCATCCTGTCTCCGTAAATCCGCAAAGATGAAACACTTTTTCCTCCAATACGTGTACAAACGGCTTCTCATACAGTTTCTCCATCAACTTAATGAGTATGTTTACACCCATGTTGTTATAGGCCCAGTTGGTACCGGCAGTAAACAATCTTCGATTCAAATGATGGAGTCCGTGCGTATGAGTCAGCAAATGACGTATCGTCGTCCCTCTTAGCGTCGCTGCCATTTGTTGATCTGTGATATCTATATAGTCGTCTATGTAGTCCGTGATAGAGTCATCCAAGTTGCGGATTTTCCCTTCATACAATGCCAAGCTGACCACGAACCCTAGATATGTTTTCCTCACCGATGCGACGTTGAAGCGGGACGCTGCATCTACAACTCGTTGTCCTGTCTCGTCATGAGTTCCAGAATACCATTCGTTAACGACTTCCTGCTGATGAAGAATATAGGAAGCCGCTGCTGTGGCTGAAATCTGATGCTGAATCCGCTCAACATATTCGTTCAATACTGTGAAATGCTGCGTACTTGGCTTATTCATAGGTTACTCTTCCGCCCCCTTCTGCTTCGAATCTTAACAGATCGTTTACTTCTTATCTAGTTCCCCCAATTATAAACACAGGTATAGACCACCAGTATGATGCATATAACGTTACACATTCAACTTCGCAGCATGAGATCGGCAATCAAGCCTATTTCGAAGACATCTCTTCACGTTTACAAAAAGTAATGAACTGAAATAAAGTCATAAATCAGGTATATCTTTACAACTCTTCATTTTATAGTATAATGTTTTCGAATTGTATTTTCACAAATTGTACACATCTATCTCTACATTAAAGGTGGTGGCCACTAACAACTGTACGGCATATTTTGTAAGCGCTTCGATTTTGTACGATGCAGGTATACTATATTGAATGAGAGGGATTGCTGATGGCAGGTAAAAAGTTAACAGCCGAGCACACGAGGCAGGAATTAACTCCCGAACAATACTCATCAATTGCGAAGTCAGATAACTTCCGAAAGCTGATTCGAACCAAGAAAGCCTTCATTATTCCTTTCACAATCTTCTTCCTTTGCTTCTATTTCGCCTTGCCGATCCTTACATCCTACACGGACATCTTGAATTATTCCTTTTACGGCAGTATTACATGGGCTTGGGTCTTTGCCTTTCTGCAATTTGTTATGACCTGGGCATTTTGTATGATTTATTACAAAAAGGCATCGAAATTTGATAAAGCCTCCGACCAAATTATTGCTGAGAAAGGGAGGTAGACTATGAATACTGCTGCATTTATTATGTTTTTGGCCATCGTTGCCTTGACACTCGTGATTACATATTGGGCTTCAAAAAAGAGTAAGTCTGCAAGCGAGTTCTATACAGCTGGAGGCGGCTTGACCGGATGGCAGAACGGGATGGCGATTGCCGGGGATTATATGTCAGCGGCTTCGTTCTTAGGGATTGCGGGATCGATTGCGCTAGCAGGATTTGATGGATTTTTCTACAGTATCGGCTTTCTCGTTGCTTACTTAGTCGTACTTTTCTTGGTCGCAGAACCTTTACGAAATTTAGGGAAATATACATTTGCCGATATGATTGCCGCTCGCTTTAAAACGACAAAAATTCGCGGATTCGCAGCATTTAATACCATTGCCATATCGATCTTCTACATGATTGCACAGCTTGTAGGGGCAGGAGCTTTGATCAAGCTACTTCTCGGCATTGATTTTGCAACCTCCGTCATCATCGTAGGTATTCTTATGACAGTCTACGTCACTTTTGGCGGAATGCACGCCACGAGTTGGGTACAGATTGTCAAAGCAATTCTCCTTATGGCCGGGACGCTTCTTATTTCGATTCTCGTGCTGTACAAATTCAACTGGAGCCTCACAGGCATGTTTGATCATGTCAAGGATGCAACGCCACTCAAAGAGAAATTCCTTAACCCCGGTGTTAAATATAAAGATGGTCTTGATACACTCTCCTTAACGATGGGATTAGTACTTGGAACCGCAGGCCTGCCTCATATTCTTGTCCGCTTCTTTACGGTTAAAAATGCGAAAATAGCTCGCAGCTCGGTTGTATACGCAACTTGGATTATCGGAATTTTCTATGTGATGACGATATTTCTAGGTTTTGGTGCTTCTGCATTTGTTGGAAATGGAGATATTACCGCTGCGGATAAAGCAGGAAACATGGCAGCTCCGCTCCTCGCAAAAGCACTGGGTGGCAATATGCTATTTGCATTTATTTCTGCTGTCGCCTTCGCGACCATTCTCGCCGTTGTAGCAGGACTTGTACTTACCGCTGCTGCTGCCTTCTCCCATGACTTCTACAATCAAATCTTAAGAAAAGGGCAAGCGACAGAGAAGCAGCAGGTCAATATGGCACGTTATGCTTCCATCGGGATATCTTTGATTTCCATTATTCTAGCCTTGTTTGCACAAAATCTTAATGTTGCATTTCTCGTATCGCTAGCGTTTGCCGTTGCCGCGAGTGCAAACCTGCCTGTTATTCTATATACGATTTTCTGGAGGCGTTTTAATACGAATGGTGCGATCTGGGCCATGATGGTTGGTCTGATCGCCTCCGTGGGGCTCGTTCTCGTCAGTCCGAACGTATTTAATCCTGAAGCTGGAAAGGCGATCTTCGTTGGGCACGCGCTGTATCCGCTCACGACTCCAGGTATTGTCTCCATTCCACTCGGCTTCATCGCTGGTTATATCGGAACCATATTGTCGAGTAAAACAGGAAAAGCCGACAATCAAGTCGAATTCGATGAAATTCTCGTACGCTCCAATACAGGAATCGATACCTCGGTATAATCCTAAATTTATATTGTATGCGTAAAGCATCCGTTCTGCGGATGCTTTTTTAAGTCTACCTTATCGATACTTACTGATGCATTATTGAAACAAGATCCTGCAGCCACGACGAGATGCCCTCTCTTCATGTAACCCTGAATATACCATTCGTTAAGTTCCTGATGATGAAGGAGCCCCTAATCTGAGCGTTTACTTCTTATTTGGCTCCCTCTATTATATATCTAAAGGCATTGATAACTGTCGGATAAACAAATATGAAATGGTTCGAAGGAGGAGATCTATAGCGATGAACGTAATCGTCACGAAATATAATGAAAACTGGAATCGTATGTTCGAGGATGAAGCGCAAAAAATAAAAGCGATATTCGGAGATGAGTTGATCGAAATCCATCATATCGGCAGCACTTCAGTATCCGGTTTACAAGCCAAGCCGATTATCGATATGATGCCGGTTGTAAAGGACATCACCAGAATCGATTCTTTTAATGAGCAAATGAAGGAAATTGGTTACGAATGCATGGGCGAGTTCGGCATGGAAGGAAGACGGTATTTCAGAAAGGGCGGAGATCATCGAACCCACCACGTGCATGCGTTTCAGATGGATAACATAGAAGATATTCAGCGCCATTTGGCAGTAAGAGATTTTTTGCGAACACACCCCGAGGCAGCATCACAATATGGCAGCTTAAAAGAAAGACTAGCGCGACAATATCCCGATGACATCGAAGCTTATATGGACGGGAAAGATTCGTTCGTGAAGAACCTTGAAAAAAAAGCAATAGATTGGCATGCTTAAACTACCATCCGTAGAGTCGAATTCGACTTGAATCCGGTTAACGTAGCGACTTGAATGCCACTCGGAGTTCTGAAATGAAAAGTTCCGGCTGTTCACAGGCTGCAAAGTGTCCGCCCTTGTCGAGTTTATTATAATGCATAAGTTTGGGATACGCTCTCATTAAGCTCCATCCGAAGGGCAATTCCTATTCCATTTTCCAATGACTATGTTTTTTCTCATTTCACGCTGATACTCTATCTTTATATTTGAGTTACACTGGATTACACAGAAAATAGTGAAGTACTATTAACTACCGCTCCTCTTCGCTTATGGCTTTACAAATTCAATTGTACTTTTCGAATATTTAGCATGCTGTCAAGACCAGTAGGATCTTGCTGCACTTTAAATCGCACAAAAGCGTCTGCTTGCTCGGATGTACGAATGCGCATTGGCTTCGTCTCCATGTTTACCAAATTCAGCATAACTTCAGCCACAGACTCCGGACGCTGTGGAACGGAATTCCGTTTGGAGAACGTGCTTATATACCTTTCAAAAACTGGTTTGTATTCATCTTCTTTAATACCTCCAGTTTGTTCTATATGCGAGAGTACCGTGTTATTGAAATTGGTCGCTATCGCGCCCGGTTCGAGCAGAGTAACATCGATGTTAAATGTAGGCTTGTAGTAAGTGGCTAAACTCTCTAACAAACCTTCGACTGCAAATTTGCTCGCACAATATATTTCGTTTAAGGGTTGACCGACTAATCCTCCAACACTTGTTGTTGCTATAACATGCCCGGACTCAGCTTTGCATAAGAGGGAGAGACCAGCTCGAATGGTATGCATTACCCCATAGACATTTGTATCAAAAATGCTTTTGATTTCCTCAAATGTTGCTTGCCCTAGGGGCCGTAAATAACCGAATCCTGCATTAGCAAAAAGTACATCCAAATGACCGTGATTGTTCTCGATCGTTGCAAAAGCTCTTTCCAATGATTCAAGTTTCGTAACTTCCATTTCAAGAAAGTGAAGATTTGCTCGGTTTCCATGTTTCTCCTGATCACGTTGAACGTTACGTGTACCTGCATAAACCGTCCACCCATTATCAGCAAATAAATTGGCAGTAGCTAGACCAATACCTGATGAAGCACCAGTAATAGCGATAATTTTATTCATGTATAAACCCCCTTAATATTGAGTCGTTTAAGCAGTGGATCTTTTTCTCATTAAACTGACTGATCCCAGTTAGCTGACTGGTAAAAGACTTCTTCATTCATAAGTTACTCTAACTATACAAGTTGAAGTAAACTTTAAGTCAAGAGAAGCATTAAATAAAAAGATCCTTTGGATTCTTCTTAAGAACCAACACATCATAAACTGTTATTTTTTTGTTTATTTTTTCAAGGTGCTCCAACGTTAAAGTTAATTTTTTTTCAACACTTTGTTTATGTTCTAACAGGATTTTTCTTCTTTCTTCTAAGGTTTTGTCACCTTCATAAACCATAGCAATGTATTCTTTTATTGTCTCCAAAGCCATTCCAGTATCTTTTAATGCAATTACTAACTGCAACCATTCTAATTCTTTTTCCTCATATACTCTTCGTCCGCTTCTATCTCGATTTATTTTGGGCAGAATACCCTCCTTTTCATAAAAACGTAATGTGGATGCTGATATTCCATACATTTTTTTCACATCATTTATTGTGTAAAACATAAAATTTATCACCCTTCTTCGTTAAAGCTTACTTGAGCATAAGTTTAATTCATTATCATTCAAAAACATTATAAAAAGAAGAATCCAATATTCCAAATGGATTCTTCAGATTGAACATATTTTTGAGAAATTAATTATTTAGTGATTCTACATCACAATTTACTATATTAATCTGTTTTCAAACCATCTGGTGCGAGTAAATCAAGCATAGGTTGGCGTGCTTCAGGTCCATATGCCACACTTCCTACTGGAACTGCATTATCTATGGCTTCACTTACTTTTGCAATCCATATAGGTCCAAATCCTCCACATAACTCGATCATTTGTACTCCCTCTTTGACAAGTTGCTTCGCAATTGGTATTACCCGCTCTTTGTCATTAAAATCGATTCCAACAGCAATAAAAATACAATGCTGGTTTCCAGTGGTGATAGTATTTTCTTCTGGACTAAATCCTGGAGATAAATAAATATATGCCCACTTATGAAGCGCCATAAAATCATCCTCCAAACCTAACCTAGTCGTTTTATATAAAAATTATAAATACAAAAATTGTTTATTGCAAATACCATACATTTTATTTGGAGGTTATGCATTGTCTTCATGTTTATCCTTGTTTGTTACACATGTCCGCTCTTAGCGCCCCAATAATGGAGACGGTAAATTTGTCATGAATATCAAAAACAGAAAAGCACCTTCAAAAGTCTGGATAATCACTTCATCATCCGTTTGATAATATTATTTTTATTACACTATTAGTCCTATTCACTTTTTTGTAATTCTGTACGATAATAGTAATGACTCAACTTTTGCAAATTCAGGAATTTACGCAAATCGAGAGTCAAAACATAATGCGTGAATACTTCTTTGGGGAGGTTTTGAAATTATGGGATGAAGGACAGCGCTGAAGACATGATTTCCTCTGAAATGTAACCGCTTACTTTACTGTGGTAAATTATCATCTAAGAAAGGGAGTTATCATTTATGAAAAAAACATCCATGTTGTTACTCTTGTCAACCGTTTTAATTTTATCTTTAGTGAGTGGCTCAATTGTTTCAGCTAGTCCTTCAACTTCTTTAGCAAATGAATTGACCAAAGGTCAAAAATCTCCTGTAATGATGGCATACTACAGAACATGGCGTGACGTAACTATGCCTCATGATGCAAATTCAACTCTCCCAGACACTAATGTGACAGCGATGACAGATATTCCTGAAGGAGTCGATATCGTTTCTGTCTTCCACTATGTTAACCCAGGTACAAATGAAAAGTTATTTTGGGACACGCTTCGTGATACATATGTGCCTGCCTTACACGAACGTCAAACCAAAGTAATACGCACGATAGATATAAGGGAGCTATATAACGTTCCTAGTATGGGTACAATGCCCACATCCAAAGAATATGATAATCATGCGCAATCTTTAGTTGATAAATACATAACTCCCTACAATTTAGATGGCTTAGACATTGATATGGAGGAAACGTTAACACAAGACAAAGAAACAAAAGCTTCTGGTACTTTTGAAGCTCTGTCTAAAAGTTTAGGACCACTGTCGAACAGTGGCAAATTGCTTATCTATGATACAAACAAAGACAATCATAGCCTGTTCAAAAAAGTAGCTCCATTCTGTGACTATTTGTTCCTTCAAGCTTACGGCAGAACCCCTAGTAGACTAGATACTACATGGGCAACTTATAAAAATACGATCTCCCCTGATCAATTTCTTCCGGGAATATCTTTTCAAGAAGAATTAGGTGCCAACTGGGGTGATGCTCAGGAACCATTTGAAACAAGTAGAGCTTACAAATATGCGACTTGGCAGCCGAAAGATGGCCCTAAGGGCGGAATGTTTATCTATGCCATCGATAGAGATGGCAAAGTATACGGAGATAATTCAATTACGAAAACAGACTTTAGCTGGACAAAAAGATTAATTGATGTCATGAGAAGTAACTAAATATCCTTAATTCGGGTGCATGAGATTTCATTCATGCACCCGATTACGTTCACTTTCCGACACACCACTGTCCACATTGTATGGCTCCGAGTTAGTAATTTCCCTAACCAATATCAAAAAAAGAACCCTTCTTAGGCATTACACCTAAAGAAGAGTTCAGAACAATTTATATCATGCCCATATACATAAAATAGAGAGATAGAGTGCCCATACCATTCATTAGATCGATTCCGGAAGCTCTTCCTTCTGCTCCGGTTCG
>Ga0102589_1001586_pt1 | contig 29846 bp, 27 predicted proteins | sample AraplaMF_Col_mLB_FD_76858 | JGI IMG/M metagenome (GOLD analysis project Ga0102589, IMG submission 76858) | Arabidopsis root microbial communities from the University of North Carolina, USA - plate scrape MF_Col_mLB | ecosystem: Host-associated > Plants > Roots > Endosphere | place: USA...
TGGCGTCCTTGACGACCTGTTCCGGCAGCGACGACGAATCGGCGATCAGCGCGTTCTGGCCGCCGGTTTCGGCGATCAGCACGCCGATGGCGGCATCGCGCGCGGCGAGCGCACGGTTGATCGCGCGCGCGGTGTCGGTAGAACCGGTGAACGCGACGCCGGCGATGCGCGGATCCTTCGTCAGCGCGGCGCCGACGGTGGCGCCATCGCCCGGCAGGAACTGCACCACCGCTTCGGGCACGCCGGCTTCGTGCAGCAGCTTCACGGCGTAGTAGCCGATCAGGTTGGTCTGTTCGGCGGGCTTGGCGAGCACGGCGTTGCCAGCGGCGAGCGCGGCGGAGATCTGGCCGAGGAAGATCGCCAGCGGGAAGTTCCACGGGCTGATGCAGACGAACACGCCGCGACCGGACATCTGCAGCGTGTTGGACTCGCCGGTCGGACCCGGCAGCGGTTCCACGGCGAACTGGCGACGCGCCTGGCCGGCGTAGTAGCGCAGGAAATCCACCGCTTCGCGCACTTCAGCGACGCCGTCGGGAATCGACTTGCCGGCTTCGCGCGTGCACAGCGCGAGGTACTGCGGCATGCGCTGCTCGAGCAGGTCGGCCGCGTGTTCCAGGATCGCGGCGCGGCTGGCGGCCGGTGTCGTGTTCCAGCCGTCGGCGGCCTTGACCGCGTTCTGCACGGCCTTCTCGACGGTGGCGCTGTCGGCGGCCTTCCACTGCCCGACGGTCTGGCGGCGGTCGGCCGGATTGGTCACGGCGATGTCGGGACCGGAAACGTTCGCGCCCGGCACCAGCGGCGTGGCGCGCCACTCTTCGCGCGCGGCGGCGTTGATCTGTTCGGCGAGCACGCGCAGCTGGTCGTCGTTGGCGAGGTTGATGCCCATGGAATTGGTCCTGTCGATGCCGAAGCTGCGGTACAGATCGAGCGGCTGCGGGATGCGCGGATGCGCGATGGATTCGAATGCGGAAACGGTGGCGACCGGATCCTGGATGAGGTCATCGATGGCGATGTCCTCGTCTGTGATGCGGTTGACGAAGCTGGAGTTGGCGCCGTTTTCCAACAGGCGGCGCACCAGGTACGGCAGCAGGTCCTCGTGCGAACCGACCGGCGCGTACACGCGGCACGGCACGTCGAGGCGATCGGCCGGAATCACTTCGGCGTACAGATCGTCGCCCATGCCGTGCAGCTTCTGGAATTCGAAGTGCTTGCCGCGGCCCATCGACTTCGCGCGCTGGTGGATCGTCGCGATCGTCTGCGCGTTGTGCGTGGCGAACATCGGATAGATCGCATCCGACGCTTCCAGCATGCGGCGTGCGTTGGCGAGGTAGCTGACGTCGGTGTTGGGCTTGCGCGTGAACACCGGGTAGCCGGGCTGGCCATCGACCTGCGCGCGCTTGACTTCGCTGTCCCAGTACGCGCCCTTCACCAGACGAACCGGAATGCGGCGGCCGTTGCGGCGCGCGAGGTCGGCGATGAAGTCGATCGCTTCGGGCGCGCGCTTCTGATACGCCTGGATCGCCAGGCCGTAGCCTTCCCAGCCGGCGAGCGACGCGTCGGAATACGCGGCGGCGATGACGTCGAGCGAGAGCTCAAGGCGATCGGCTTCCTCCGCATCGACGGTGAAGCCGATGCCGTAGGACTTCGCCATCTGCGCAAGTTCGAGCACGCGCGGCACGAGTTCGGCCATCACGCGCTCGCGCTTGGCGTGCTCGTAACGCGGATGCAGCGCGGAGAGCTTCACCGAGATCGACGGCGCGGCGAACACGTCGCCGCCCACGAAGTGGCCGGACTTGCCGATCGCGTGGATCGCGTCGCGATACGCCTGCAGGTAGCGCAGCGCGTCCTTCGTCGTCAGCGCGCCTTCGCCGAGCATGTCGAACGAATAGCGGTACGCCGCGTTGCCGTTCTTCTGCGAACGCGCGAGCGCCTCGCCGATGGTGCGGCCCATGACGAACTGGTGGCCCATGATCTTCATCGCCTGGCGCACGGCCAGGCGGATCACCGGCTCGCCGACGCGGCCGAGCAGGCGCTTGAAGGCGCCGTGCACGTCGCGCTTGGTGTCGTCGGCCAGGTCGACCAGATGACCGGTGAGCATCAGACCCCAGGTGGAGGCGTTGACCAGCACCGAATCGGACTGGCCCATGTGCTTCTTCCAGTCCGCATCGCCGAGCTTGTCGCGAATGAGCTTGTCGGCGGTTTCCTGGTCCGGGATGCGCAGCAGCGCTTCGGCCACGCACATCAGCAGCACGCCTTCCTCGCTGCCCAGGTCGTACTGGCGCATGAAGGCTTCGATGGCGCCCTGGTCCTTGGCACGCGCGCGGACGCGGCGGACGAGGTCCGCGGCGGTGGCCTGCGCGGCCACGCGGTCGGCCTCGGGGAGGCGGGCGCGGTCGAGGAGGGCGCGGACATGGCTGGCCTCGTCGCGCACCCAGCCGGCGGTGATGGCGGCGCGGGGCGCGGCGGGCGTCGGCGGGAGCTCGGGACTGATCAGCGCGTGCTGCGCTGGCGGGCCGTCGGTGGCGATGGCAGGGGCGGAATGAATGGTCATGGGGCCAGGGACAGCCTTGGGAAGCCCGATAGTCTAGAGGGTTCCGGTCGCCGCAGATGTTGCGCGCCCGGCCTGCTAGCGTCGGCCGCAAGGGGGAAGGTTCGCCATTCGATGCGACCGGGGTTGCGAAATTTGCCCACTATTCCGCAAGCTTTGACGGGTGCGGTTGTTGGGTATGTTCACGGTCGGTAAACTAAGCGGTTCCGCGGGGCGGTTTTTCGGTTCCCATTTGGGTCCCTGTCCGGGCTGTGATGCCCGCTGCCCCCGGTCGCGGATGAGCCCGCAAGCCAGGCCGAACGGCTCAGCCAGTCCAAACAACGTTCTTATTGCGTCTTTCTGGGGCTCGAACAGATGAAAGCCGGTCGTTTCAAGCAGTGGGGCGCGGGTATCGCCGCGATGGCGCTGCCGGTCCTTGCCAGCGCGCAAGCGGCCGATCCCAAGCGGTGGCAGCTCAACATGGGCCAGGGCGTGACCGCCCAGTCGGCCAACGCCTACAGCGCGCACATGTTCGCCCTGTGGGTCTGCGTGGTCATCGGCATCCTGGTGTTCGGCGCCATGGCCTACGCCATGTTCAAGTTCCGCCACTCCAAGGGTGCGGTGCCGGACAAGGACTTCACCCACAGCACGAAGCTGGAAGTCGTCTGGACCGTCGTCCCGGTCGTGCTGCTGGTGCTGATGGCCTTCCCGGCCACCAGCAAGCTGATCAAGATGTACGACACCCGCAACGCCGAGATGACCGTCAAGATCACCGGCTACCAGTGGATGTGGAAGTACGACTACCTCGGCGAGAACGTCGGCTTCACCAGCCGCCTGGACCGCAAGAGCGACGAGATCCGCCAGAGCGGCAAGGACGCGCGCGACGCGAACCACCCGCACTACCTGCTCGACGTCGACAACGTCCTGGTGCTGCCGACCGACACCAAGATCCGCTTCGTCATCACCGCCGACGACGTGATCCACGCATGGTGGGTCCCGGCGCTGGGCTGGAAGCAGGATGCGATCCCGGGCATCGTCAACGAAGCCTGGACGGAAATTAAGAAGCCGGGCATCTACCGCGGGCAGTGCGCGGAGCTGTGCGGCAAGGACCACGGCTTCATGCCGATCGTGGTCAAGGCCGTGCCGAAGGCCGAGTACCAGCAGTGGCTCGCGACGCAGAAGGCGGCCAACGCGCCGGCTCCCGCGCCGGCTGCGACTCCGGCCGCCACGCCCGCCGCTCCGGCCCAGCCGGAAGCGACCACCCCGAACACCGACGCCACGGCCGCGACTGCTGAAAAGCAGGCGCCGGTCGCCGGCTGATCGTCCCGAATCCTGAGGTAGCCATGGCCGTCACGCACGCTGACACCCATCACCACGATGACCACGCCCACAAGCAGGGCTTCATCGAGCGTTGGTTCTTCTCGACCAACCACAAGGACATCGGGACGCTGTACCTGATCTTCAGCTTCATCATGTTCATCATCGGCGCCGCCATGTCGGTGGTGATCCGTGCCGAACTGATGAAGCCGGGTCTGCAGTTCGTCGAACCGTACTTCTTCAACCAGATGACCACCGTGCACGCGCTGGTCATGATCTTCGGCGGCGTCATGCCGGCCTTCGTGGGCCTGGCGAACTGGATGATCCCGCTGCAGATCGGCGCGCCGGACATGGCGCTGCCGCGCATGAACAACTGGTCCTTCTGGATCCTGCCGTTCGCCTTCACGCTGCTGCTGATGACGCTGTTCCTGCCGGGCGGTGCGCCCGCCGGCGGCTGGACGCTGTATCCGCCGCTCTCGCTGCAGGGCGGCAGCAACGTGGCCTTCGCGATCTTCGCCATCCACATGATGGGCATCAGCTCGATCATGGGCGCGATCAACGTGATCGCCACCGTGCTGAACATGCGCGCGCCGGGCATCGACCTTCTGAAGATGCCGATCTTCTGCTGGACCTGGCTGATCACCGCGTTCCTGCTGATCGCCGTGATGCCGGTGCTCGCCGGCGCCGTGACGATGCTGCTGACCGACAAGTTCTTCGCCACCTCGTTCTTCAACGCGGCAGGCGGCGGCGACCCGGTGATGTTCCAGCACATCTTCTGGTTCTTCGGGCACCCCGAGGTCTACATCATGATCCTGCCGGCCTTCGGCGTCGTGTCGGAAATCATCCCGACCTTCAGCCGCAAGCCGCTGTTCGGCTACCAGGCCATGGTGTACGCGACCGCGTCGATCGCCTTCCTCTCGTTCATCGTGTGGGCGCACCACATGTTCACCGTCGGCATGCCGCTGGGTGGCGAGATCTACTTCATGTTCGCCACGATGCTCATCGCCGTGCCGACGGGCGTGAAGGTGTTCAACTGGGTGACCACGATGTGGCGCGGCTCGATCTCGTTCGAGGCGCCGATGCTGTGGGCGCTGGCGTTCGTGATCCTGTTCACCATCGGCGGTTTCTCGGGCCTGATGCTCGCCATCGTCCCGGCCGACTTCCAGTACCACGACACCTACTTCGTGGTGGCGCACTTCCACTACGTGCTGGTGACCGGCGCGCTGTTCTCCATCATCGCCGCCGTGTACTACTGGTGGCCGAAGTGGACCGGCCGCATGTACAACGAGGGCATGGCGAAGTTCCACTTCTGGTGGACGATGATCTTCGTCAACCTGCTGTTCTTCCCGCAGCACTTCCTGGGCCTGGCCGGCATGCCGCGCCGCATCCCGGACTACAACGTCGTGTTCGCGGACTGGAACCTGGTCAGCTCGATCGGCGCGTTCGGCATGTTCGTCACGCCCTTCATGATGGCCTTCATCCTGTGGCGCTCGAAGGCTGTCGGCGTCAAGGCCGAAGCCCGCGCATGGCCGACCGCGCGTGGCCTGGAGTGGACCGTGCCGAGCCCGGCGCCGCATCACACGTTCTCGACGCCGCCGGTCATCAAGGATGGCGACCTGGCTCACGGTGACATTACACATTAAGCGTTGAGCCGCCGATACGGCGCGGAGGTTTCCTCTCCGCGCCGCTCTGCAAAGAAGCGATGATGACCCAGCCCACCCACAACCCCGACGACATGGCAGCGCGCCGCAAGGCCGCGCGTCGTACGGCGTTCTGGATCGCGGCGATCGCGATCGCGGTCTACGTCGTTTTCATCGCCATGAACACGGTGGGCAAGTGAACGGCGCGCCGGAACAGCACGACGCCCACGCGACCTCGCCCGCGCGCAAGAGCGCCGGCCTGACGAAGATGGTCGTCGTCGCCATCGGCGCATTCGCACTCACCTTCGCGCTGGTGCCGCTGTACCGCATCGCCTGCGAGAAGGTGTTCGGCATCCGCCTGGAACGCACGGCCTCCGACGGCGTGCAGGACGCGAAGACCGCCGCCAAACGCGTCATCACCGTGCAGTTCGACGGCGGCGTGAATTCGAAGCTGCCGTGGGAGTTCTCGCCCAATCAGGTCACGATGCAGGTCGTGCCCGGCGAGCTGTACGAAACCACGTATCACGCGCGCAACGCGTCCGAACGCACCGTCGTCGGGAGCGCCGTCCCGTCGGTCGCACCGGCACGCGCGTCGGGCTTCTTCAGCAAGACCGAATGCTTCTGCTTCACCGCCCAGACGCTCAAGGCCGGTGAAGTGCGCGACATGCCGGTGCGCTTCATCGTCGATCCGAACCTGCCGGCCGACGTGAAGACCATCACCCTGTCGTACACCTTCTTCAAGAACGACACGCTCACCGCGCAGGCGCAGGGAACGGCACAGGCCGCTCCCGTCCCGCTGTCGGCACCGTGACCCTTTCCTTGCAATCGCATCACTGACTGGAACGCCGCCATGGCCCAATCGCACACGCCAGACGCCAACACCTACTTCGTGCCGCACAGCAGCCGTTGGCCGTTCCTCGGTTCGATCGCGCTGTTCACCACCATGGTCGGCATCGCCAGCTGGTTCAATGAAGTCAGCTGGGGCAAGCCGGTGTTCTTCTTCGGCATCGCGCTGATGGTCGCCGTGCTGTTCGGCTGGTTCGGCGACGTCGTGCGCGAATCGGTGCGCGGCAACTACAACAAGCAGGTCGATACCTCGTTCCGCATGGGGATGATCTGGTTCATCTTCTCGGAAGTGATGTTCTTCGCCGCGTTCTTCGGCGCGCTGTTCTACGCCCGCCAGTACGCGATGCCGTGGCTGGGCGGCGAAGGCGACGGCGTGATGACCAACTCGCTGCTGTGGCCGGGCTTCTCGGATGCATGGCCGAGCAACGGTCCGGGCGGCATCGGCGGCGCCTACCAGACGATCCCGGCGTGGGGCCTGCCGCTGCTCAACACGATGATCCTGCTCACCTCGGGCATGACGGTCACCATCGCGCACCATGCGCTGAAGGCCGGCCACCGCAAGCAGCTGCTCATCTTCCTCGGCCTGACGGTGCTGCTGGGCGCGACGTTCCTGTACTTCCAGGCGGAGGAGTACATCCACGCCTACACCGAGCTCAACCTCACGCTGGGTTCGGGCATCTACGGTTCGACGTTCTTCATGCTCACCGGCTTCCACGGCGCGCATGTCACGCTGGGCACGATCATGCTGGCGGTGATCTGGTTCCGCTGCCTGAAGGGCCACTTCACCAAGGACAACCATTTCGCGTTCGAAGCGGTGGCCTGGTACTGGCACTTCGTCGACGTGGTGTGGCTGGGTCTGTTCCTGTTCGTCTACGTGCTGTAAGCCGGGATTAGGGAATGGGGATTCGGGATTCGTAGCAGCGAAATCACCGCATCCCCAACGCAAAAGGCGACGGCAGAACCGTCGCCCTTTTGCTTTTTACAGATCCCGAATCCCGAATCTCGAATCCCGGCTTTCACGGCCCGCCGTGGAACTTGATCCAGCCCATGTAGTTGGCAAGCACGATCAGCAGGATCAGCGCGATGGACAGCGCGATGCGGCGGGTCAGCGCATTCACGGTGCGCTTGCTCTCGCCTTTGTCCACGAGCATGTAATACAGGCCCGCGCCCAGGTTCCACAGGATGACGATCAGGAACGCGATGATCAGCAGAGTCTTGAGCGAATCGTTCATGGCGGCCTCCGATCGGCCCCCGTCTGGGGCGTGCCGGCCATTATGGCGCTGCCCGGCGAGGAAGTCGTGAGCCGGCGCCGCACGCTCGTCGTGGGCTGGATCGCCGCCGTCGCGGCGATCGCGCTGTTCGCCAATCTCGGCCTGTGGCAGTCGCGCCGCGCCGTGGAGAAGCAGGCGATGCTCGATGCCGCCGCCGAAGTGATGGCCGACCGCAAGCCGCAGCCGTTGTCGCTGGCGGGCGATGTTGCCCGCGCACGCGATTACGACTGGGCCGTCGGCACCGGCACCTTCGACGCGCGCGCTGCATTGCTGCTCGACAACCAGCAGCGCAACGGCCGTGCCGGCGTGCGCGTGTATCGCATCTTCGTGCCGGCGCAGGGCCATCCGATGCTGGTGGACCTCGGCTGGGTGCCGTTGGCGGGCGATCGCAAGCTGCCGCAGGTGCCTGACATCGAGGGTGCGATCGCGCTGCGCGGCCTGCTCGTGCCACCGCCTTCGACGGGCCTCGCGCTCGGTCCGGCGATGGCGAAACAGGGCGACACGTGGCTGATGACGCGCGTGAATCTTGCCGCCATCGCGAAGGAAATCGGACTTTCCGTGCCGCTCGCGCCGCGCGTGCTGCGCCTGGATCCGCAGCAGCGCATCGGCTACGAACGCGACCTGGAACTGCTGCCCAACACGCTTCCGCCGGACCAGCATCGCGGCTATGCGCTGCAGTGGTTCGCGCTCGCCGCCGCGGTGCTCGCCACCGCGCTGCTCCTCACTTTCCGCAAGCGCCGTCGGCCATAAGGAGTTCGAATGAACGACGACACGAATCAAACCGTCCCCAACCGCAGCCGCAATCGCCTGCTGCTGGTGCTGCTGTTCGCGATGTTCTTCGGCAGCATGCTCATCGCAGGTTTGCTGCGTTTCTCCGGCTGGCGTCCGGCCGGCACGAAGAACGTCGGCGAGCTGCTCGATCCTCCGGGCGACGTGCGCGCGCTGTCGCCGCGCCTGCTCTCGGGTGGCCAGTACGTGTGGAAGAGTGGCGAGCGCACATGGCGGATCGTCGTCGCGCCGCCGGCCGATTGCGGCGCCGAATGCACGACGCTCGCGCGCGAAGTCGAGACCGTGTGGGAACTGTTCGGAAAGGACGCCGACGACGTGCACGTCCTGTGGCTGTGCCCGACCGACGCCTGCGCCTGGCCCGAGGGCGTGACGCCGCCGGCCACGCTGAAACTGCTAGCGCCCGACGCGCAGCTGCGCGCCGGCCTGCCGCGCGTGGACGAGACGACCGTGCAAGGCAAGGCCGGCGCCCACGGCGTCCCCGCCTACGTCATCGACCCCTACGGCTTCGTCATTCTGCGTTACGCTCCCGGCTTCGATCCGTCCGGCCTGCGCACGGACGTCGCCCGGCTGGTCAAGTTGAAGTGACGACCGGCAAGCGACGAAGGAACAAGAACAGGTCCTGATGAGCAGCATGTCCATGCCCACCGAATCCCGCGCCGGCTCGCGCCCCGCGGTTTACCGACATTTTCATCGACTGGCCTGGCTGGCCGTCGCGCTCGCGTTCGGCGTGATCGTGTTCGGCGCGTTCGTGCGCCTGTCCAACGCCGGCCTCAGCTGCCCCGACTGGCCGACCTGCTACGGCCGCGCCGCATGGCCGACCGCCGCGCAGCAGGTCGTCGACCACGCCGCCACCGCGATCCGTCCGGTCGAAGTGCACAAGGCCTGGCGCGAGCAGTTCCACCGCATGATCGCCGGCACGCTCGGCGTGCTCGTGCTGGGCCTGGCGCTTCTGGCCGCACGCCGCCGCAAGTACGGCGTCGCGCAGGTGATCGCCGCCGCCGTGCTGGTGGGCATCGGCATTCCGCTGTACATGCATGGCGAACACGTCGCCGCGTCCGTGCTGGCCATCGCCGGCGAGGCGATCCTTCTGTTCGCGGCATTGCGCTGGAGCAACATGGACCTCGCGCGCGTGGCGGCGATCACACTCGCGGTGATCATCTTCCAGGCGCTGCTGGGCATGTGGACGGTGACGTGGCTGCTCAAGCCCATCGTCGTGATGGGGCACCTGCTCGGCGGCCTGCTGACCTTCTCGCTGATTCTGTGGATGGCGTGGCGCGCGACGCACAGTCCGATCCGCCTGGCCGAAGCGACGCAGTTCCGCCGCCTGGTCGTCGCCGGCATCGTCGTGCTCGGCGTGCAGATCGCGCTGGGCGGCTGGACCAGCGCGAACTACGCCGCGCTCGCGTGCGGCAACGATTTCCCGACCTGCGTCGGCCAGTGGTGGCCGCGACACGACTTCCGCGAAGCCTTCGTGCTCTGGCGCGGCATCGGCGTGGACTACGAAGGCGGCATCCTCGACGGCGAGGCGCGCATCGCGATCCAGCTCGCGCATCGCATGATGGCCGGCGTCGTCTTCGTGTACCTGCTGTGGCTCGCGTTGCGCCTGATCCGCACACCGGGCATGCGCAGCTGGGCGACGCTGCTGGGCCTGCTCGTGTGCGCGCAGGTCGGCCTTGGCATCGCCAACGTGAAGCTCGGTCTGCCGTTGTCGATCGCGGTGATGCACAACGCCGGTGCGGTGCTGCTGCTGTTCGTGCTCGTCTCGCTGCTGGCGCGCCTGCGCCAGCCGGAGCCGTGATGTCCACCATGCCGAAAGCCACCGCCAGGCAGTACTGGGACCTCACCAAGCCGCGCGTCGTCGCGTTGATCGTGTTCACCGCGCTGGTGGGCATGTTCCTCGCGGTGCCGGGCCTGCCGCCGTTGCGCGAATCGGTGCTGGGCTTCCTCGGTATCTGGCTCGCCGCATCCAGCGCCGCAGCGATCAACCAGCTGCTGGATTCGCGCATCGACGCGAAGATGGCGCGCACGTCGTGGCGTCCGATCGTCGCCGGCCAGATCACGCCGACGCAGGCGCTGGTGTTCGCGCTGATCCTCGCCGCGTTGTCGATGACGATCCTGGTGGTGTGGGTGAACACCATCACCGCGATCCTCACCTTCGCCTCGCTGATCGGTTACGCGGTGATCTACACCGTGTTCCTCAAGCGCGCGACGCCGCAGAACATCGTGATCGGCGGCATCGCCGGCGCGGCGCCGCCGCTGCTGGGCTGGGCCGCGATCACCGGCATGACCGGCGAATGGGACTGGCCGCACGCGCTGCTGCTGGTGCTGATCATCTTCGTGTGGACGCCGCCGCATTTCTGGGCGCTGGCGATCTTCCGCCGCGCCGATTACGCACGCGCGATGGTGCCGATGCTGCCGGTCACGCACGGCGTGCAGTACACGCGCTGGCAGATCCTGTTCTACACCGTGCTGCTGGTGGCGGTGACGATCCTGCCGTGGGCGGCGGGCATGAGCGGGCTGTTCTACCTCGGTGGCGCGCTGGTGCTGGGCGTGGTGTTCCTGGGCTACGCATGGCGCCTGATGGACCCGCCCGACGAGCTTTACGCGATGAAGGTCTTCAACTATTCCATCGTGTACCTGATGGCGCTGTTCGCCTTCCTGTTGCTGGACCACTGGCTGATGCCGCTGCTGGCGCCGGTGCCGGTGATGGAGTTCCAGCCGCAACCCTGATCCGAATACTGAAAAACGAGACCGCCGGATGACGCGCAACCGCCTTGCCTTCGCACTGACTTCGTTGTTCGCCGGCCTCGTCGCCGCCACCGCCGCGGCCTTTGCCCAGCCGACCGTATTGATCGAACCGCACGCCCAGGCGGGCGAGGTCGTGGTCACCGCCGACCGCCTGCTCGACGTACGCACCGGCCGCATGATCGACCACCCGCAGGTGCGCGTGCGCGATGGCCGCATCGTCGAGGTCGCACGCGCGGGCGCGGCGCTGCCGCCGGACGCGCGCGTCATCGATCTGCCGGGTATGACGCTGATGCCGGGTCTGATCGACATGCACGTGCACCTGGACGCCGATCCGACCTACGGCGGCTACAACGTGCTGCAGTTCAACGACCGCTTCTGGTCGATGCTCTCGGTCGCGCACGCGCAGAGCACGCTGCTGGCAGGCTTCACCACGGTGCGCAATGTCGGCGCCGAAGCCTGGAACGACGTCGGCCTGCGCGAGGCGATCGACGAAGGCAAGCTCACCGGTCCGCGCATCGTCACCGCGACGTACGCCTTCGGCGCCACGGGCGGGCATTGCGATTCGACCTTCTTCCCGCCGTCGATGAACCAGAAGAGCCCGTACAACGCCGACACGCCGGACGAAGCGCGCCAGCGCGTGCGCGAGCTGCGCAAGTACGGCGCGCAGGTGATCAAGATCTGCGCGACCGGCGGCGTGTTCTCGCACAACACCGAGCCCGGCCAGCAGCAGATGAGCTACGCCGAGATGAAGGCCGTGGTCGACGAGGCGCACCAGTGGGGCCTGAAGGTCGCCGCGCACGCGCATGGCACGGCGGGCATCAAGGATGCGATCCGCGCGGGCGTGGACACCATCGAACACGCGAGCCTGATCGACGACGAAGGCATCCGTCTGGCGAAGCAGCATGGCGCGTGGTTGTCGATGGACATCTACAACACCGATTACACGCAGGCCGAGGGAAAGAAGAACGGCGTGCTCGAGGACAACCTGCGCAAGGATCGCGAGGTCGGCGACATCCAGCGCGAGAACTTCCGCCGCGCGCATCAGGCCGGCGCGAAGATGGTGTTCGGCACCGACGCGGGCATCTACCCGCACGGCGACAACGCGAAGCAGTTTGCGGTGATGGTGCGTTATGGCATGACGCCGCTGCAGGCGATCCAGGCCGCGACGGTGAACGCATCGCAGGCGTTGGGCCGCGAGGACGTCGGCGTGGTCGAGGCGAATCGCTGGGCGGACCTGATCGCGGTGAACGGCGATCCCACGCAGGACGTGAAGCTGCTGGAGCAGGTGCCGTTCGTGATGAAGGGCGGGGTGGTGGTGAAGGGCGAAGGCGCGAAGTAAGGCGTTGTCGCGTTCGTAGGATGGGCTTCGCGCAGCGAAACTCATCATCCATGCGCACGAACGATGGGTTTCGCGACGCGAAACCTAACCTGCGAAGGGTTACTGCGCGGCTATGCGCGGCGCCAGCTCCGCATCGATCAGCGTCGTTTTCGAAGGCAGGCGCGCCGGGTCGAGCAGCGCCGCCATGGTCGGGTCGGCCGGATACGACGTTCCGTCGAATTCCAGCGCCACCGTGCCGGCTTCATCGCCACTGCCGACGTTCACCAGCAGGTCGTGCCAGCCGCGATTGACGCGCGCGCCGACCGCGATCGGCGCGCGCACCGACACCGACTGGCTCACCAGCTTGTAGCCGTCCTTGCCGCTGTGGAAAACCAGCAGCGTGCAGCCATCGGCCTGGCACCAGTTCTGGTCGTCGAGCAGCATCAGCAGCTCCTTCGTGCCGTCGCCGTCGAGATCGGCCATCGCGTCCTGACGCGCGGGCGTCTCGCGGATGCTGCGCGAGGCGAGGAAGGTTTCCAGCGCCTTGTCGGCCAGCGCCTTCTCGTTCACCGGCGGCGGAAGCGGCGCGCTCGCCTGCGCATCGCTGCGCGCGTTCGTGCTGCAACCGGCACACGACAACGCGACCAGGGCGATCGCCGTGGCCAACGTGAATGGGGTACGCATGATCAGCTCTCCACCGAAGCTGAGGCGACTTTGCGCCTGGGGGCGTGGTGGCGGAGTGAGTGTTTTCTGGCCGTTCGACCGGCGCCGCGCCGGCTACGCCGCCTCGCCGATACCGCTCGATTTGCCCTCATCCCGGCGAAGGCCGGACCTCAGGCCCGCACCGTCCGCGTTCGATGCGGGCGGAAATTGCATCACCGTCATTCCAGCGAAAGCTGGAACCTATCTTGCTGTCGATGTGCGACGTGCGGACGAAGATCAAAATGGGTTCCAGCTTTCGCTGGAATGACGGGGCGGGGAAGGTGTTCGGCCTGGATCCCGGCTTTCGCCGGGATGACGGGGCCTAGAGCGCTTCCGCTACGTAACAACTGCAATCGCAAATCACAAATCACAAATCAAAAATCAAAAAGCACAAATCACAAATCACAAATCACAAATCCAAATCCCGAATCCCGAATCCCGAATCCCCTCACTTCCCCAGCAACGCCTGCTCCCAGAACAGCATCGTCGCAGCGTTGAAGTAGTCCAGGTTCGTCTTCTTCCTGAAGCCGTGGCCTTCGTCGTCGTACAGCAGGTACCAGACGGGCTGTCCGTTCGCGCGCACCGCCTTCACGATCTGCTCCGCTTCGGTATACGGCACGCGTGGGTCGTTCTTGCCCTGCGCGACGAACAGACGCGACGCGATGCGATCGGCATGGTTCAGCGGCGAGATCCCGTCGAACACCTTCGCCATCGCCGGCTCGCGTTCGTCGCCGTACTCCGCGCGGCGCAGCTCGCGACGGTAGCTTTCGGTGTTTTTCAGGAACGTGCCGAAATGCGATATGCCGACGATGTCGACGCCGGCCTTGATGCGATCGCTGTAGTGCATCAGCGAAGCCAGCACCATGTAACCGCCATAACTTCCGCCGTACACGCCGACGCGCGACGCGTCGAGGTCCGGCTGCGTCGCGATCCAGTCCAGCAGCGCGCCGATGTCCTTCACCGAATCCTCGCGCTTTTCCGCGTTGTCCAGGCTCAGGTACGTCTTGCCGTAACCTTCCGAACCGCGCACGTTCGGCAGCAGCATCGCCACACCGAGTTCATTCGCGAGGAACTGCGCCGTCGGGTTGAACAGCGGCAGCGACTGGCCTTCCGGCCCACCGTGGATGTTGATCACGACCGGGATCTTCTTCCCGGCGGGCGCGTTCGCCGGGCGGTAGTAGAACGCGGGGATCTCGCGCGGTTTGCCATCGATGCTGTCGAACGTCGGGTAATGCACCAGCGTCGGCGCGACGAACTTCGATGCGTCCAGTCCGCCGACCTCGCTTTGCGTCCAGCGAGCGATCTTCGACTTCGCCAGGTCGATCACGTGAACATCGCTGGGCGACGTCGCCGAGTTGAGCGTCACCGCGAGCCGCTTGCTCTCCGGCGAGAAGCCGAGGTTCACCACCACGCCCACCGGCAATTCGGGAAGCTTCACTTCCCTGTGCGACGGCAACGACAACACGTGCAGCTTGTAGATGCCGTCTTCATTGGTGGTGTACGCGAGATGCTTGCCGTCGTCGGCGATGGCGAGGTCCGCGACATCCCACGGCGTCGATGCGGTGAGCACCTCGAACTTGCCGGTCTTCGGGTCGTGATGGCGCAGCGTGAGGAATTCCTGCGGCTTTCCGTCGACCGGTTCGTCGGAGATGTAGTACACGCCGCGGCCATCGGGCGAATACTTGAAGTCCTTCAGCGATGCCTTGCCGCCGTCGACCGGGAACATCGTGAGCTTTCCGGTCGCAAGATCGACCACGCCCGGATACGACTCGGCGGCCGACACGTACTTCATCACCAGCAGTTCGCGACCGTCGGGCGAGAAGTCCATCGCGTTCCACTGGCCGCCTTCGGCGACCAGCACGCGCGGTTTGCGCGTGGCGAAATCCATCACCCACACGTCGGTGTCGCGGCCGTTGCGCGCGGTGCTGCTCCACGCGAACTGCTTGCCATCGTGCGAGAACAGCGGGCCCTGGTTGCGGGCCTTTCCGTCGGTGAGCAGCGCGGTTTCGCGCGATCTCAGGTCGAACCAGTGCAGCTGCCAGAACTCGTTGCCGCCGACGTCCTTGCCGAACACGAAGCCGTCGAGGTTCGAATGCGCGGGCGCCGCTTCGATCGCGGCGAGCGGCTCGGGATAGAACGTGAGCTGCTCGCGCATGCCCATCGGCGCGCATACGCGGTGCGCCTGCGCGGTCTCGGCGAAGCGGGTGCTGATCAGCAGGCAGTCGCCGCTCCAGCCGGCGAACGTCGCGCCGCGCGTGTTCTGGTAGCGGTTGAGCCGCTCGGTAAGTTCGGGCGGGATGGCGGGGATGTTCTCGCTGGTGCGATTGCCGACCACTTCGCGAGCGACGGCGGGCGTCGCCTTCGACGGGGCCTTCTGCGCGATGGCCGGTGCAGCCAGGGCGAGGAGCAGGGCGGGCAGGAGCATGGAACCGCGTGGCGACATGGGCGTTCCCCGGATGGAAAGCCCGAGCTTAGCCCGCGTCGTCTTTGCCGCACCGGGCCGGAGTCGCCGGATCGGCGCTCAGGTCGCGGGCCGGACGCGCCGCCACGCGGCGCGCGCGCCGAAACGCACCACGGCCGAAAGCACGGCGAACACCAGCGCCACCAGCAGCGGCAGCACGCCGCCGAAGGTGAAGGCCATGCCGGCGACGAATCCCGCGATGCACTCGGCGCGATACACCGGCGCGAGGATCGCCACGGCGAACAGGCCGAGAAACAGCGTCTGCGTGAGCGCCATCGCGCCAAGCTTGAAGCCCGTGGCCATCGCCGTTCCGTACAGGAACGCCACGATCAGCCCCGCCCACACGACGCCGGTGTATCCGCCGAGGCGACGGGTGCGCCAGCCCAGGGCGAGTCCGATCGCCGGCAACGTGAGCAGGCCGAGCCAGTTCGAGATCGCGGGCATGTCGGCGCGATTGAGCAGGTGGTGGCTCTGCACGCCGCCGCCGAAGTACTCCATCGTCAGCTGCACGCAAGCGTAAAGCAGGCCGATCAGGGCGGGTACGAGCAGACGCTGGAAAGACGACGACATGCGGGACGCCCCTTGCGTGGTGAAGCCGCCACTGTCGCGCGGCGGAGGCCCGAATGCATAGGCGGAAAGTGCAGGTGACTACCCGCCGGTCCGCGCCGCGGTCAGTGCCGGCTGAGCAACCGCAGCGAAAGCAGTTCGCGCAGCTCCTGCTTCTCGGCATCGACCAGCGTCGCCATGCGCGCCTGCAGGGATTCGATCCGCGCCTGCAGCGCCTGCGCATCCAGGCGCGCGATGGCATCGAGGAACGCCTGCTGCCGGCGGTCGGCATCGTCCAGCACGCGCGCATCCAGCGGCGTGGAGGCGGTGGTTTCCACCGCGCTCGCGGTGGCGAGTTTCGTCAGTGCCGGCGCTTCGCTGCGATCGCCGAAATGCTCCAGGATCAGGCCCGTCGAAATGTCGGGCCGCTGGTGCACCAGTTCGATGATCTCCACCAGCAGACCGATGCCGGGTTGGTCGAGCGAAGCGAAATGCAGCGACGCCGGCAGCGCGAGCGCGACCTGCGGTTGCTGCATCAGCATCGTGATCGCACTGCGCACCAGCGATGGCTTCGAACCCTGCTGCGCGCCATGCGGACGCGTGCGCGGCGCGGGTGCCTGCGCTTCGGCTTGCGGCGCGCGTGCGCCGACGCCGGTGAGTTCGGTGAGCCGCTGCTTCATCAGATCGCCGAACGCGCCGTCGGGAATCTGCGCCAGCAGCGGCTTCGCACGCTCGGCCAGGCGGCCCTTGCCTTCGAGCGTCTGCAGGTTGACGTCGTGGGAGAGCGAATCGAAGAAGAACTGCGACAAGGGCGTCGCGCGCTGCAGGTGCGCTTCGAAACCCTCGCGGCCTTCGTTGCGCACCAGCGAATCCGGGTCCTCGCCATCGGGCAGGAACAGGAAGAACGCCTGCCGGCCGTCCTTCATGCGCGGCAGCACCGATTCGACCGCCTTCCACGCGGCGCCGCGACCCGCGCGGTCGCCGTCGAAACAGAAGTAGACGTCGGGTGCGTTGCGGAACAGCAGTTCCGCATGATCCGGCGTCGTCGCGGTGCCAAGCGTCGCCACCGCCGTATCGAAGCCGTTCTGGAACAGCGCGATCACGTCCATGTAGCCTTCGACGACGATCAGGCGTTCGATCTTGTTGTGCGCCTGTCGCACCTGCCACAGGCCGTAGAGTTCGCGGCCCTTGTGGAACAGTTCGGTCTCGGGCGAGTTGAGGTATTTCGGCCCGTTTTCCTTGTCGAGCACGCGACCGCCGAAGGCGATCGTGCGACCACGGCGGTCGTGGATCGGGAACATCACGCGATCGCGGAACTTGTCGTAGACGTGGCCGCGATCGTTCTTGGAGAACAGGCCGCCGCGTTCGAGCAGGTTCATGCGTCGCGGGTCGGTGCCCAGCGCGTCACGCAGTGCGTTGAATCCGTCGGGCGCGTAGCCCAGCGAGAAACGCGCGCGCGTGTCGGCGTCGACGCCGCGACTGTCGAAATAACCCAGCGCACGGCCGTTGCTGCCCAACTGCTTCTGGAAGAACTTCGACGCCGCTTCCATCGCGCCGTAGAGGTCCTGGCTGTCGGGATTCGCGTTGCGCTGGTGCGTGTCGCGCGGCACTTCCATGCCCAGACGCTTGGCGAGTTCCTCCACCGCATCGAGGAACTCGAGGCGGTCGTAATTCATCAGGAAGCTGATCGCCGTGCCGTGCGCGCCGCAGCCGAAGCAGTGATAGAAGCCTTTCACCGGCGAGACGGTGAAGCTCGGCGAGCGCTCGTCGTGGAACGGGCAGCGTGCCGAATATTCCTTGCCCTGACGCTTGAGCTGCACGCGCGAACCGATCACCTCGACGAGGTCGGTGCGGGCGAGCAGGTCGTCGATGAAAGCGTCGGGGATGCGGGCCATTGCGAACTAGGATGCCATGCGCTCACCCTTCTCCCGCGCGCGGGAGAAGGAGCCCGAAGGGCGGATGAGGGCGAGGGTGGCCCTCACCCCGGCCCTCTCCCGAGGGGAAGAGGGGAGTTGCGAGACGATCAGCCCGCCAGACGCTTCTTCACCAGCGCCGACACCTGGCCCATGTCGGCCTGCCCGGCGAGCTTGGCCTTCAGCGGGCCCATGAGCTTGCCCATGTCGGCCGGACCGGTGGCGCCCGTTTCGGCGATGGCGGCCTCGATGGCGGCCAGGATCTCGGCCTCGCCCATCTTGGCGGGGATGTAGCGCTCGATCACGACGATCTCATCGCGCTCGATCTGCGCCAGATCCTCGCGGTTGGCGGCTTCGAACTGGGTGACCGAGTCCTTGCGCTGCTTGACCATCTTGTCGAGCACGGCGATGACCGCGGCGTCGTCCAGCTCGACGCGCTCGTCCACTTCCTTCTGCTTGATGGCGGCGTTGATCAGGCGGATCACGGACAGGCCGTGCTTGTCGCCGCCCTTCATGGCGGCCTTCATGTCGTCGGTGAGTCGCTGCTTGAGGCTCATGGCGTGTGTCCCGGGATTGGGGATTGGAGATTCGGGATTCGGAAAGGCCGGAGTCGGGCCGCGGGCGGGGGCGGGCAGATCCCGAATCCCCCATCTCGAATCCCGAGAGTCGGAAACACAAAAAGCCGGCAGCGCAGGGCGCGGCCGGCTTGTGTGATGCGTCCGGGAGCGGGTCGCGCGAGGCGCGGGCCCGCCAGGGCGATCAGTACAGGCGCTGACGCTTGGTCACGTCGCGCGAGGCGCGGCGCGCCTGGCGCTTCACCGCGGCTGCGGCCTTGCGCTTGCGTTCCTGGGTCGGCTTCTCGTAGAACTCGCGCTTGCGGGTCTCGGCGAGGACACCGGCCTTTTCGCAGGTGCGCTTGAAGCGACGCAGAGCAAACTCAAAAGGCTCGTTTTCGCGGACTTTGACGCTGGGCATACGTAATCTCGTTTCGGTAACCGGCCCGGGCAGGCCGGGGAAGAGCCGCGCATTATAGCGGCGGCCTTCTTGAAGGTGCAACATAGGCCCACACTTTGGACGCAGGTCCTTGAATCCACACGCTTCCGGCCCTTCGGAAGCCGCCCTGCGCCCCCTCGCGGAAGCCCTTCCTTGAAAGTCCTCGGCATCGAAACCAGCTGCGACGAGACCGGCGTGGCCGTCTACGACACGGAAACCGGCCTGCGCGCGCACGCCCTCTACAGCCAGATCGCCCTGCACGCCGAGTACGGCGGCGTGGTCCCCGAACTGGCCAGCCGCGACCACGTCCGCAAGCTGCTGCCGCTGGTCCGCGAAACCCTGCGCGAAGCTGGCCTTTCGACCTCCGACCTCGATGGCGTGGCCTACACGGCCGGTCCGGGGCTGGTCGGCGCGCTGCTGGTGGGCGCCGGTGTGGCGCGCTCCATGGCCTGGGCGCTGGATGTCCCGGCGATCGGCGTGCACCACATGGAAGGCCACCTGCTGGCGCCGCTGCTGGAGGACGACCCCGATCGCGGCCGTCCCGAGCCCCCGTTCGTCGCCCTGCTGGTCTCCGGCGGGCACACGCAGCTGGTGCATGTGGAAGCCATCGGTCGCTACCGGCTGCTGGGCGAAACCCTGGACGACGCGGCCGGCGAGGCGTTCGACAAGACCGCCAAGCTGATGGGCCTTCCGTATCCCGGTGGCCCGCAACTGGCCGCGCTGGCCGAGCAGGGCCGCCCCGGCGTGTTCAGGTTCGCCCGGCCGATGACCGATCGCCCCGGCCTGGATTTCAGTTTCAGCGGCCTGAAGACCCAGGTTCTGCTGGCCTGGCGCGACAGCGACCAGAGCGACGACGTCCGCGCGAACATCGCGCGCGGCTTCGAGGATGCGGTGGTCGACACGTTGTCGATCAAATGCGAGCGCGCGCTGGAGGCGGCCGGCTGCCACACGCTCGTCGTCGCTGGCGGCGTGGGCGCCAACAAGCGCCTGCGCGCGAAGCTCGACGAGATGACCCGCAAACGTGGCGGCCGCGTGAGTTTCCCGCGCCCGCAGTTCTGCACCGACAATGGCGCGATGATCGCCTACGCCGGCGCGTTGCGGCTGGCGGCGGGACAGCACGGCGACCTCGCGGTGCGGGTGACGCCGCGGTGGGACATGGCGACGCTGGAAGTCGTGGAAAGCCGGGATTAGGGATTGGGGATTCGGGATTCGCAGAAGCGGGCAACGCGCGCGGTAAGCTTTCGCTCTTGCGAATCCCCAATCCCGAATCACGAATCCCGGCTCTCATGGACCACGTCTTCATCGAAGGCCTCGAAATCGAGGCGCTGATCGGCATCTACGACTGGGAGCGGCGCATCCGCCAGCCGCTCGTGTTCGACATCGAGATGGCCTTCGACAACCGCGTGCCGGCCGCGACCGATGCGATCGCCGATACGCTGAACTACAAGGCGATCAGCAACCGCATCGTCGAGTACGTCTCGCAGTCGAGTTTCGAACTGGTGGAAACGCTGGCCGAGCGCGTGGCGCAGATCGTGCTCACCGAATTCGGCGTGCAGCGCGTGCGCCTGAAACTGAGCAAGCCCGGCGCGGTACGCGGTGCGCGCGCGGTGGGCGTGATGATCGAACGTTCTGCCTCCTGACGCAGGCGCCCCGTTCCGCATGAGCCGCGCCTATCTGAGCCTGGGCAGCAACGTCGATGCCGTGACGCACCTGCGCGCGGCCGTGCGTGCGCTGCAGTTGCGTTTCGGCGATGTGGTGATGTCGCCGGTGTACCGCACGCGCGCCGTTGGTTTCGACGGTCCCGATTTCTACAACGCCGCGGCGATCATCGAGTCCGACCTGGATCCGCACGCGCTCAACGCATGGCTGCATGCGCTGGAAGATTCGCAGGGCCGAGACCGAAGCGGTCCGCGTTACGGCGACCGCACGCTGGATATCGACATCGTGCTGTTCGACGGCCTCACGCTGGAAGGCGCGGGCAACCTGCGCATTCCGCGTCCCGAGTTGAAGCACGCGTTCGTGCTGCGGCCGCTGGCGGAGATCGCGCCGGAGGTCGTCGTGCCCGGGACCGGACGCACGCTTGCGCAGTTGTGGGAAAGCCACGGCGAGCATGGGGCGATGCTGGAGACGGTGGTGCTTTGAAGCGGGGATTCGGGATTGGAGATTCGGGATTCGTCAGAGCGGAAAGCGAGACGCCGAACCGCTTTTCCAAATCCCAATCTCCAATCCCGAATCCCCGCTTTGAAGCCCCCCTTGCCACGATGGGCATCCCGGCCCGAGGATGCCGGCTGGGTCCATGGGGGACTTTGGGGAAATCGCGATGATCGAGAAGTTCTCACGCAGTTGGGAGCTGGTGAAGGCGAGTGCGGCCGTGTTGCGCTCGGACAAGGAACTCATGGTGTTTCCGGTCGTTTCCGCACTCGCCACGCTGGTGGTGCTGGCGACGTTCCTGGTGCCGATGATCGGCTGGCGCGTCTTCAGCCATGGCGCCGCGTCCAGTGTGGTGTGGGTGTTCCTGTTCTATTTCTGCCAGTACACGGTGATCGTGTTTTGCAACAGCGCGCTGGTGGCCGCGGCGATGATCCGCCTGGATGGCGGCGATCCGACGCTGGCCGACGGCTTCAATGCCGCCAAGGCGCGCCTGCCGGCGATCCTGGGCTACGCGGCCATCGCGGCGACGGTCGGCGTGCTGCTCAAGCGCATGAAGGACGACGACAACCTGCTCATGCGCCTGGTCGGCGGTGGGCTGGGTGCGGCCTGGACGCTGGCGACGTTCCTCGTCGTGCCGGTCCTGGTGCACCAGGAAGTCGGCCCGTTCGAAGCGCTCAAGCGCAGCGCGAACCTGCTGCGTCGCACGTGGGGCGAGAACGCGATCGGCAACGTTGGCATCGGCATGGCGTTCGGCCTGATCTCCTTCGCCATCATCGTGGTCGGCGCGCTGCTGGCGTTCGTCGCGGCGCAACTGTCGACCGTGCTGGCGATCGCGATCGTCGTGGTGTTCGTGATCGGCCTGCTGCTGCTGGGCGTGTACCAGGCGGCGCTGAGCGGCATCTACTCGGCGGCGCTGTACCGCTTCGCGATGGAAGGCGAAGCGCCGCCGGCGTTCCAGGCGTTGCAGCTGGAGTCGGCGTTCGCCGCGAAGTGATGGCAACGGCGCCGGTGCGATGCGCCGGCGCATCATCCTTTCTGTGTAGCCCGGGTAAGCGAAGCGCACCCGGGAGCTGTCACGCCTGACCCCGGGTGCGCTTCGCTTACCCGGGCTACTACGGCGCCTGGCGCCTACGAAGCGCTAGGCGCCCAGCAGGCGCCCGCCATCCAGATGCAGTACCTGTCCGGTGCTGTAGTGCGCATCCTGCACCAACCAACGCACCGCTTCGGCCACTTCCTCCGGCGTTCCCGTCCGCCCCAGCGGCGTGCGCGCGAGCATCGCCTGCTGCGCGGCCGTATCGCGGCGATCCTCCGGCCACAGGATCGCGCCCGGCGACACCGCATTGACGCGTACGTCCGGACCCAGCTCCAGCGCGAGCGAGCGCGTCATCATCAGCAACGCGGCCTTCGCCATGCAGTACAGCGTGTGCTCGCGCAGCGGACGTTCGCCATACACGTCGGCGAGATTGACGATGGCACCCCGCGTCGCACGCAGGTGTGGGGCTGCGGCCTGCGCGAGGAAGAACGGCGCGCGCGCGTTGCTTGCGAACAGCGCATCCCATTGCGCCGGCGTCGCGCTGCCGATGGGCGTGGGCGTGAATGTGGAAGCGTTGTTCACCAGCGCATCGAGCCGCCCGAAATGGCCGACGCATTGCGCGATGAGTTCCGGCAGGCGGTCGAATTCGGCCAGGTCGGCCTGCAACCGCAACACGCTGCCGGGCCGCGTGCGCTCGAGTTCGGTGGCAAGCGCCTTCGCTTCATCCGCCGAGCCACGGTAATGCAGCGCGATGTCGTATCCCGCCGCGTGCAGGGTGCGCACGATCGCGGCACCGATGCGCCGGGCCCCACCGGTGACCAGCGCGACGTTTGGTCCGGCGGCAGCGGTGGGCATGACGGTTCTCTCCGGTGCGTGGCGTATCCTGAGCGGCCAGTGTTCCCACGCCGATGCCGCATGTCCACCGATTCCCCCTCGCATCGTCCCGACGCACGCGAGCGTCAGCGCGAAACCGGCGTCCTGCCCGCGCCCGATGCCGATGCACTCGCACACAGTGCGCGCCTGGATGCGCTGATCCGCACGCAGATCGCCGAAAACGGCGGTGCGATCCCGTTCTCGCGCTTCATGGAACTGGCGTTGTACGCGCCGGGCCTGGGCTACTACAGCGCCGGTGCGGCGAAGTTCGGCGAAAGCGGCGATTTCATCACCGCACCGGAAATCGGCCCGATCTTCGCCGCCTGCGTCGCCGACAGCGTCGCGCCCGTGTTCCAGCAGCTGGGGGACCAGGCGCGTTTCGTCGAGCTCGGCGGCGGCACCGGCGCATTCGCCGAAGTCGCACTGAAGCGGCTGATGGAACTGGACGCGCTGCCCGATCGCTATTGCATCCTGGAACCCAGCGCGGAACTGCGCCATCGCCAGCGCGAGCGGTTGCGCGAACGCCTCGTGCCGCCGCTGTTCGAGCTGGTCGAATGGCTCGATGGCCCGTTCGACGACGAATGGGACGGCGTGCTGTTCGCCAACGAAGTGATCGACGCGCTGCCGACGCCGCGCTTCGCCATCGAGGCGGGCGAGGTGTACGAGGAACACGTCGCCATCGAGGCCGGTGGACTGGTGCGCGTGCTGCGCCCGGCGGACGGCTTCCTCGGCAACGCCGTGCGGCATCTGGAGCGCCAGCTCGGGCGCGAATTCGAACACGGTTACCGCTCCGAAACGCTGCCGCAGTTGCCGTACTGGGTGCAGGCGGTGTCCGGCGGCATGCGCAGCGGCGCGATGCTCTTCGTCGACTACGGCTACTCGCGCGGGGAGTTTTACCTGCCCGAGCGCAGCGACGGCACGCTGCGTGCGTACTACCGGCATCGCATGCACGGCGAGCCGCTGCTGTGGCCGGGCCTGCAGGACCTCACCGCGTCGGTCGACTTCACCGCGCTGGCCGAGGCGGGCGTCGCGGCGGGCTTCGACTTCGCCGGTTACTGCTCGCAGGCGAGTTTCCTGCTCGGCAACGGCCTGGCCGGCGTGCTGGAACGCATCGAACGCATCGCCGATGAAGGCGAACGGCTCAAGCGCACGCAGGAAGTGAAGCGCCTCACGCTGCCCAGCGAGATGGGCGAGCGCTTCCAGGTGATGGGCTTCGAGAAGGGCGTCGAGTTCGGCGCGGCCTTCCTCGTAGGCGACCTGAGCTTCCGCCTGTGAGCGCGGCCACGACGGGCAAGCGCCCCGTGCTGCGCGAGTTCCGCTGGCCGGGGCTCTGGGTGGCGATCTGGGTCGCGATGATCGGCGCAGTGGTGTTCGGCTCGCTCGTGTCGGCCAGCGATCTGCCGACGGTGCCGGACGGCTTCGACAAGGTCGAGCACTTCGGCGGCTACCTGCTGCTCAGCGCCTATGCGGTGATGCTGTTCGCGAACCGGCGCGGGCAGGCGGTCGCGGCGGCGGGGTTGATCGCGCTGGGGGTCGGGCTGGAAATCGCCCAGGGCGCCTGGACCGTATCCCGCATGGCCGACTCGGCCGACGCGCTGGCCAATTCGCTTGGCGTGCTGGCGGGGTTGATGCTCGGGCCGACGCCCTTGGGTGGGCTGCTGGTCTGGGTGGAAGGCTGGTTCCGCCGCTGATCCGCGTTCCACGATGTTGGCCGTGTTTGCCGGCCTTTGCCATCTGTTAATCGAAGATCGTCACCGATCCATTCGGAGGCGATTCCCCGGCTTGCGTGTCAAACCCGACACGCGTGGACAAAAGCTCGCCATAAAACCAGATTTGGCAAAGCGACGATAGGTATTGCGCAAAGGTTAAGAGGTGGTTAAAGCTCCGGGCTGGGCTCGACAGGGGGAGTCCGCCCACCCTGAGTAAGGAAACCGCCAATGCTCGTTGCCAACCGCCATCGCCTTGCCGCGGCCGTTGCCGCCGCCCTGTTCTCTGCTGTCGTACCCGCCGCCTTCGCGCAGGATGCCGCGCAGCCCCCGGCTCCCGCCGCCGCTCCGGCCGCCCGCCAGGAAGCCGTCGACCTCGACAAGCTCGTCGTCACCGGCACCCGCGTGCAGGGCCGCTCGCCCACCGAATCGATGTCCCCGGTCGATGTCTTCCGCCCGGCGGACCTGGAGAAGCAGGCTTCGGCCGACTTCACCGACCAGCTGGCCAACATCGCGCCGTCGTTCAACACGCAGCGTTTCCCGATCGCCGACGGCACCGCGTTCGTGCGCCCGGCGAACCTGCGCAACCTGCCGCCGGACCAGACCCTGGTGCTGATCAACGGCAAGCGCCGCCATCGCTCGGCGCTGGTGAACCTGCAGGTCGAACCCTTCGGCACGGTGAACCAGGGTTCGCAGGCGGTCGATTACAGCCTGATCCCGTCCGCCGCCATCCAGCGCGTGGAAGTCCTGCGCGACGGTTCGTCCGCGCAGTACGGCTCCGACGCCATCGCCGGCGTGATCAACGTGCTGCTCAACGATTACTCCGACGGCGTGCGCATCGACACGCAGTACGGCTCGACCTACGAGGGCGACGGCGACAAGTGGCGCACCTCGTTCAACGCCGGCGCGCAGCTGGGCGATGGCGGCTTCTTCAACATGACCGCCGAGTATTTCGATTCCGACCATACTTCGCGTGGCGTGCCGCGCGCGGATGCGGCGCAGGTCGGCGCGGCCGTCGGCAACGACCTGGTGCCGTTCGAAGGCCTGGGCCAGCGCTGGGGCGATCCGGACGGCGAAGGCTTCCGTTCGTTCTTCAACGCCGAGTTCCCGCTCAACGAGAACGTGAGCCTCTACGGCTTCGGCAGCTACGCCGACACCGAATACGACTCCAGCTTCTTCTACCGCACGCCCGTCGGCGTGCCCGGCGTGACGCCGCGCGGCACGCTGTTCGTCGATGGCGACGGCGACGGCCTGCCCGATCCGGTGGCGCAGTCGATCATCGACGACATCCGCGCGCGCGGCCTGAACCCGGCCGATTTCGTCACCGCCAATGCCAGCAGCCCGTCGGGCTTCGTCGCGCTCAATCCGATCTATCCGATCTTCCCCGGCGGCTACACGCCGTCCTTCGGCGCGGAAATCACCGACTACGAGGGCGTGTTCGGTGCGCGCGGCGAAACCGCGGCGAGCCTGCGCTGGGACGTGAGCCTGCGCCAGGGCGAGAACCACATGATTTACAAGATGACCAACTCGATCAATCCGAGCCTGGGTCGTCTGAGCCCGACCAGTTTCGAACCCGGCGATCTGACGCAGCTGGAACGTGGCGCCAACGCCGACTTCGTCTGGCCCTGGCAGAACGACGTGTTCGCCACGCCCGTCAACGTCGCCTTCGGTGCCGAGTGGCGCGAGGAAACCTACAAGATCCGACCGGGCGATCCGGCCTCGTGGGAGAACGGGCCGACCGGCGCGCTGTTCGGCGTGGGTTCGGACGGTTTCCAGGGCGACTCGCCGGAAGCGGCGGGCGACTTCAGCCAGTACAGCCGAGCCGCGTACCTCGATCTTGAAACCGATGTGGTCGAACACTGGACCGTCGGCGTGGCCGGTCGTTACGAGGACACGTCGAACTTCGACAGCACCTTCGACTGGAAGGTCTCCACGCGTTTCGCCTTCACCGATGCCTTCGCCGTGCGCGCCACCGTCAACACTGGCTTCCGCACGCCGACGCCGGGGCAGCTCAACACGCTGGACGTGACCACCACGGCCGACTCGTCGGGCAACCTGGTTCCGCTGGGTACGTTCCCGGTGGCGAGCGAGGCGGCGATCGCGCTCGGCGCGACGCCGGTGACGGCGGAGGAGTCGCTGTCGTACTCGGCCGGTTTCGTGTGGTCGCCCAGCGAGGTCTTCAGCCTGACGCTGGACTACTACAACATCGACGTCGACGACCGCATCGCGCTGCAGACGATCAACGTCGAGCCCGGTTCGCCCGAGCAGCAGGCGCTGATCAATGCCGGCGTTCCGGGTGCGGAACTGCTGCGGCAGGTGTCGTACTTCGTCAACGGTTTCGACAGCAAGGTCGAGGGCATCGACCTGGTCGCCGTGTACCGCGCCGACTTCGGCAGCATGGGTTCGGGCGTGTTCGACTTCCGCCACAGCTACAACAAGCAGGACGTCAACAGCGTCGCGGTGATCCCGGGCACGACCACGCCGGTGATCGACGCCGAACGCGTGGCGGACCTGGAGAACCAGCTGCCGAGCAACCGCAGCGTCATCACCTTCGACTGGCGCTCGCCGTGGAACGTGAACTTCACCGCGCGTGCGAACTACTACGACAGCTGGGAAGACTTCACCTTCGGCGAGAAGGGCGAGTTCGGGTCGGAGTGGCTGTTCGACCTGTCCGCGACGGTCAGCTTCATGGAAGACAAGCTGCACGTGACCGTCGGCGGCAACAACGTCTTCGACAACTACCCGGATCGCGAAACCAACAGCACGCTGACGTTCCTGGGCGCGAAGTACCCGCTGTCCTCGCCGTTCGGCTTCAACGGTGGCGAGTGGTACGTGCGCGCGACGTACGAGTTCTGACGATGCGCCGCCCGCGCGGTGCGACCGTGTTCACGGTTGCCCGCGCGGAGTGGCCTGGCCTTGATCGTTGGAATGAATCCTGTGACCGCGGCCCGGTTCCTAACGGAAGCTTCACGTATCTTGGCACCGCGATGCCGGCTGAACGCTGGCGCGGAACGTGATCGGACCCGGTGCCAGGGGGCGAGGGAACCGACACGAGAGATGCACGAACGCCGGGCGACTGGGGAGTCGTCCGGCGTTCTGTTTTCTGGTGCAGGGGCCGCGACGGCCAATGTCGGCGCGCGACCCGCTACCTCGCCGTTGCCGTCATCCCGGAGCAGGCCGGGACCCAGGCCCGCATCGCATGGGCACCCCCTCGGCGGAAAACCACCAGGTCGTCATTCCAGCGAACGCCGGAACCCATTCTGATTTTCGAAGACACCGCTCGCGTTGATGCGGGAGTGGGGTTCAACGCACTACAGCTTCTTCCCCGTCGCCTCCGCAATCGCGCGGATCCTCGCCTTCTTCATCGCCTCGCCGACGTCCGGCCCGCTCAGTCCGCGCGCGACATCCTCCGCGCGCACCGTCATGGCGGCGGCCAGCGCCGACGTGAGCGCTTCGCCCTGCGGGTAGGGCACGTCCTGCAAGCCTGCACGACCACGCTTGTCGGCCTCGCACACGATTGCCATCTGTGCGATGCGCGCGGGTTTGCGGAACCCGTCGCAACGCGCGAGCAGCTCGTACACGGTGCTCGCGCGTAGTTCGTCGAAGCGATGCACGTTCAGATGCTCGCGGCACGCCGCTTCGGCGAGCTGGCGATAGTCGGTGGGCACCTTCAGCCGATCGCACAGCCCGCGCAACGGCGCAAGGCCCGCGTGCTCGTGGCCCAGGTGCTTGGGCAGCACGTGCTGCGGCGTCAACGCCTTGCCCAGGTCGTGGGTCATCGCGGCGAAGCCGATCAGATCGTCGCCCGGCGCCAGGCGTGCGGCCATGTCGCAGACCATCTCGACGTGCACGCCGGTATCGATTTCCGGGTGGAACTCCGCGCGCTGCGGCACGCCGTAAAGCGCGTCCACTTCCGGCAGCACGACGGCGAGCGCACCGGCGTCGTGCAATGTGCGCAGGAACGCCGATGGCGTGGCGTATGTCAGTGCGCGACGCGTTTCCTGCCAGACGCGTTCGGCCGTGAGTTCGGCCAGTTCGCCCGACGCCGTCATCTCGCGCATCAACGCCATCGTTTCCGGGGCGACCGTGAAACCCAGCGACGCGAAACGCGCCATGAAGCGTGCCGCGCGCAACACGCGCAGCGGATCCTCGCCGAAGGCCGGCCCAACATGGCGCAGCACGCGTGCTTCCACGTCGCGCGCGCCGCCGTAAGGATCGACCAGCGTGCCGTCCTCGTCCTGCGCGATCGCATTGATGGTGAAGTCGCGACGCTGCAGGTCGTCCTCGAGCGTGACCGAAGGGTCGGCGTCGACAACGAAGCCGCGATAGCCGCGTCCACTCTTGCGTTCGGTACGCGCGAGCGCGTGCTCCTCGCCGGTATGTGGATCGAGGAACACAGGAAAGTCCCGGCCGACGGCGCGGAAACCGGCGGCTTCCATCGATGCCTGCGTTTCGCCGACGACGACCCAGTCGTTGTCGCCATGCGGCAGGCCGAGCAGGCGGTCGCGGACCGCGCCGCCTACGAGGTAGCGGCGTTTCAAAGCAGGCTTCATCGCGCTCAACGCGGCGCGTGCTGGGCGAGCAGCGCGAGGATCTCGCGCACGCCGCTGTCGCGGCCGAGCGTGCGCGCGATCGGCGCCGACTGACCGGAAAGCCAGATGCGCAGTTCCGAATCCATGTCGAAATGCCCGGCCGTCTCGACCGAGAACATCACGATGCTGCGATAGGGGATGCTGAGGTACTGCACCTTGCTGCCGGTCACGCCCTGCTTGTCGACCAGGATCATGCGGCGGTCGGTGAAGACGATGAGGTCGCGGATCAGGCCGAACGCGCGTTGCAGCGTTTCGCCGGGCGCCAGCAGCGGCGCGAATTCCTCGGCGAGCTTGTCCACGGGCTTTTCGCCCGCGTGGCCGAGCAGGGTGTCGATGAGGCCCATGGCCGTCTCCTTTCGAGTCAGGCCATGGATGTTAAACGCACCCGCACAGGGCCAGTGTGGAAACTGGCCGCGTGCG
>Ga0102589_1001593_pt1 | contig 29715 bp, 35 predicted proteins | sample AraplaMF_Col_mLB_FD_76858 | JGI IMG/M metagenome (GOLD analysis project Ga0102589, IMG submission 76858) | Arabidopsis root microbial communities from the University of North Carolina, USA - plate scrape MF_Col_mLB | ecosystem: Host-associated > Plants > Roots > Endosphere | place: USA...
CACCTGAACGGAAAGGCTGACCGTTTAGCGAATAATTACGCCAATTTGTTTCAGATAAGCCGCTTTGACCGCGCTAACATAGCTCTCAATTTCCGCATATGGGGCAGCCTGCGCATAATATTCAATTCCCCAATAGCCATCATACCCGTGATTAAATAACAGCTGCATCCGGTTTTCAATCTGATGTGGATGTACATATTTCGGATCGAGATGAACGTGATACACCCAGGGCGCGAGCAGGGAGTCTCCGGCCTCCACGTCGCTATCCCACCGCCCCATATGAAGTAGGAATCCATAGCCTGGATGATTCACCACTTGGGCAAGCTTCACCATCCATTTCGGCATGCGTGAGGGACCGCTATGATTCTCTGGTCCAATCCGGTAACCCCCGTCGTAAGCACGTTGGGCGAATTCCTCGAACCGCTTGGCCGTGTATTCGAACTGTTCTTCGGTCATATCAGTGGATCCGAAACCGCCTGTGTCGATTCGAACCGTCTGAGCCCCCAAATATTCAGCAACATCGAGATGCGCAAGTGCATTCTGGTAGAGCAGCTCCCGCTTCTCCGGGTTCGGATCCCAGACATGGGCTCCATCGATCGCCATATTCGGCACGGTCATGGAACGTTCCGCGAGTGCGAGCTTTATCTTGCGTATATAATCCACTTCCCGAAGCTGACAGATTTCTTCACTCCGATTGACGAAATAACCATTCCAGAGCCCTGCAGCATCGACACGGTAACGATATTTCAAGCTCTCCAAATAACCAAAGACATCGATCATTTCTTGCTGTAATAAGTGAAAGAACGAGAATCCTTCAACTGATATTTTCATCTCACAGCCCCCATCTTCAACAATAATGACTATATGTATGAATCCGATCGGAATGTACTTCCATCCTATTGTAACGTAACCCCTTCAGGACTTCCATGTTAAAATACCCCCACAAAGTGCAAAAAGCCGCCCTCCCATATCAGGACAGCGGCATTCATCTATTCTTCCGTTCCGTAGAATTGATCAAGGTGCTGTTTAATAGCCTCCTTGGTTTTCGCTAGGCATGTATTTCTATCTGTAGACGCAACCCGTTGGTTATCCACCATGACATAAGATTTCGCCTTACATAAGCTGCACATATTCAAGCAATCGGTCCGCATGATGGCGACCTCGTGAAATTCATCTTCCAGGTCCTCCAGCGGTAGAGCGGCCATTGCATTACTCTCACAGACTTCGACGACAATAAGTCCGAGCCCCATCCTTCGCACCTGCTTTCTACCCTGAAATTATATAAAAAGCCTGCTGAGAATCATCTCAGGCAGGCTTTGTTCACAGATCTTACTCTGTAGTGTATGGCAACAATGCGATTTGACGGGAACGTTTAACCGCGATTGTGAGCAAGCGTTGGTATTTCGCGCTTGTACCAGTTACACGACGAGGAAGAATTTTTCCGCGCTCACTGATGAATTTGCGAAGCAAATCCGTATCTTTATAATCAATGTGAGTAATTTTGTTTACTGTGAAGAAGCAAACTTTGCGACGTTTGTTGCGTCCGCCACGGCGTCCGCCGAATTTCTTCTCGCCACGCTCTTCATTGTTATCTCTTTGCTTGAAGCTCATTCGTTGTCAGTCCTTTCCAATTAAAATGGCAAATCATCATCCGATATATCGATCGGTTTTCCGTCATCCGAAAAAGGATCCTGGTTGTTGCTGCGCGATGTATTCCGGTTGCTTCCTTGACCGCTTCCGCCGCCAAATCCGCCACCGCCGAAACCACCTGAGCCTTGAGCCTCTTCGCGAGATCCGCCGCCTTCACGATTTCCAGACTCCAAGAAACGAACATTATCTGCAATAACTTCCGTCACGTATACACGTTTACCTTCGTTATTGTCATAATTACGAACTTGGATACGACCTTCTACCGCGGTTAAGCGACCTTTACGCAAATAATTTGCGCAAGTCTCTGCAAGTTGTCTCCACGTAACGACAGGAATAAAATCCGCCTCACGTTCGCCGCCTTGGTTCGAGAACGGACGATCTACCGCAATCGTGAATTGAGTCACTGCAACACCAGCTGGCGTGTAGCGCAATTCAGGGTCACGCGTAAGTCGACCGATAAGAATAACACGGTTTAACATCCAATCCTCTCCTTCAACGTTCAATTACAAAAGCTTGTCTCAATTAAGCAACATCTTGAGTGATCAGGTAACGAATGACTTCATCGGAAATCTTCATCACACGCTCAAGTTCCGCTACAACAGCTGGTTCAGCTGTGAAGTTAACTAGGACATAATGTCCGTCACGGAACTTCTTGATCTCATACGCAAGACGGCGTTTACCGAGCACATCGTGCTTCGTAATCTCTCCACCACCGTTGGAGATGATGCCTTGGAATTTCTCGACTGCTGCTTGAACAACTTCTTGCTCAATATCAGTACGAATAATGTACATCACTTCATATTTGCGCATATTTTTCACCTCCTCTTGGACTTAGCGGCCCTCAATTCAAGTTGAGAGCAAGGGGCACGAGTCAAACTCGCACCCAAATAGTGTAACAAATTAAGACGCGACCTGCAAGTACCGGTTTGTGGTAGCTTCAAGGGAACAATTCTCCATTCATGATCGGCTACGCTTTGACTCACAATAATGTGGAACGCACTTATCCTTAAGGAGGTGGCCTGAATGGGCGAGAAAACAGAATACGAACCCGGCGACAAAGCACCGAATAACGGCTTGTACATGGAGGTTGGTGAAGCCAGCTTCCATACAGAGATCCAGAACCCGCAGATTATTGAACTCAAACGCGGTGACACATTCCCAGAGACGACGAACAAAGACCGCAAATGGAAGAAGAAACACCACGCAATGGTGCACTAAACAACACGGGCCGAAAAATGATAAAAGATTGTGTGCATAATCTTCTCCGATTCGGTCCATAATACTGTTGTCGGTATAAGCGAGGTGTGGTTCCATTGAACAATTCAGTCGAACATGAACACGAAGGAAGCCTTTGATTACTCAGCATAGAAAGCGAGTGGATGTGCTAAAGACTACCGTCTGCAACACATGTAACAGCTAAAATGATGATGTGTATCTTATGATTTCTTATGCTACTAACGTACCGACAGCCAGAAAAAGGACCCGCAAGGGTCCTTTTTGGTGTCCATAAATAAATCTAAAAATCGAATGTATAATAATCGGGCCATTGTCCATAATAACTCTTGTCGGTGCAAGCGAGGTGTGGTTCCATTGAACAATTCAGTTGAACATGAACACGAAGAAGGATATCTTTAGTTACTCAGCATAGAAAGCGAGTGGATGTGCCGCAGGCTACCGTCTGTAACACCTTAGAGATGCATTGCGTAACAGCAATCCGTCGAACAAGCTAACAATGATGATGTATCGCAAGAATTCCAACTAACTGACCACCGATACCAACAAAGGACCCCTAAAAAGGTTCTTTTTGGTTTCTAATGAACTAATTTTAGTGCGTCGTGCCCTTCATGGACTGCTTCTCCACATGAACGCGGCGAATGAAGAACGCTAAGATAAGACCTACAACGGCAATAATTAATCCGAATACGAACGAATTCTGCACCCCTACGGTCATCCCTTTCACCATTTCCAACGGATTCTTAGGGTTCGCAGAAGTCTTTAAGTAACCGCTAGTCCCATGCGACAATATACTGACAGCCACGGCTGTCCCAATCGCTCCAGCAACCTGCTGTAATGTATTCATGACCGCTGTTCCATCCGGATACATCGATGGCGGTAGTTGATTGAGTCCATTCGTCTGCGCTGGCATGAATACCATTGAGATACCAATGAAGAGACAAGAGTGAAGCACAATAATGAGTGCAATCGCGGATGTCGTCGTCATGCCTGTGAAGAACCACAAGCAGACACCTGCAATGATTAACCCTGGAATAACCAACCATCTCGGGCCGTATTTATCGAATAGCGAGCCCATGAGCGGCGACATCAGTCCATTAAGAATACCTCCCGGCAGCAGGATCAGTCCCGCTGTGAATGCAGATAATCCCATACCTTTCTGCATATAGAGCGGAAGAATCAGCACCGTGGAGAGAATAATCATCATGCATACTAATACCATCAACGTGCCGATCACAAACATGGGATATTTGAACACCCGTAAATCCATCATCGGCTGCTTCATCTTAAGCTGACGAACCGAGAATAGTGCGAGCGCTGCGACCCCGAGAACTATAGTTATAAGGACGACGGGATTGGTCCACCCTTCTTCACCCGCTTTACTGAAGCCGAATACGATACCACCAAATCCAATACTCGATAGAATAATGGAGAGAATATCAATTTTAGGACGCGTAACTGTCGATACATTCTGTAAATACACGATACCGAACAAGAGTCCAATCACAAGAAACGGCAATGAAATCCAGAAGATCCAATTCCATGTCAAATGCTCAATAACGAGTCCTGCAGCCGTCGGTCCCACCGCTGGCGCGAACATAATTACGAGGCCAATAACCCCCATCGCAGCCCCACGCTTTGCAGGCGGGAAAATAACCAATATCGTGTTGAACATCAGTGGCAGCAATAAAGCTGTTCCTACGGCCTGAAGCACACGTGCAATTAATAACACTTCAAAACTGCCCGCAAGCGCCGCTACCAGCGTCCCTGCGATCGAGAACGACAGCGACGCGATAAACAACTGCCTTGTCGTGAACCATTGGAGTAATAAGCCTGGGCTGTTGCAGGTGTAATATGGAGAATCTCCATCAACTGACTAAGCGCGATGTTCAGCGCCGTCTCACTGAACATACCGATGAATCCACTGATCAAGAGTGAGATCATAATTGGCATGACTTTATACGATTGTTCTTCCTTTTGCGTTGTTGCATGTACAGCAGCTTCCATTTCCTATCCCCAATCTTTTTCTCTATTTTTCGTTTGCTTCACTCGTTAGCTGGGGTATGATCTTTGCTGCATTGATTAAAGGCTCTGTATTGCGATAAGTCAGTGCCAGTACAAAAGATCCCTCAAATAACGAGATAATGCCCATTGCGATCGATTCTGAGCGCTTTCCCTCGTAGCCTTCCTCCTTGAGCCGCTCAATCATGACCAATTTCCACGTATCGAACGTTTCTTGGCAGACTTCACGAAGTTAAGCTGCAATATTTCCGTCGTGCTCTTCCGCTGTTGTTCAATACAAACTTGTGCCAGTTCTTCTTTCCCATTCGGAAATTGAAGACATGAATAAAGCCCTGTATCCATTTAAATGAACACAGGGCTGATCTAATTTCTAGTTATTGGAATTCAAGTTCGTATTGTCCTGAATGACACGGCGTGCGGTAACGAAAGTCTTATCCCATGTACTGCCTTCAAAATTGGAAATCGCAACACCAATGCCTACTCGATACGTATGAAGTAATCGACCGTCACCCATATAAATACTTACATGATTGATCTTGCCATCATGGTTCGTATCCGAGAATACCAAATCCCCTGCCTGGAGGTCGCTCTTCGCTACGGGCGTACCTACCTTAGCTTGATCACGAGAAGATCGCGGAAGATCAATGCCATTCTTCTTAAATACATATTGCGTGAAAGACGAGCAATCGAACTGATCCGTTCTTCCTGCTTCAGCACTAAATTTATAAGGAACACCTAGGAATTGCTCTCCTGTGTTCATAATTGCCATGGCAATTGAGTAGCTATTCGTCGTAGGAGCTGCTTGTGCGGATGGAGCTGGGATGAATAGTCCTGCCGACAAAGTAATCGAAAGACTGAGCATCATAGCAACCGCTGTTTTATGAATACGTTTGTTCGTTGGATTTTTCATGTTTAGTTCCTCCTCTTCGTCTGCACAATATTTTATTTTTGTAAAACTTGAATGTCCGTCGTTAACCACATGCCTACTGTAACATAGAACTCTTTTCCATGATGTACCACCGTTTTATTAACCCTAAGCTGCACAACACATTCCTTATCATTATTAAAAAACGATGAAAATTTCTTAATTATTTCACTCTTGACACGGCAAAGCTATGCCCCGCCTTGGTTGTACTTCCGTTTCAATTATGTTATGACTATAGAAAACCTAGATAACGGAGGATACAAAAATGTTACAGAAACCTGCAGCAATGATATTTGACCTCGATGGCACGTTATTTCAAACAGAGACGATCGTTATTGAAGCATTTCGTCTTACATACGCTAAGCTTCGTGAAGAGGATCTATATCATGGCGACGTACCCGGCGATCAAGAAATTCTGGGCTGCCTAGGCATGCTCCTTGAACATATATGGGAACGCCTCATGCCGAACGCTTCCTTCGAAGTGAGAGAACGCGCGAATGTACTCATGCACGAATATGAAAATGATTTGTTGAACCGTGGTCAAGGGAAGCTCTATGCTGGCGTGGCAGAGACGCTTCAGTCACTTAAGGACCAAGGAATACGTCTATTTGTCGGCAGCAACGGCCTAGAAGGCTATGTCAAGGATGTGACGCGCTATATGGGCATTGATCATCTCTTTGAAGGTCTGTACAGTGCCGGCGAATACCAAACCGCGACGAAAGTCGATTTGGTGCGCATTCTTCTTGAGAACCATCAGGTCCCTACGGCATGGATGGTCGGAGATCGTTCTTCCGATATTGAAGCCGGTAAAAAAAATCAGATCACAGCCATTGGCTGCGATTATGCAGGCTTCCGCAAGTCTGGTGAATTAGAAGGCGCTGACGCCATCATTACATCCTTTGATGAACTATTACACTTAATCTCATAACAATGAACAAAGCCACCGCTAATCGAATGCGGTGGCTCTTTTTTATTCTCCTGTATAGTGCAATGAAGCTTCCCGTAAGATCGGTGTTCCCTCGCTCTCCGTCACCTCGATGATGACACCACGGACATATACGGATGGGATACGAATAATAGCTTTATGCCCCATATTGATTCCTTCATAGACCTGCACCTGCTTATGCGTCTTTTTGGAGATGATGGAGACCGTAAATCGGCGAACCCGCTCCCCCTGCTCCAAGTTCTCCTGCAATACAACATGGTCAATCAAATGTGGCGAATCGGTCTGATACACCCAAGTACCCGGCTTCTCTTCTACAAAAGCAGAAGTATCTGCAATCGGTTGACCAAATCGACGACGAACCTCATCGCCCATTTGCTTCAGCCTCTCAACATCAATCGCTGGTAGCAGACCTTCGCGGTCTGGACCGATGTTCAACAGAAGATTCGTCCCCCTACCCACCGAATGATAATAGAGCCCCATCAGCTCATCGAGTGATTTCAATGTATCTTCATTCTGGTCACTATAGAACCAGGTGGAACGAAGCTGTACGTCACATTCGGCCGGCAGCCAGAGTTGGCCACCAAGTTCATCTTCCGAATCCGAGAGGATCGACCATTCAATGGAATCCGTCACATTCCACGTTGGAATGGGTGCAATACCGTCTTCGTTACCAATCCAACGAAAATCAGGATCCCCGATGTTAAAGATGAGAATATTCGGTTGGAGACGGCGAATTTCTCGGATAATCCGCGGCCAATCATATTCATGTCCTTCCGATCCACAACCATCGAACCATAGAATAGCGATATCGCCATAATCACCGAGCAGCTCCGTAATCTGATTCACGAAGTAATCATCGTATGCCTTCGCATCCTGCGTATAGAAATCCGCTGAACCATCGAAAGGTGAATAATAAAGACCTGGCTTCACATCATATTTACGGCATGCCTCGACGAATTCACGCACGACATCCCCTTGTCCATTTTTCCATGGTGAATATTCAACCGAGAACTTCGTATATTTCGAAGGCCAGTTCGAGAATCCATCATGATGTTTGGCCGTCAGCACAGCGTATTCCATTCCCGCTTCCTTCGCATTCCGAATCCACTGATCGCAGTCCAGACCTGTCGGCATGAAAGCTTCTGGTGTCATCGGCCTTGCGTCGAAATCCACATACCCCTCGTAAAATGTTCGAAGACCAAAGTGAAGAAATAATCCAAATTCCCAATCTTGAAACTGCAGTTGTTTGACGCTAGGTACAACGGTCGTTTTGCTCAACATTGAAACATCTCCTCTTGAACTTATGGTTTGTACCTGTATGTACGCGTTTTCAGGAAAATAGTTCCTCTTCGGATTGTAAACAACAAAAAACCTCCCTACCGTAGTAGAGAGGTTATGCTTATTGTATGAAGATGGCGGAAAGAGTGGGATTCGAACCCACGCACGCCTTGCGACGCCTAGCTGATTTCGAGTCAGCCCCCTTGGGCCTCTTGGGTACCTTTCCGCAGCAAAACTAATTCTATCACACTTCAAGGCTTTCTGCAACAGGATTGTCCCAAAAATTTACCCTTCCGTTGGAGGTGTCATGTGCTTCGAATTTCGAAGGACTTTCTTCATATTCTTCTCGAATTTCTGTCTAGGGATGAGAACACTATGCTGACAACCGACACATTTGACCCGGATATCCATCCCCATCCGAATAATCTCCATTTCATTGGTTCCGCACGGATGCGGTTTCTTCATCTGTACGACATCCCATAGTTCGAATTGTTTGCGTTCCACGCTCTATCCCTCCTTCTCAGCTCGGTGATACGTCACCATTCGCGGATATGGAATCTCAATGCCATGCGCATCGAGCAGCCGCTTCATTTCAATATTAATAAATCGTGCTACACCTGCTTGGGTATATGGTTTACACTCGGCAATAATCCGAATTTTCACATCCGATGCGCTCATCATTTGCACACCGAGCACTTCCGGTACTTTTTCTATATCCAAGTTACGTTCCTTCAGTTCAGGCATCGCCTTCTTCATAATCTCAATCGCTTCATCAACGTTCTCTTCATAAGCGACCGAAATATCGATAAATGCGATGGAATTATGCAATGAAAAGTTCGTGACCTCATTGATCATCCCATTCGGAATAATGAAGACTTCCCCCGTCCAGCTCTGAATGCGCGTTGAGCGCAGTCCGATCAACTCAACGGTCCCACGATTCTTATTCACCTCGATCACATCACCGACAGCGAATTGGTCCTCGAAGATAATGAAGAACCCTGTAATAATGTCTTTTACGAGACTCTGTGCCCCGAAACCAATCGCAAGTCCGAGTACCCCAGCTCCCGCTAGAATAGGCCTTAAATCTACAATATTCCACTCACTAATAACCATGAGGATCATGACGAAGTTAATGACATATGTCGTTACATTTTTGAGCAATTTTCCGATCGTAATCATCCGTCTCGGTGTGAACTGCAACCGGCTGTCGCCCTTTTTAATAATCAGATGGTTAATTGCCTTATGAAGAACACGAATCAACACGCGGCATACGATAATGATAAGGATCACCTTAAGGATCTCCCACATCATATTCTCCCATAGATCTGGGTTTGTCATTGGCCCCCATATTTTCTTCTGGAACCAATTCAGATTATGTTCGATGATCTCACCTGTCTCTTCGGCAAGCGCATAATAAGCCACTACACCACTCCCTATCCCATTGTACTACATTTCCACTAACACATATTCATTCTCATGCTGCTCAAAAATTCCCCGGATCTCCACCTGTTCATCTATGATTGTCCTCTTCACCAATTCAACCTCTTGCGCAGGAAAATGAATCGATAACGCACAACCTGCTGTAATTTCTTTCGGTGTCGGACATATATCAATTTCAATATCTAAGAACTCCAAGAGCATCTCCGTTCGTAATGCCTGCTGGGTTGAATCAAATGCAATCAGCATCCATGCCCCCATGATTCTGCCTCACTCTCTCTATATAGAATGGATTCTTCTACACTTCGAAGTATAAATCCGCTCTTCCATCCATATACTAGGAATACAAATCATAGACGGAGGTTAACCCCATATGTCCTTTCCCCTGTATTCTAGCCGGATTAAAGAACTACCATCTCTCAAAATTGCGCATACCGAATCTCACATTCATGCAGCCGTCACGAACAGAATAGTAGATTTCCTGACACCCATTCCTGCTGAGAGTACGATTACGGTTGTATGTGTGGGCACAGATCGTTCAACAGGAGACTGTCTAGGACCTCTCGTCGGTTCCGCGCTCTCGAAGTTCAACAGCCCTCTATTCGAGATCTATGGGACGCTGGATCATCCGGTTCATGCCGTGAATTTAAGCGATACATTACAGTACATCGAATCCTCTGTCAAGAATCCGTTCATTATCGGTATTGATGCATGCCTCGGCCAGACGAGCAGCGTTGGGAATATCCAAGTCGCTTCTGGACCTGTTCGGCCTGGTGCAGGTGTACACAAACAATTGCCGCCTGTCGGCGATATGCACATTACAGGGATCGTCAATGTAGGCGGCTTTATGGAATACTTCGTCCTGCAGAATACCCGCCTGAGCCTCGTCATGAAGCTATCGGACATTATTGCGAACAGCTTATATATGGCCGTCAAACAATGGCATCATCGGCTTAACTCTTACGCTGGGCGAGATTAAGTGCCTCCATCTCTTCATGAGATAAAGGATATTTCGATTCACCTTGCTCCACAGGCTTGGCATACAAATATGTATTATCACGGCTATGGAGACCACTGAGGATAATTCCATCTTGTTCATCGTTCACAATCGCTAAGGAGAAGCTGAGATCTGCGCCATGACCTTGAAAAGGATTGTATCGTAGAAATCCAACGTTGGATTTCATCTTCTTCATTTGCTGATGGATCCCATTCACTTGATTCGAATGTTCCATTTGACCTTCGCGTAATGCATAAATATGTTCTTTCATCTCAATGATGATATCCTCAAGTCCATTCACACCTGTGCCTTCCATCATGAGATCATATTTCCGTCTTAACCGCTTCAGCTTCACAGCCTGGACAATAAACATGATCAATACGATGATCATGAGTAAAGCCATTACACCCATAATAATCCACTGCATTTGTTCTAACATCATCGTGTCCATCTCATCTGTTCTCCCCTACCGTGCAAAATCCTCAATAATCTGTCTTACTGCCGTTATCACGGCATAAATATCTTCTTCTGTTGTTGCATAACCCACGCTAACACGTACAGCTCCGCTATCCAGTGTTCCAGCAGATGCATGCGCTAATGGTGTGCAATGCATACCTGATCTGACGGCAATCCCATATTCGCGATCCAGACGAAAAGCGAGCTGTGATGCATCTATGCCTTCAATAATAAAGGAGACAATTCCCGTCCGTGGCTGATTCTTGGGTGGTCCTAACAATTGGATACCCTCAAGAGTTTCTAATCCCTCCATCAGCAGCCTCGTCAACAACCATTCTTTAGTATGAATTTTTTCGACCGTCTCATTCAGAATTAATTTGACCCCTTCATTTAATCCTGCAATCCCTACCGTATTCGGTGTTCCTGCCTCGTAACGATCCGGTCGTACCAGTGGCTGCTCCATGTCTTCCGAACGACTGCCTGTCCCCCCTCGCATGAGCGGCTCGAGATCGACGTGAGGGGCGATATAGAGCCCGCCAGTCCCTTGAGGACCCAGAAGCCCTTTATGTCCTGGGAAGGCCAGCAAATCGATTCCCATGCGTTCTACATCGATAGGCAGAATACCAGCTGACTGCGCAGCATCTACAAGCAAGAACGCACCTTGAGATCGTGTGAATTGTCCTATTTCTTCAATAGGTAAGATCGTCCCAAGCAGGTTCGAACTATGGCTGCAGATAACCAGTTTCGTATGAAGCTGGAATGACTCTCTAAACTTCGCCATATCCAGATTACCTGCAGTGTCTGTCTCGATATACGTTACTTCTATCCCACGCGTACGTCTCAAATACTCCAAGGGTCTTCGTACCGAATTATGTTCGATGGACGTTGCGATCACATGATCTCCAGATGATAACACACCCTGGATCGCCATATTAAGTGCCATCGTCGTATTCATCGTAAATGCGATATCATTTGGGTTTCGAATCCCGAATAATTTTGCTAGATTTCTTCTTGTCTGAAAGATCACTCGACTAGCTTGAACCGCCATTGAATGACTGCCCCGACCTGGATTGGCACCATACATAAGCATAGCACTGTGCACAGCTTCGACGACCTGATCGGGCTTCGGCCATGATGTTGCTGCATGGTCCATATATATGATGCGTTGTTGCACTGAGTCTCCCAAGAATCGCACCCCTCTTTTCTCCAAAAAAAGAATAGCATACCTTAGTGTAATCCTTCGCACAGAAGAATTCAATGGCATGCTACTTGGCAACATTTATTCTTAATACATTAGCCCAACAACTCTAACAACCATTCCAAATCTTGCTGACTATAATAGGCTAGTTCAATCTTACCTTTATCTTTGTTCGCCTTAATTTTAACCGTTGTTTTGAATCGTTCTCGTAAGGATTCTTCTACTTGATGAATGTATGGATCGCGTTTTTTTGCCTTAGCCTTTTCCTTAACCGCCGTTGTATTCGCGCTTAGGTTCTGAATGGCTTCCTCTAATTCCCGGACACTCCATTCATTGCTAATGGAAAGTTTGGCTAATTCTTTCACCTTGCCGACATCTTTGACCCCGGCTATTGCACGAGCATGTCCCATCGATAATGTTCCACGTGAAACATAATCCTTCACTTCTTCAGGGAGCTGCAGTAACCGCAAGAAATTAGCGATATGTGAACGTGACTTGCCAACCTTCATCGATAGCTCCTCTTGCGTTAAGGAGAATTGATCCATTAATCCTTGGTACGCAACCGCAACCTCAATGGCATTCAGATTTTCACGTTGGAGATTCTCGATTAGCGCAATTTCCATCACTTGTTGGTCATTAAAGTTACGAACAACCGCTGGAATTGTAGCATTCCCGCATAATTGCGAAGCACGGAAACGACGTTCCCCTGCAATGATTTCAAAACCCTTCAATACACTACGAACAATAATCGGTTGAATAACACCATGCTGCTTAATCGATTCGGCTAATTCTTGAATCGAAGCTTCATCAAATGTCTTGCGCGGCTGATACGGGTTGGGACGTAATTGACCTAACATAATTTCGATTACTTTGTCATCTTCATGAATAGACAATGATGGAATGAGTGCATCCAACCCTTTACCTAGACGTTTATTCACTTGATATCACTTCCTTTGCAAGTTCCAAGTACACTTCCGCACCTTTCGATCTCGGATCATACGTAATAATTGACTCACCATGCGAAGGGGCTTCACTCAGCCTTACGTTGCGAGGAATAACGGTTTGATATACTTTTTGTTGGAAATATTTTTTGACCTCTTCAATAACTTGAATGCCTAAATTGGTTCGAGCATCGAACATCGTAAGTAGGACACCTTCAATTTGCAAAGACGTATTTAAATGTTTCTGAACGAGTCGCACCGTATTCAGCAGTTGACTCAATCCTTCTAACGCATAATATTCACATTGAATCGGGATAATGACCGAATCCGCCGCTGTTAGTGAATTGATCGTTAGGATTCCGAGCGATGGCGGACAATCAATAATAATATAATCGAACATATGCTTCACCAGGTGAAGCGACTTCTTAAGACGAACCTCACGAGATATCGTAGGAACCAATTCAATTTCTGCACCTGCTAGTTGAATCGTTGCCGGCAGGATGCTTAGTCCTGGAATTTGAGTTGGAAGAATCGCATCCTTCGGATGCACATCATTAATAATTACGTCATATACGCAATTCGTAACGTCTGCTTTATTCACACCGATACCGCTTGTTGTATTCCCCTGCGGATCGATGTCAACCAATAAGACTCGTTTGCCGAGCGTGGCAAGTGCAGCTGATAAATTAACAGAAGTCGTTGTTTTACCAACGCCCCCCTTTTGGTTGGTTACAGCTATGATTTTAGACACTCATTCTCACCTCAAATTTATCAACAAGAAGACAGCAGTCATCGCTACCGCTGAACCGTGAAGCTTCTTTATGATCTTTTTGGAATTTTAATGACAATCTCGTAATGGTCTTCATGATCTTTCTCATCGGTTTTAATCTGCATCCCTGTACCGGACACCATCTCAATCGATTGACGAATTGTATTCAGAGCAAGACGTACATCTTTCGTGAATGAAATACGTTTGGACTTGTTCTTCGGCTGCATCGCTTCTTTATAGAAAGCAACACGAGCTTCCGTTTGTTTTACATTTAGTTCTTTTGTTATTATATCATTCAATACCTTTAATTGCAGTTCTTCCGAATCAAGTGAGAGCAGCGCTCTTGCATGACGCTCCGTAATTTGACGTTCCATCAGCGCCAATTTCACAGATTCAGGTAAATTTAATAAACGAATTTTATTCGCAATGGTCGATTGGCTCTTACCCAGACGCTGAGCCAAGCTCTCTTGCGTTAGACTATGTAAATCCATTAATTTCTGATACGCTACCGCTTCTTCAATCGAAGTTAAGCCTTCACGTTGTAAGTTCTCGATTAAGGCGATTGACGCCGCTTGGGAGTCATTGAACTCGCGAACAATTGCCGGAATCGTATCCAGGCCAAGACGCGTAACCGCCCGCCAACGACGTTCCCCCGCAATAATCTCATACTTCCCATTGCGCATACGAACAACAATCGGTTGAATCACGCCATGCGTTTTGATCGTCTGGCATAGTTCATCGATTTTTTCATCGTCAAATATTGTTCGTGGTTGATAAGGACTTGTAACAATCTCCGCAACCGGGATTTGTTTGATCTCATCCTGATTATTTTTTTCTGCGATTCCAAATAGTTTAGACAATTGTTCTTTCATTTCGTATGATACCACCTAAATTCATAATCGCACTCGAATGGCAATCAGAACGATAACTAACAGGCACTGTTTTGTTGATTCTACCCTATCAATCTATGAATGTTCTGATGGATTCTTGCGTTCAGAGAACACATGAAAAAACAGCTCACGCACTTCACTTCATGGAATAGTAGCGCCGCTACGTTTCAATCCATTTGCCTCTCGATGTACCTAAACCATGATCCAGTAGAAACTTCAGCATGTCTATCCAACCGCAAAAAATGTTTTCGCCAATGAACAAAATCCGTGCATTCGTTTCGATATTCAATTCATAAAAATAAAAATTAAGAGAATGAGGCTTTTCATAGCTGAATAGCCTCACATGGTTAACGTCCCTAGAAGTACGACAAAGTTGGTTCTTCTAGCAAATTACTTCTATTATTATATATTCTCCAGTTCTATCGCGTTTTCCTGCCAGACATTTGGCGTGAAGCAACATTTTCATGAAATGTTCCACGTGAAACATCTCTTTCCATATGCTGCGGAAAATTTATACGAGCGGACTTTTTAAAGGCGTTCCTGCTTTGCGAGGATATTTGGCTGAGGTTGGGCCTTTCTTATCGACAATAACGATATGACGATCTGAATCTTCTACGGGGAGTTTGAAATGTTCAACCCGATTAACGCTGCCCTTCAACTCTTTGAAGCTTCGTGCAGCTTCCTTAATTTCATCTGTCAGATCTGTTCCCTTCATTGCTGCGAAGGTTCCCCCAACTCTTACAAATGGAAGGCAAAATTCGTTCAATACTGCAAGACGAGCAACCGCACGTGCCGTTACGAGATCGAATTGATCACGATATTTGAATTGTCGAGCAACATCCTCTGCACGTCCATGAATGCATTGCACATCGGAGAATCCGAGCTGCTCAACTAAATGATTCAGAAATTGAATTCGCTTGTTCAACGAATCTACAATCGTAACTTTTAAATGCGGGAAACAGATTTTTAGAGGAATGCTCGGAAATCCTGCACCAGAACCAATATCTGCGATTGTCGTTATCTCCTTCATATTCAAAAAGAAAGAAAGCGATACAGAGTCATAGAAATGCTTCGTGTAGACCTGTTCTCTTTCTGTAATACCCGTTAAATTCATTTTCTCATTCCAAGAGACCAATTCTCTCAAATAAATCTCAAATTGATTGAGTTGTTGCTCGGTCAGCGAAATATCATATTTCGCCAACCGTTCTGCAAACACAGTTTGAATGTGATCCATAATTTATCCTCTCGATGCTGTTACGCGGTTATAGTGTTCCAAGTATACGAGCAGAATTGAAATGTCTGCTGGTGTTACGCCGGAAATCCGTGAAGCCTGCCCGATGGAAATCGGACGGATTTTATTCAGCTTCTGCTTCGCTTCTGTCGCGATTCCATGAATGTCGGTGTAATCAATATCATCCGGGATTTTCTTCTTCTCCATCTTCTGAAGACGTTCAACTTGTAGTAATTGCTTCTCAATATAACCCGAATATTTAATTTGAATTTCTACTTGCTCTTTCATTTCTTCTGTTAATTCATGTGAAGATGGTGAAATCGGTTCGATATGCGCATAAGTCACTTCAGGACGACGAAGCAATGTCAGAATGTCCACCCCATTCGTTAAAGGTGCTGATCCAACCGAAGCAAGCATCGCTTGCACCTGCTCGTCTGGGCGAATCTTCGTCGTGCGAAGTCGCTCGATTTCTAGCTCTACCATTTCCTTCTTATGCATAAATTTCGCATATCGTTCTTCTGTGATCAGACCAATCTCATGCCCTATTGGTGTAAGTCTAAGATCCGCATTGTCATGGCGCAATAATAGACGATATTCTGCACGAGATGTCAGCAATCGATAAGGCTCGCTCGTACCCTTCGTTACCAAATCATCAATAAGTACGCCAATGTACCCTTGGGATCGATCTAACACGACAGCTTCTTTGCCATGTACTTTACGAGCAGCATTAATTCCGGCCATAATTCCTTGTCCTGCCGCTTCCTCATACCCTGATGTTCCGTTAATTTGTCCCGCTGTGAATAGTCCAGGTACCAGCTTCGTCTCCAAAGAAGGATAAAGCTGTGTAGGCACAACAGCATCATATTCGATCGCATACCCTGTACGCATCATATCGACTTTCTCGAGGCCAGGAATCGAACGAAGAATTTGCAATTGTACATCTTCTGGCATACTAGTCGAGAGTCCTTGTACATAATACTCCGATGTATTTTTACCTTCTGGCTCTAAGAAAATTTGATGTTTTGGCTTATCGCTGAACCGTACAATTTTATCTTCAATGGAAGGGCAATAACGTGGCCCTGTCCCTTCAATCGCACCCGAGAACATTGGTGCACGGTGCAAGTTATCATTAATAACCTGATGCGTCGCAGATGATGTGTACGTTAACCAACAAGGGAGCTGTTCATTGCTCGATGAAATCGTCTCGAAGGAGAAGAACTTCGGATGCTCATCACCAGGTTGAATTTCGGTCTTGGAGAAGTCAATCGTATCTTTATGAACACGCGGTGGTGTTCCTGTTTTGAATCGAACCAACTGTAGTCCTAACTCACGAAGCGATTCAGACAATCTAACCGATGGCTGTTGGTTATTTGGTCCGCTCTCATACATCAGTTCTCCCATGATGATCTTACCGCGTAGATACGTCCCTGTCGTTAAGACAACAGCCTTCGCACGATACTGCGCACCTGTCTTCGTTACAGCACCTACACATTTGCCATCCTCAACAATAAGCTCTTCTACCATCCCTTGGCGAAGTGTCAAATGCGCCGTCTCTTCGATCGTCTTCTTCATCTCATGTTGATACAAGAATTTATCAGCTTGCGCCCGAAGGGCATGAACAGCCGGTCCCTTCCCTGTATTCAGCATTCGCATCTGAATGAACGTCTTATCGATATTGCGTCCCATCTCTCCCCCAAGGGCATCGATTTCACGCACGACATGGCCTTTAGCCGGACCACCAATCGATGGATTACACGGCATAAATGCCACCATATCTAAGTTGATTGTGAGCAGCAGTGTCTCACATCCCATCCGTGCAGAGGCAAGCGCGGCTTCAACGCCTGCATGCCCTGCACCGATAACAATCACATCATATTCCCCAGCTAGATAGCCCATCTTCCGATCCTCCTTTTACTTACCTAAACAGAATTGACTAAATATTTGATCAATCAGCGAATCGCCAACGGCATCGCCAATAATTTCACCTAACTGTTCCCACGCCGCTCTGACATCAATCTGGATCAAATCAATCGGAATATGCTCTTCCGTTGCCCCAATCGCATCTTGAAGTGACACAATGGCCTTTTTCAGCAATGCAATATGTCGAACATTGCTCACATAGGTCAGATCATTCGATTCAATACCGCCGCTGAAGAAGATACCAGCAATGGCTGCCTCTAATGCATCTAATCCCTCTTGCTCTTTTACCGACATCTTCACAATCCGACTTGCTTCGAACATCTCTTCAATCTGGCGCAGCTCAAGCTGCTGTGGTAAATCCATTTTATTCAGTACGACAATCACTTGTCTACTCTTGATTTGTTCCATCAGTTGCAAGTCATCGGCATGTATCGGCTCATTCTGATTCAGCACCAAAATGACAAGATCCGCATCCTCAAGCGCAGATTTCGACCGCTCGACACCAATTTGCTCGACCACATCCGCTGTTTCGCGAATACCCGCTGTATCTAATAACTTTAGCGGAATACCATTAATCGTAATGAATTCCTCAATCACATCACGTGTTGTCCCAGGAATATCCGTAACAATCGCCTTGCTCTCTTTGGCTAATGCATTTAATAAGGAAGATTTACCGACATTCGGTCGCCCGACAATCGCCGTTACAATCCCTTCCCTTAATATTTTGCCTTCATTCGCCGTTCTTAACAACTTCTCGATACTCTCCATCACCTGTGAACATTTCTCACGAATAAATGCACTCGTCAGCGATTCGACATCATGCTCTGGATAATCAATATTCACTTCAATATGCGCCATCGTCTCAAGCAACGTATACCTTTGGGTTTCAATCTCTTTCGACAAATTTCCTTGTACTTGCTTGAACGCTGCTGAGAACGCACGTTCTGATTTGGAACGTATTAAGTCGATGACGGCTTCGGCTTGAGATAAGTCAATCCGGCCATTCAAGAAGGCGCGCTTCGTGAATTCACCAGGCTCAGCCAGACGGACATTCTGCTGCAGCAAGATGTCCATCACTCTTTTGACTGCGATTACGCCGCCATGCGTACTAATCTCAACGACATCTTCCATCGTAAAGGAACGCGGCGCACGCATTACGGTCACGAGAACTTCTTCCATTTTCTCACGTGTATTCAGGTTAACAATATATCCATAGTGAACCGTATGGGAATCCACTTGCGTTAATTTATTTTTCGCGGCAAATATCGATTCGACAATCGCGACCGATTCTGGACCGCTCACGCGAACAATCGCAACACTCCCCTCACCTACGGCTGTTGCAATGGCTGCTATCGTATCATTGATCATGCTAACACCTCTTCATCTATGAAAAAAGCAATGACTCGGCATCAATCCAGGAGTCATTGCATTTTCGTCTACTTAAGTGTAATAATCACACGGCGATTTGGTTCTTCGCCTTTACTAAATGTTTTTACTTTTGGATGATTTTGAAGCTTCGCGTGAATCATTTTCCGCTCTTGCGGCGACATCGGTTCGAGTACGACCTCTTTCCGAGTCCGGATCACTCGGCCAGCGAGTCTATCCGCTAGATCCTCAAGCGTCTTTCTGCGGCGGTCGCGAAACGATTCAGCATCGAGCACAACGCGCAGATGGTTCTTCGAATATCGGTTAACGACAATATTCGTCAGATACTGCAGCGCATCCAAGGTCTGACCTCGACGCCCGATGAGCAATCCGAGATTGGATCCGGTAATGTTCAAGACATGACCTTCACGATCTTGTGTATGCTCGACTTCAATCTCTAAATCCATTGTACTTGCCACTTCTTGAATAAAGCGTATGGCTTCTCTTACCGGGAACGTATCGTCTTTCTCTTCCACTGCAACAGGCTCTACAGCTTGTACCGCCGAAATCGTTGCAGCCTCTGGCTCAGGGAACAGCGTTAATTCTACCTTTGCTGCTCTGGCACCGATGAGGCCGAACAATCCTTTGGACGGCTGCTCTAATACTGTAATCGAAACGCGATCCTCAGTTGTATTCAACTGGGTTAAACCGTTCTTTACTGCATCCTCAATCGATTTACCTGAAGCTACGACTGTTCTCATTTGGCAGGGAGGGCCTCCTTGTCTTTACCCGATTTTCTTTTATATAGGAAGTAATTCTGAACAATTGTATAAAGGTTACTGTATATCCAATAGAGTGGCAACGCGGCTGGGAACTGAATCGCCATCACGAAAATCAATACTGGGAAGATGAAGAACATCATTTTCATTGCACCCGTCGCTTGCGTTGGCATCATCTTCGATTGTACGAATGTTGTGATTGCCGCAATGACCGGCAGAATGTAGAGATGATCTGGTTTGCCCAGCTCCATCCATAAGAAAGCGTGCTCTTTAATATGAATGTTCATGTAAATCGAATTATACAGTGCGATGAATACCGGCATCTGAATAAGTAATGGAAGACATCCTGCAAGAGGATTGATTGAATTCTGTTGGAACAGCTTCATTGTCTCTTCCTGTTGTTTCTTCGGATCGTCTTTATACTTCTGCTTGATCTTATTGACTTCCGGCTGAATCTCTTGCATTGCTTTGGAACTGCGCATTTGCTTGATCGTGAGTGGTAAGATTAACGTACGTACGATCAACGTGAGCACTAGAATAGCTAGGCCATACTCTCCGCCGAACCATCTTGCGAATGTATCCAGTGCATAGGAGAAATAATACACGACATTAGACTGCCAAAATCCTCCGTTTTTCATCTCTTCCGTCGTCAACGATGCATGTTGTGTTGTCGAAGTACAGCCCGCGAGTAAGACAACCAGCATGACAAGTGCGACGAGGACAATCCATTTACGGTTACGTAGCTTATTCAGAAACAAGATTCATAACTCCTCTCTTCGCCTACCGATTCCAATGTAAATAATAACATATTTAATACAACAAAGAAACTGTCCACATGCTAGCGGGACCGCTTGATTAGCGATGCTTTTTTGAGCACATGCAGAATGCTTTTCTCCATCTCTTGAAAAGACATCTGGACAGCCCCTTTTCGTACAATAAAGACCATATCGACATTGTCGATGATCCGTGCTTCATTTTTACGGACAATTTCCTTAATGAGCCTGCGCATTCGATTGCGAACGACCGCATTCCCAATTTTTTTACTTGCAGAGATGCCTAATCGAAACCGATCGATTTCCGGCTTGTTGAACCAATACACCACAAATTGATGATTGGCGAATGATTTCCCATGCCGATAGACACGTGTGAAGTCTGCACGATTAGTTAAACGCAGTTTTTTTTGCACGACGAACTCCTCTGGCCTCATGAGATTAGATCAACTGTCAGTATCGACCAACAGACACCTTTATAAACCGTACCATTGCATACGATTTCTTCCCCTTACATGAAAAAAAGACCACCAAAAGTGGTCTTATCATACGCTCTAAGCGCTTAATTTGCTTCTGCCTTTAAGACGACGAGCAGCTAGAACCTTGCGGCCGTTCTTCGTGCTCATTCTCTTACGGAAACCATGAACCTTTTTACGTTTGCTTACATTTGGTTTAAATGTAGGTCTCATTTATTTGCACCTCCTCAAAGGAATTCCAATTATCGGTCTTCAAAAAACACCTTATACCATTAAATCATGGGCTGTTCCAAATGTCAACCAATCCCTCTTTATACCATATAGAAGATATTCGCTCAAATGTATGACATTCTTCCTTGATCCATAAACTATACCTCTCACATTATCCACAGCCCTGCCTGAATACATATACACAGAATTGTTCGACAAAAACTTACCCACAGCGGACAACCTGTGAATAATAAAAATCACATTTTGGATAACTTTGTCGTTTATTCAACAAGTTATAAACAATATCTTGTGTTGTACATAAAAATTATACACAAGTTATTGAATTTGTGGATAAAATCCTTGAATCCGTTGAAAATCAAGCCTCTTTTTGCTATGCTTAGATTACTTTTTGCTGTGAATAGCCGTTTAAATTAACAATATTATCAACAGCCTGTGGATAACGTTGTGAACAAACTTCGATGTAAGGGTACAAAATCAGTTGCACGATACTGCATTTTGTGGATATTTCTACATCGTTTTTTCTTTTTCTACGACATTGGACAAGCTGAGCTTGTTCAACTGGCACCCCCATGGCTACAACCACATTTGAAATAATAATAAGGAGTGACTTCTGTGGATAGCAGCCATACGAACGAAATATGGCATCAAATTTTGTCTGTCATCCAAACAAAATTAAGCAAACCCAGCTTTGATACCTGGTTTAAAGCAACGCGACTCGTATCCCTTAGTGATTCTTCCGTCATCATATCGGCACCGACTTCTTTCGCAGTAGAATGGCTTGAAAGCCGCTATACCAAATTAGTCGCATCTGCCATTTCTGAATATTTGGACAAAAAAGTTGACGTCAAGTTTGTCATCGACGAACCGAAACAGATCGATCTACTGCCACCTCAACCATTGACGGCAGCTACAGAGCCGGTCGTTCAAGACGAACCATTTCCTCATATGTTAAATCCGAAGTATACCTTCGATACATTTGTTATTGGTGCAAATAACCGTTTTGCCCATGCTGCGTCGCTTGCCGTAGCAGAAGCTCCGGCCAAAGCCTATAATCCGCTCTTCTTATATGGGGGCGTTGGTCTTGGCAAGACGCACTTAATGCATGCGATCGGTCAATTTATATTGGAGCATAATCCTTCCGCCAAAGTACTCTATCTTTCATCTGAGAAATTTACGAATGAATTTATTAATGCCATTCGTGATAACCGTGGGGAAAGCTTCCGGAATAAATACCGCAACATCGATATTTTGCTGATCGATGATATTCAATTTCTTGCGGGGAAAGACGGGACACAAGAGGAATTCTTCCATACTTTCAATGCACTGCATGAAGAACGGAAGCAGATCATCATTTCCAGTGACCGGCCGCCGAAAGAAATACCGACATTGGAAGAAAGACTTCGCTCCCGGTTTGAATGGGGTTTAATTACCGATATTCAGGCTCCGGATCTGGAGACGCGTATCGCAATTCTTCGGAAAAAAGCGAAAGCAGAGAATCTGGATATTCCGAATGAAGCCATGGTCTATATTGCCAGTCAAATTGATACGAACATTCGAGAGCTCGAGGGCGCTCTTATTCGTGTCGTTGCCTATTCTTCGCTCATTAATGAAGACATCACATCGCATCTCGCAGCCGAAGCACTCAAGGATATTATCCCATCTGCCCGTCCGCGAATGATTACGATTCAACATATTCAGCAGAAAGTCGGCGAATTCTACAATTTGAAGCTCGAGGATTTCAAAGCAAGAAAGCGGACCAAAGCGGTTGCTTATCCGAGACAAATTGCGATGTATCTCTCACGCGAATTAACGGATTATTCCCTTCCAAAGATCGGCGAAGCTTTTGGCGGGCGCGACCATACGACGGTCATCCACGCCCATGAGAAAATCAGCCAAAATCTGAAGAACGATCAGGAATTATATAAAATCATCAATAACATCACAGAGAAAATTAAAAACCCTACGTGATAAGACGTTTTCTTCTAAAAAACTATCAACAACTATACTTCAAAACAAAAACGCCTATGCACAATCTATACACATGTGGATAGGCTTCATTTTTGGACGTTTAAGGCACTTATCCACATATTCAGGGTGCCTACTACGATTACTAATAATTATTTAAAGAATTACAACTATACACAGCGTCGTACGAATTCATTTTTCCCAAGGAAAATGTAAAAGGAGAATTTCCATGAAAATCAGTATTTTAAAACATGAGCTCAATGATTCGATACAAAATGTATCTAAGGCGATTTCCAGTCGGACTACAATTCCCATTCTCAGTGGTATCAAAATCGATGTTTCTTACCAAGGGGTAACATTAACAGCAAGTGATACAGATATTTCGATTCAAAGTTTTATTCCTGTTGAAGACGATAAACAAACCATCGTTCAAATTGAGAAAATTGGTAGCGTCGTATTGCCTGCTAAATTTTTTATCGAAATGATTAAGAAATTGCCGTCAGAATTTATCGAAATTGAAGTAAAAGAACATTTCCAGACGTTTATCCGTTCTGGTGCAACAGATATTCAAATGGTCGGCTTGGATCCTGAAGAATTCCCTGTACTTCCAACGATCGAAGAAAACGAAGTACTCAGTATTAACGGGGATCTTCTCAAAACGATGATCAAACAAACCGTTTTCGCAATTTCAACGAACGAAAGCACGCCGATTCTAACGGGGATCCTCTGGAATCTATCCGGCAATGAATTGAAATTTGCAGCAACAGACCGCCACCGCCTAGCAAGCCGCACGGCAACGATCCAAGTTGAATCTGAGGCACGGTTTAACAATGTTGTTATTGCAGGTAAGACCTTAAATGAATTAAGCAAAATCGTGCCGGATCAAAATACAATTGTCGACATTGTCGTATCAGATAACCAAGTGTTATTCAAAATCGATCGTGTCTTGTTCTATTCGCGTATATTGGACGGTATTTATCCCGATACTTCTAAAATTATTCCGCTGAATTACAAAACAGAACTCGTCCTGGATACAAAAAAATTAACGGAAGCAATTGACCGTGCTTATTTGTTATCCCGCGAAGAGAAGACAAACATTGTACTACTCATGACCAAAGAGGACGGCAGCATCGAGATTTCTTCTAGCTCGACACAGCTTGGTAAAGTAACGGAGCAGCTGGACGCGCGTGAATTTAACGGCGAACCGCTTCGCATCACGTTTAACTCCAAATATATGCTAGACGTGCTGAAAGTCATCGAAAGCGAATATATTTTTATTGGCTTCACAGGCGCCATGAGCCCGATCATTATTAAACCGACAGATCATCAGAACAGCTTGCATCTGATCCTGCCGTATCGTACACCGCAAGTCTAATTAGGCAAGAATCGCGTCGAAAGGGATTGAATGATGAAGAACATTACGATTAAGACCGAGTACATTACACTAGGCCAGTTTCTGAAGTTATCAGATTGCATTGCTACAGGAGGCCATGCGAAGTTTTTCTTACAAGAAGAGCAAGTATGGGTCAACGGAGAACCTGAAAATCGTCGCGGACGCAAGCTTTATGACTCCGATATTGTCAAAGTGGACGGGCATGGCGAGTTTCAAGTCGAACGATCTGCGCTTTCGTAATAAGTTGTCGATTCAGACACGAGGGGAGACGAAGGCGTGTTCGTTAAAAACATTCGGCTGCAGAACTACCGCAATATTCCCGAGATAGAACTAAATACCGACCAAAAAGTGAACATTTTCATTGGTCAGAATGCGCAGGGCAAGACGAATTTACTTGAAGCGATCTTCGTACTTGCCCTGACCAAATCGCATCGCACGGATAAGAACAAAGAACTGATCGGCTGGGGAGAATCGAGAGCGCATCTCGAAGCAGTTGTGGATAAGAAGTATGGGCCCGTTCATCTCGAGCTCAATCTCGCCCAACAAGGCAAGCAGGCGAAGATCAACGGGCTCGAGCAGAAGAAGCTCAGCAATTTCATTGGGGCGCTTAATGTTGTCATGTTCGCGCCGGAAGACTTGGAAATTGTCAAAGGGACACCAGGGATTCGCCGGCGGTTCCTCGATATCGAGATCGGTCAAGTGCAGCCCAATTACCTCTACGCTCTCCAGCAATACCAGAAAATTGTCATTCAGCGTAACAATGTACTTAAGAATGCATGGCAGCAAGGAGCCTCTTCCCAAGCGATGCTCGATGTGTGGAACGAACAGCTTGTGACACAAGGTGTTAAAATTATAAAAAAAAGGAAACAATTTATAAGTAAATTAGAACAGTGGGCTAAATCGATTCATCAAGGGATTACGAACGGGATTGAAGAGCTCTCGATTAGCTATCTTCCTTCCTTCCCCATGGACGGGTCGGAAGATGAAGCTGTCTTATTTGAGCATTTTATGATAAAGTTATCACAAATGAAGGAACAGGAAATACGGCGTGGAATAACCCTCGTAGGGCCTCATCGCGATGATCTTTCTTTTTATATCAACGATAAAGAAGTTCAAACGTACGGTTCGCAAGGCCAACAGCGCACGACCGCATTATCGCTTAAATTGGCTGAGATTGAGCTCATTCATGAGGAAATTGGCGAATATCCGGTACTTCTGCTGGATGATGTACTGTCAGAACTTGACCAGAATCGACAAACGCAGTTGATCGAGACGTTCCAGAGCAAGGTGCAGACGTTCATTACGACGACAGGTATCGAGAGCATTCATGCGAGCAAGCTGAAAGATGCGAACATCTACCATGTCCGTTCGGGAAATGTAATGCGTTAAGCACTGAAATCAGCCTTTTGAAGAAGGCTTTGAGGAGTGGAATCTGATGTATATTCATTTAGGCGGGGAAAAGGTGATTCGCTCGTCAGAGCTCGTAGCAATTTTCGATGTATCCATTGAGAAATCATCTAAGTGCTCGAAGCAATTTCTAGCCCATGCGGAAGGGCAGAAGAACGTGGAAGTAATCGGCGAGGAAGAAGCGAAATCCATCGTTGTCACCAAAGGCAAAATATATTATTCCCCGATTTCCTCTACGACGTTGAAAAAAAGAGCGAACTCTTTTACGGCGGGGGCGTAAAAATCCTCGATTCGTTGAATTGAAACTATAGAAGTAGGTGAAGGGCATGTCTATGAACCAAAATACTTATGATGAGAGTCAGATTCAGGTACTCGAAGGGCTTGAGGCTGTTCGTAAACGTCCTGGGATGTATATCGGCTCAACCAGCAGTAAAGGGCTTCATCATTTGGTATGGGAAGTAGTCGATAATAGTATTGATGAGGCTTTGGCCGGTTATTGCGACACCATTCAAATTATTATTCATGAAGATAATAGTATTACCGTTATTGATAATGGGCGCGGTATTCCAGTAGGTGAGAATGCGAAGCTGAAGCGTCCGACACTTGAAGTTGTTCTAACCGTTTTGCATGCCGGGGGTAAATTCGGTGGCGAAGGTTATAAAGTATCGGGTGGTTTGCACGGGGTAGGGGTATCCGTCGTTAATGCGTTGTCAGAGCAACTAATTGCTCAAGTTCGACTTCACGGTCATATCTATCAACAAGAATTCCGTCGGGGTACGCCGCAATATGATATGAAAGTGGTCGGCGAGTCGGATGAGACGGGAACAACCATCCGTTTCAAACCGGACCCAGAGATCTTTACAGATACAACGGTCTATGAATACGATACCTTGGTATCTCGTGTTCGTGAGCTTGCCTTCTTGAACAAAGGCATCTCCATTATTATTCTTGATGAGCGTTCAGGCCAGACACATACATTCAAAGCCGAAGGCGGGATTATTGAATTCGTTCAATACTTGAACCGCAGCCGCGAAGTATTGCATGAACAGCCGATCTACGTTGAGGGAATGAAGGATAATATCCAAGTGGAAGTCGCGCTGCAATACAACGAAGGCTATACCGAGAACATTTATTCTTTCGCCAATAATATTAATACCCATGAAGGCGGTACGCATGAATCCGGCTTTAAGAGTGCCTTGACGCGGATCATTAACGACTATGCACGTCGTGTGAACTTGCTCAAGGACAATGACTCCAACTTCTCGGGTGATGATGTACGTGAAGGATTAACGGCGATTATCTCCGTAAAAATTCCTGAACCGCAATTCGAAGGTCAGACGAAGACGAAGCTCGGGAACAGTGAAGTTCGCGGGATCGTAGAATCCTTCTTCGCAGAGAAATTCCAAGAGTTCTTGGATGAGAACCCGGCGGTCTCGCGTAAAATCGTCGAGAAGGGTCAACAAGCCGCACGTGCCCGTGAAGCAGCGAAGAAAGCTCGTGAGTTAACACGTCGTAAGAGTGCGCTTGAAGTAAGTTCATTGCCTGGGAAATTAGCCGATTGTTCATCGAAAGATGCTTCGATCAGTGAATTGTACATCGTAGAGGGTGACTCTGCGGGCGGTTCGGCGAAGCAAGGACGGGATCGTCATTTCCAAGCGATTTTGCCACTTCGCGGTAAGATTCTGAATGTTGAGAAGGCACGCCTCGATCGGATTCTATCGAACCTTGAGATTCGTGCGATCATTACGGCAGCAGGTACAGGAATTGGTGAAGATTTTGATCTTGCGAAAGCACGTTATCATAAAATCATCATCATGACGGACGCCGATGTCGACGGTGCGCATATTCGGACACTTCTTCTGACGTTCTTCTATCGTTACATGCGCAAGTTGGTTGATGCAGGTTATATCTATATTGCGCAGCCGCCACTATTCAAAGTGGAACGTAATAAAGTCGTGCGTTACGCTGGTAGTGAAAAAGAACGCGACGAGATCATTGCGGAGTTCGGCGAAGGTGCGAAATATAATGTCCAACGTTATAAAGGTCTCGGTGAGATGAATGCTGGGCAGCTGTGGGAGACGACAATGGATCCTGAGAGCCGCTCGATGCTGCAAGTGACAATCGATGACGCGATGGAAGCAGATGCGATCTTCGATGCACTGATGGGAGATAACGTTGAACCAAGACGTGACTTCATTCATCAATATGCGAAAGATGTTAAGAACCTAGATATTTAGATCACAGGGGAGATGGGGAACCATCTTCCTTTTCTTTTAAACAGGGTAATACCATGAAAAGAAATGAAAACAGCAGGACAATCATCTTATTCAATGGTATAATAGAGGTATTGTGCCGCGTTGCACGGACGCCATCGTCCATAGGTTTAATTGTACTTGGATGGTGGAACAAATAGAAATAAATGGATTATTTTTTGAGGGATATACAGTTTGAGGAGGTCCAGCATGTCAGAAGAAACACGCTCGCAAATTAAAGATCGGGACATTGGTGTTGAAATGCGCGAATCCTTCATGGATTATGCGATGAGCATCATTGCTAGCCGTGCTTTACCTGATGTTCGCGATGGTCTGAAGCCGGTTCACCGTAGAATTTTGTTCGCGATGTCGGAGCTCGGCATGTCGCCCGACAAGCCGTACAAGAAATCGGCGAGAATCGTCGGAGAAGTTATCGGTAAGTATCATCCTCACGGGGATTCGGCTGTCTATGAGACCATGGTCCGGATGGCACAAGATTTCTCGCTTCGATATATGTTGATCGACGGGCATGGTAACTTCGGTTCCATTGACGGTGATTTTGCAGCGGCAATGCGTTATACCGAAGCACGGTTGTCTAAGATTGCAATGGAAATGCTGCGCGACATTAACAAAGAAACGGTCGATTTTGCACCGAACTATGACGGGGAAGAGCATGAACCCGTTGTTTTACCGGCTCGCTTTCCGAATTTGCTCGTTAATGGGGTTTCGGGGATCGCTGTCGGGATGGCTACGAATATTCCGCCGCATAACTTGTCCGAAGTCATTGATGGGGTTCAGGCGCTGATTAACAATCCTGAGATCACGCCAATGGAACTAATGGATTACATAAAGGGTCCTGATTTCCCGACATCCGGCTATATCCTTGGACGGGAAGGAATTCGCCAAGCCTATGCTACAGGACGCGGATCGGTTACGATGCGCGCTCGTGCAACTATCGAAGAGAACGGGAATCGTGCACGAATCGTAGTCCATGAACTGCCTTACCAAGTCATCAAAGCGCGTCTCGTCGAGAAAATCGCTGAATTGGTTCGCGAGAAGAAGTTAGAAGGAATAACAGACTTAAGAGATGAATCCGACCGTAACGGAATGCGCATCGTGATTGAGCTTCGTAAAGATGTGAATCCGAATGTGGTATTGAATAATCTCTATAAACATACAGCGAT
>Ga0102589_1001594_pt1 | contig 29708 bp, 40 predicted proteins | sample AraplaMF_Col_mLB_FD_76858 | JGI IMG/M metagenome (GOLD analysis project Ga0102589, IMG submission 76858) | Arabidopsis root microbial communities from the University of North Carolina, USA - plate scrape MF_Col_mLB | ecosystem: Host-associated > Plants > Roots > Endosphere | place: USA...
ATTTATATTATGATACAGAAACAATCTCTTCTGTATCTTCTACATCTAAATGACAGTCCATAGTACGAACATCTTGATCTTCATGACTTCCGAAATAAATAGTAATTTTCATATGTATCGCTCCTTTATTCTAGGAATACCTAAAATAATTACTAGTAATGTTAATATTTATTATATACCACTTTTTTCATTCCGACAACGTTATATCATTTTTAATTCTTTTAGGGGAAAAAGAGTGATGTATAGAGCTATTCTTATAGAAATAGGCACATTTCAAATATGTTATATTTAATACTGAACGATTCGAATACGAATTTTTATGAAAGGAGAAAAATGAATGAATTATAAACAGTTATTAATAGATAACTTCACATATAAAACGTCATATATTGCGCGACAGGTACATGGAATGAATGTAAAAGAAACGAAGGATTATATTGCTGTAGACTGTGGTTTACCTGCAGATACATTTAATATCATTACTTTACTAAACAATGATGTAACGGAAGGTATTGAGAAATTATATAAAGTGGTAAACAACTATAATCAAAAGAAATTTCCAATGAGTGTTTGGTTTTGGAATGATAGGCATGAACAGATTATAAAAAGCGAATTAATAAAAAATGGCTTAAAAGAAGCAGAACAAAATATCGCGATGGTAGCAGACTTAAAAACAATTCATCCAACAATAAACATGCCAGAAGGTTTTACGATACAAAGAGCATCTTCGTTAGGACAAATTAAAAATTTTGGGGAAACGTTAGCTAATCTATTTGGTACATCAGAGGAAGGTATACATGTGCAAACATACTACAATGAAACTGCTTCTTTCGATTTATGGAATAGTGAGAATATGAAACTATATTTAGGGATTTTTAAAGATGAAGTCGTATCGGTTGGTTCATTAGTATGTACAAAAGATAGTATTGGTATTTATGATATAGCAACTAAAGAAGAAATGAGAGGGCAAGGATTTGGCTCCACTATGTTTAATTACTTGCTGCAAGAAGCAAAAGAATTGAAAGTTGCTCAATGCGTATTACAAGCTTCACCTGATGGAATTAATATTTATAAAAAGGCTGGCTTTCAATCTGTTGGACAAATGACAGTATTTGAAAATCGACATTTAATTGAATAAATTATCCGAATCAAATTGCTTTCATGTAGGAGTTAATACATCTTTATGAAAAGAATTTATATCGTTACAATCATTTGCACCTTTATAGTAATAGGTACTTTTGTTTTTCATAAAGTAAATGAACTTAAGTTCACGAAAGCTATTAACCAATCAAATCATATAAAAAATATTGCACATATACAAAGATAGTTTGTGGTCCAAATGGTAACATCATTGAATACATAGAGCCGATATTGAAATGAAATTCGAAAAAGAATCCAATATTTTTATTGGATTCTTTTTATTTATCTCTAAGTGATTAACTTAAAGCATTATGAATTTGAATTTGTTAATAAAATATTACATTGAGTATGATTTTTATATTAATCATCAGAAAGTAACGAAATTGTAATGAATTTTAACTACGCTTTTTATATTTTTTTGATACACTGGCTACGAGAGGAATACCGATTAATGTAGGTAAAAACCAAAACCATATAGGTGGCAGTAAATTTATTATGGGAATATGAATACCGACGTTTACTAAAAGTGCAGTTACTGCACCTATATAAGAACCTAACATACCTCTAATATGGTGATGCAGCCAATTTTTCCAACGTTTTTTTCGTGCTAGATATCCATAAATCGCAAAGGAATAAGAGAAAATTGCTACATAAAATAAATATGCGATTTTATCCCAGTTTATTATGGATAATATAATTGCAGTAACGGTAATCACAACATAGGATGCATGATATATTTCACCCCATTCCGTATGTTTTCCTTTCTTCTTTTGAGCAACCATCGCTACAATACCGGTGATTAAACATATTGTTCCAAATAATATGTGGATGGTTAAAAGAACGTTGAAAATGCTCATAATAATTCCTCCTTTTTTATTTTTATAGTATTGCAGTATAGGAGAAAAGTTGAAACGCATTGTTTATTCACCTTAATATATTGAAATAAAGGTACTCCTAGAACAAATATAAACGGACAAATTTTTCTTGAACTTAGAGTAACACGTATTACGTGAAAAGAAGGAGAGACTTCCATGTTTACATCTATTTCATATTTACAATCTGGGAATGAGAAGCAACAAAAAGTGTATGATGTTTTGAATAAACTAAACATTATGGAGGATTTAACTTTGTATAGTCCGGTTCTTTGCGGGACAATCCCTATAAGAATTGATACAATTCAATCCGACTTAGATATAGTAATGGAAGTACATAACTTTGATGTTTTTGAACAGAAAATGAGATCTTTATATGGTTCTTATAAAGGATTCAAAATAAAAAAGAAAAAAATTAAAACTACCGAATCGATAAAGGTAAATTTTGAATTTGAAGGTTTTGAATTCGAATTATTTGCTCAGCCTAAGCCAGTACGTAATCAAAATGCATATAGACATATGATCGTAGAGCACATGTTATTAATGCAGCATCCCCATATAAGGGAAGACATTCTTCGCTTAAAAGAGAACGGTTTAAAAACAGAACCTGCTTTTGCTCAAGTATTAAATATTGACGGAGATCCTTATGAAGAGCTTATTATGTTGGGGCAGGAAATGAGATTGTGGTGAATACGATACACAAAAACTCCTCTATGAATAAAAGAGGAGTTTTTGTTATGTCATTAACTGACGGATTAATTCGCCTAACAATTTAATCCCGTTAGTCATTTGCTCTGGAGAAGCATATCCATATGATAATCGAATGTACTGATCTAATTCTTCTTCATATATACGCCCTGGGTTTAAAAGAATTCCTTTTGACAGTGCCTCTGAAAATAATTTTTTCATCGGAATGCTAGGTACAACCTTTAGCCAAATAAAAAATCCACCAGTAGGAATATCCCACGATGCAACATTTGCGCAATACTTATGTAAAGCTTGTATCATAATTTGTCTTCGTTCTTTTAATTGAATTCTTACGTTTGCAACATGTTCATCATAAAAACCTTTATGTATCCATTCAGCAGCAACTCTTTGGGATAATGAACTCGATCCATAGTCTGTTTGCATTTTTATATCTGACAATCTATCAATTACAGGTTCTGGTCCAATAATCCATCCAATTCTAAGACCAGGAGTAAGTGTTTTAGAGAGGCTACCAACATATAATACATGTCCATGTTTATCTATCGACTTTAAAGGAGCTGGAGGTGGTTCATCAATCCATAATTCGCGGTAAATATCATCTTCAATAATAGGTAACTGTTCCTTTTCACATATTTTCAATATTTCTTTTCTTCGCTCTTGAGACATTAATATCCCTGTTGGATTTTGAAAACATGGGATAGAATATAAAATATTTTTCTTTTGACTATATTTGATTCGTTTTAATAACTCGTTAGGTAAGATACCGTGATGATCCATACATATACCAGCTAGATTTATATTTGCTGATTGAAACACATGAAGTGAATATAAGTAAGAAGGCTGCTCAAGTAAAACGGTTGATTCTCTATGCAATAGACCAATTGATATTAATTGCAATGCTTGTAACGCACCAGAAACGATTAATATAGAGTTAGGCGATGCATGTATTCCAAATGATTTTACGTAGTTACTTATGGCTTCACGTAACGGTAAAAAACCTTTTTGTTCTTCGTATCCAAAATACTCTAATTCCTCACATACGCTTTTCATAATCGACTGCATGGTTTCTAGTGGAAAAAGTTGAGGTGCAAGTTCACCTTTACTAAGATGGATAAGTTTTTTATTTGTTTCTGCTTCATTGATTTCTCGTACCATTAACTTGCTAGGTTTATGAATACCAGCCTTTACATATTCACTCCAATCAGGTGGGGGATTCGTCGCTAATAATGACCATGTATTATTTGTTACAATTGTTCCTGCTCCAATTTTCCCTTGAATCAATCCATCTGCCATAAGTTCATCTAGTGCAGTTATTACAGTACTTCGATTTACATGAAATAATTTTGCTAACTGCCGTTGACTAGGGATCTTACTTCCAATAGGCCATTCTCCGTTTTCGATTTTTTCTTTCATATAATCTACTATCTGCCGATATTTAGGCAGTTTTTTATTAGTTGTCATAAAAAAACTCCCTCGTTCACTTTAAAAATGCCAAGTGGTTGGTTTTTACGATAAATAACTGGTTGAAGACATTGTATCAACTATTAAATATGATGAAAAGAAATAATTGGTAATTTGAAAGTGGTTGGTTTATTAGGGAGGGAAAGATAACATGCATAATAAAAAAAGGGATTTACGCATCATATGTGCTCACGCTTTTACGATTTTAATATGGGGGACCGCTTTTCCGGCAATTCGTATGGGACTCGAATCTTATACGCCAGAGCATCTTACTTTACTACGTTTATTAATTGCTTCATTTATACTACTTTTGTTTTCTTTTATATATAAGTTGCGGCTACCAGATTTAAAGGATATCCCAGCAATTTTTATATTTGGTGCTTTAGGGTTTACTATTTATCACATTGCACTAAACTACGGTGAAAAAACAGTAAATGCTGGATCTGCAAGTTTAATTGTTTCGGTCACACCTATAGTAACGGCAATTTTTGCTTCTGTTTTTTTGAACGAAAAAATGAAATTAAATGGTTGGATTGGTGGTGTAATTAGTTTTATAGGAATAGCTTTCATATCATTTAGTCAAGGAGATACTATTCAATTGAATAGTGGAGGATTATTTATATTATTAGCAGCGATTGCAGAAAGCCTATTTTTCGTTTTTCAAACTTCTTACTTGAAAAAATACGGCTTCTTGCCATTTACCATATATACAATTTTATCTAGTACTGTATGTATGCTTATTTTCTTACCGGGAGTGTATACAGAAATACTAGCAGCTCCTCTTGAAGTGAATATGAGTGTTATATATTTAGGTTTATTTCCAACAATACTCCCTTATATCACATTGGCTTATATCATAACTCATTCTGGTGCTGCTGAAGCAACAAGTTCTCTATATTTAACTCCAGTAACTGCATGTTTTATTGCTTGGATATGGTTAGGTGAAGTGCCGACTTTTGTTTCGATAATCGGAGGAGGAATTACTATACTCGGGGTTTTAATTGCACATGTATCATTAAAAAAAGAAATGCAAAGTGCAGAGTACAGCAATACAGCAAGGTAGTTTGGTTAGAATTTGCGAGAGATGTAATTGAACTATTAATTAGATTTCTTATTAGAGGAAGGATTAGCATAATGTTAATCCTTTTTATTTATACAATTCTTACTAGTAACATCCTTATAAATTTGTATAGTTTAATTATTTTTTTACATATACATAATTATCATCTGCTATTTTCTATATGAAAGGAGACATCCTTTGGAAAAAGTATTATTTTTCGGAGACCCAGGTATTGATGACTCGTTTGCCATTATGTTTGGTTTACTGCATCCTGAAATTGAAATTGTCGGTATTGTAACTGGATATGGAAATGTGGAACATATACATGCTGCACATAATGCAGCGTATATTTTACAGTTAGCAAATAGACAAGACATTCCTGTTATTAGCGGTGCAACAAAACCACTTACAGAAGAAATTACAACATATTATCCTGAAATTCATGGACCAGAAGGATTAGGTTCTATTCATGTGCCAGAAAGTGTATTGTCTATCCCAATATACAATTTTGGTAGCATTGCTTCGATTCTTGTAAAGTACGGAAAGGATCTAACAATTGTCGATGTAGGAAGATCTACCTCATTAGCAATTGCTTTTAATTTATGGAATGATTTAATGCTAAATATAAAAGGAATATATTTCATGGGCGGTGTCTTTTTAGAAGTAGGAAACGTTACGCCATTAGCAGAGGCAAATGTGTATGGAGATCCTATTGCAAGTAAAATTGTTTTTCAGCAAGCAAAGAATTTATTGATATTTCCTTTAAATGTAACAAACAGAGCTGTGTTAACACCAAATGTATTTGACTATATTCAAGCTAATTCAAAGAATCCATTCCATACGATAATGAAACCAATGTATGATTACTATTTTTCTGCATACCAAAAACTTAATCCATCTATCGAAGGGCCTTTGCTTCATGATGTGGTTGCTATAAGTGGATTAGTAAATCCAAGTTTTTTTGAATTTGTACATCGTACAGTGAATGTTGATACATATGGAGATACGAAAGGACAAACATTTGCTGATTTTCGACCTAGTTCTATATCAGAAGGAGCTTGTATTGCTTTAGAAATAGATGAAGAAAAATTTATACAAGATTTTATTAAAACTATGCTATAAATCGCTGTCGAAACAGGGATTTATTTCAATACGTTGAATATATAAATACATTCTCTTTATAAAGGAGCTTACAATATTGAATGTCCAGTTAAAGATTGTTACGAGAGAGAATTGGGAAGATGCCTTAAAGTTACAAGTTAAAGAAAATCAGACGAAATTTGTTCCATCCGTAGCAGTTTCACTTGCTAAAGTGTATATAAAACCAGATGGTGACAATGTAGAGTACATACCATTTGCGATATACGATGGCGATCTAATAGTTGGTTTTATTATGCATGCTGTTGTAAGAGAAACAACTGATATGTATTGGATAAATGGATTTATTGTTGATCAAAAGCAGCAAGGTAACGGTTATGGAAAAGCGGCATTACAAGAAAGTATTTATTTAATAAAAAATACATGTAAGGCGTGTAAAGAAATTAGATTAACCGTACATAAAGATAATATTTTTGCAAAGAAACTGTACGAACGTTACGGTTTTCAGCCATTGGGACATGATTATGATGGTGAGCAAGTATATCGTTTATTCGTTTAAAATAAATGACTGGGAGGAATAGCAATTGAAAAATAAATTTCATCATATTGTACGAGCTGTTATGTTAAAGGATAATAAATTATTATTGGCTGAATATATTGGCCATCATTATTTTTTACCAGGTGGTCATGTTGAAGTTGGCGAATCAGCTGAGAATGCATTAATAAGAGAACTAAGAGAAGAACTCGGAGTAAATTGTAGTATAAAACAATTTTTAGGCGTCATAGAAAACCAATGGCAAGACCGTGAAGTTCTTCATCATGAAATCAATCATATTTTTGAAGTAGATTCGCAAGAGTTACATATTGATTTCATACCAAAATCTAAAGAATCTCATTTAGCGTTTCATTGGATAGATTATACTCAAGAAGCTTTACATACGTATAAAATTATGCCAGCGCCTTCAGTTAAAGAGTTACTAGAAAGAAAATTAAGCGATGAAATACTAAACTGTTGGATTAGTAATTTTTAAGCACCTCTATTAATAGTAAATACGTCCACCGAAAGGAGATTAAGAAAATAGGCTAAAAAACAAGGTACATCACCTAGTGTAATTTCATATTTTGTTGATGTACGCATTTAGTCTATAGTCTTATTTCTACTTTGTTTGCAAAAATATATAAAATTTAACATTTGGACGGAATTTATTTTTATAAATGGAGGGTTTCGTAATGAATCAGTTTCAACAAGACTTACAATCATTAAACCTTAATGATTATCAATCTGGTAATGTTGTGTATTGGGATCAACTACAACAAAATCAATATCCATACTATTACATTCAAGACGAAGCACGTCGTTGCGGCGGATGCGGAGGTTGTGGTGGTCGCTGTGGTGGATGTGGCGGCGGAAGATGCGGAGGTTGCGGTGGACGTTGTGTAGGTTGCGCTGGATGTTTCGGTTGTTTTAACTGCTGGAACTGGTGGATTATTTAATTATAGAAAGAAAACTATTTTACTTGAAAGAAAGGTGTGGAAATTATTTTGCACTTTTCTTTCAACTGTAATTGTTATACGTATTAAGGGGGATTTATTTGAATACATACAATAAGTTATTTTCTTGGGTAGATAATATAAAAGAAAAAAATCATAGTTCTGCAACTGCACTTTGTATTATAAAAGATAACAAAATTGTACTAGAACATTATAGTGGATATCACTCAAATACATCGACTAATAAAAAAGTGAACGCATCTTCACAGTTCAATGTTGCTTCTGCTAGAAAAAGTTATTTAGGTTTAATGGTAGCATTTGCACTTTACGAGGGGAAAATAACCTCTATTGATGATGAAGCGATAAAGTATTTTAAAGATTTTGATACTGAATTACTTGGTAAAACAACGATAAGACATTTAGTAACTCATTCGCATGGTTTAGGAGAAACGAATGACGGGACGATTTTTCGTGAATTTGAACCTGGACAATCATGGGCGTATAGAGATGTTAATGTAAGAATGATAACACGTCTTATTTATCAGCTATATAGTAAAAGTTTTCCTGAATTATTAAAAGAGCGTGTGTTTACACCTGCTAATTTTCAAGAAACCGGTTGGAGAATTCAGCAAGATGAAAACTTAGTTAAAGTTGTTAATAATCCAAGTGAAGACGCGATTAGTGAAATTGGTACGGTAGATGATGGTACTGAAAAAAATCTGTTTGTCTCAGCTAGAGAATTTGCGCAGTGGGGTAATCTGCATTTAAATCAAGGTATGATAAACGGAAAACAAATTGTTCCAAAAGAAGTTATAAAAATCGCTACGAGTTTGCAAAGTCCAACATTTGTAAACAAAGAACTACCACAAAACGGGTTGTTTTGGCTCGTTCAAAATGAACCTGCGCTTTTAAGTGAACTTGGTGAAAGAGTTCCAAAAGGATCGTATCAAATATTAGGAATTACCGGACCGACTATATTAGTAATACCTGAATATAATGTAGTTGTTGCGAAAATGTTTAATAAAAGATATAACTACGGCGGTGATAATTATTTATATTATTTACGTGAATTTAGCAATTTAGTCGCTGATACATTTCGTAACAGTAATAGGGCATAATGACTCCTATAATGAAAAGGAGTGAGAAAATTGAAAGATAAAATGAATAAAAACAAAAAGCAAAACATTAAAGATGTAAATACAGAACAAAATGCAATTTATAGCGATCCAAAAGACGCAGCTAATATGCAAACGGTACCGCAGCCAAAGGATTTTGATGAAATCGAATACTAATTTTTCGTTCATCCGACTATATGATGAATGAAAAATACATCTTAAGTCCCATCACATGAAAGAAATCTTTTGGTATGCTATATACATAAGCATTTGAAAATGTCTTATCTTAACAAAGCTTTCTTTAAGTAAATCTAATATAACCTGCAAAAAGACACTTCATTATGGAGTGTCTTTTTGTGTATATGAACTGAATTACCATTTTCCGTACAGTATTTTGCAATTTATGATGGATATACTAACTGTGAAAATTCATGTCATGATAAAAGAAGGGGACAGTTAGTATGAAACAAACTTCTATAAATCCGTTACTAATTGTTCTAGGTACAATCATTGTTCAAATTGGCCTTGGGACAATTTATACATGGAGTTTATTTAATCAACCCCTTGTCAGTAAGTTTGGATGGAACCTCAATGCCGTGGCGATAACTTTCTCCATAACAAGCTTTTCTTTATCATTCTCAACCTTATTTGCAGGGAAATTGCAGCAAAAGTTAGGACTTCGTAAACTCATCGCTACGGCAGGGATTGTTCTGGGACTTGGGTTAATACTTAGTTCACAAGTTTCTTCCTTACCATTACTATATTTATTAGCTGGTGTTGTTGTTGGTTATGCAGATGGAACTGCTTATATTACATCACTATCTAATTTAATTAAATGGTTTCCAAATCGGAAAGGACTTATTTCTGGCATATCTGTTTCGGCATATGGAATGGGTAGTTTAATCTTTAGATATATAAACGGAAGTCTTATCGATAGTCTTGGTGTATCGCAAGCATTTTTATATTGGGGTATCATCGTCTTGCTTTTAGTTTTAACCGGATCGTTCTTCTTACGTGAAGCAATCGTAAGTAACACTGTAACTGAATCATTACACAATGACTATACACCTCGTGAAATGATGCGAACGAAACAAGTATATCTCTTGTTTTTTATGCTATTCACATCGTGTATGGGCGGTCTATATTTAATCGGTATGGTAAAAGATATCGGTGTACAACTCGTTGGACTTAGCGCAGCAACTGCAGCTAACGCCGTCGCAATGATTGCGATTTTTAATACGGTAGGTAGAATCGTACTTGGAACGTTATCAGATAAAATTGGTCGAATGAAAATTGTTTCTGCAACATTTATAATAATTGGATTGTCAGTCTTTACTTTAAGTTTCATTCCTCTAAATTACGGAATTTATTTCGCTTGTGTAGCAAGTGTTGCTTTTTGCTTTGGTGGTAATATCACAATCTTCCCAGCCATTGTTGGAGATTTCTTCGGATTAAAAAACCATAGTACAAATTACGGGATTGTATATCAAGGTTTCGGATTTGGCGCACTTGCAGGAGCGTTCATCGGAGCATTACTTGGTGGGTTTCAACCGACCTTTATTATAATCGGTGTTTTAAGCGTTATTTCCTTCATTATTTCGATTTTAATTCGCCCACCAAAAGCAGAAAAGAAAAAAGAAACACAACATTTATATCGGAAAGTAGCTTAATTATAAAAAGAGTCCTCAAAAAGGGCTCTTTTTATATTACAAAATATTTAATTTTCCTTTTTACTAATTGTGCAGGGAGAAAAGAGTTACATAATTCAAAGTGAAATGATTTAGAAAGGAATAAAGTAGTTTATTTCTTAACGAACCAAGTAGCAGATTAGTTAAATAATCATATTGTTTTATAAAGGAACCAAAATGTTCTTAAAAACTACAGTTAACCAATTTTGTTATTAGAAATGCAATTCATTAATAGACCATTATTTTCTTATAAATTTATAATGAAGGTAGTTGGCTTATATTGGTTACAACCATAATTTCTTCTTTTATAGCATTCATTTCAACAAATATTGATGACATTTTTATACTCCTTGTTTTATTTTCACAAGTAAAGACAGGAATAATTAAGAAGGAAGCTAGAGCTGTCCGAGAAAAAACTAAGATGAAAGAACTTTATATTGTTATTGGACAATATTTGGGGTTTAGTGTAATTATTTTTTTGAGCATCATTGGTTCTTTAGGCTCTTTTTTCATTCCTATATCGTGGATTGGGTTATTAGGATTCGTACCAATTTATATGGGAGTGAAAGGAATATTGTTACTTCGTTCTTATAAAAGGAATGAAGTCATTGATAACGTTTCTGGTTCAATATTTAAAGTAGCTTTGATAACGTTAGCTAATGGGGCTGACAATATTTCGATTTATATACCGATGTTCGCTAATCAAAATCTTAAAACAAATATTGTTACATTAGTTATCTTTTTTTGTATGGTAGCAATATGGTGCTTTATTAGCTACACATTGTTAAGAGCTCCTAGTTTAGCTAAAGTACTTGAGAGAAATTGTCATATTATCGTTCTAATAGTTCTAATTGGCTTAGGAATGTTCATTCTTTTTCGCAGTAATACAATTGAATTATTGTACTAATATGTTAAAACTAACAGAAGTTTTAATTAAAAAGAATCAAACGCTGTATAAAGCCGTACGACAGATAAAATGTAGTACGGCTTTTCTTTATTTTGGTGAAATGAAACAGTGCTCTACGACTATTAAGTTAGACAGGATATTACGATTATTAAATTGAATAGATACTTTAAAAGGAGCGTGATAATTAACATGAAAATAGTAAAACAATGGGTCCAAGAAGATAGTGATTACATAAGAAAAAAAGTAATTGAATATAACCAAAAACATATTTCGGATGAAGAGAAAAAGCCTTCAGAAAAAATTAGTTTTATAGTAAAAAATGAAAAAGAAGAAATTGTAGGTGGAATAACTGCAATTACATTTTGGCAACACGTGCATGTCGATTTCCTTTGGGTTTCTGAAGAGTATAGGCACGAAGGATATGGATGCAAGTTATTAAAACTTATTGAAGAATTTGCAATTGAAAAAGAGTGTAGGCTAATCAATTTAGATACTTTTAGTTTTCAGGCACCTGATTTTTATAAAAAACATGGATATAAAGTGATTGGAGTAAGTGAAGATCATCCGAAAGGACATAATCATTACTATTTAGAAAAACGATTATAAAGTGTATATAGAATTAACGTTATTATTTTGAATACAAATTTATCCTTTTGGATTATGCATTTAAAAGAGAATCTTGATTGAATTCATATTTAGATGTACTTCTAAAGCAAGAAAAGATAGAAGTGGAATAGTAGTTACGGGAAACTAATTATTTATAGCGAATATATGTAAAGTAGGACTCTAAATATATGCATTCAGATGAAGGGGGAAATGTTATGAATTCATTTGTAAAAGAAAAGTTTGAAGAAACGAGAAAACATCTATTCGAGGAAATTACGATGTTAGATGATGCTCAATTCAATAATAACCCAGACAGAAATATATGGAGTATAGCACAAGTATGTCATCACTTAGTTTTATTGGATAACGTGGTTATAAAGGTTATTTCCTCTGGCTTAAAAAAGATTGATAGTACCCTAAAAGAACGTCGAGAAATTCACTCTATATTACAAGATAGAGCGATAAAATTTGCAGCTCCAGAAATGATTGAACCCAGTTTAGAACTATTTGAAGTGCAGCAAATGGTCAATTTGTTAAACGAATCGAGAAAAGAATTAATGCGTTTCCTAAGTACAATAGAAGATGAATCTATACTAACGAAAAAATCAGTGATGCATCCAGCTCTTGGAGAATTACTTCTTGATCAGTGGATAGAACTGATCTATTTGCATGAACAGCGTCATATAGAACAAATCAAAGAGATAAAACTACTTTGTGAAATTGGGAAGTAAAAAATCTTTGGCTATTAACAAAAAATACGGGTCTCATATGTATACTTTTAAAATTGATCTAAAGAAAGGCTAATTTGGAATCCGTTTGTTATATAAGTTTAACCTCGTCTCAAAATGAGAGCGGGGTTTTTATTAATTTTGGAGCTACTCTGGGATTTTTATTTAGTATTAATTTAATCAATTTTTTATTCTAATACTTAGGGAACTTACTATTAAACCGAGTTAATGATAGAATGATAAACAGACAGAAAATTCCTTTTATTAAAAACAGAGGAGGTACGTATGAAAAAAGTAAATGTTACATATGCAATTTTATACGATAAAACAAACGAAAAAATCTTAATGGTAAAAAACAAAGGGAAGAATGGTTCATATTACACACTACCAGGTGGCGCAGTTAAACTGGGAGAAACGTTAGAAGAGGCAGTAATTCGGGAAGTGAAAGAAGAAACCGGACTCCATATAACTGTAAACGGCATTTGTTACATTAGCGAAGCTTTTTTCGAAGAGAGAGGACACCATGCAATTTTCTTTAATTTTTTTGGTGAAATAATTGACGGGGAGACAAATATAACAAGGCCAAAAGAAATTGAAGAGATTACTTGGATGGAATTACATAGAGCAGCACCACATTTACGTATACCAGAACACTTATTAAATATATTACAAAGGAAAGAAACAGTACCTTACTTTTTTAACGGAACAATCGTTCATCAATCTTCATAACATTATCATTTCATGTAAGGCGGGGGAAGAATGGAATTTATCGTAAATCATAAATGTTTAACTCAAGCACTTTCAGAAGTAAGTAAAGCTGTATCTACTAAAGCTATAATACCTATATTATCTGGTATAAAAATAACTGCAGATCAATCTGGAATTACTTTAATCGCAAGTAATTCAAATATTTTCATTGAAAAATTCATCCCTAGTTCCAACGAAGACGACCAAATTACAACTATAGTAAAAGCAGGAACTATTGTAGTACCTGCAAAATATTTCATTGAAATTATAAAGAAAATACCAAGTGATGTATCAATAAAAAGTACGAATGAGCAAATCATTACGATACAATCAGAAGAAATTACATTAAACTTAAACGGACTTCCAGCATATGAGTTTCCGAATGTACCACTTATAGACGGTCATACAAAAATACAAGTGGAAACAGAACGATTAATTGAAGTATTTAAACAAACTGTCTTTGCAGTAGCTAAAAATGAATCAAGACCGGTTCTTACTGGCGTTCATTTCGAGTTAGATCATAATAAATTAATTTGCGTAGCAACTGATTCACATAGACTTGCTATACGTGAAACAATGATATCTACAGATGTGAAAGCAAGTTGTATCGTACCAAGTGCAACTATTAGTGAACTTCTAAAATTAATGAGTAGTAATTCAGAATTTGTATACATCTATCTTTCAGAAAGTCACATTATTTTTACATTTGGCACTACTACATTGTATTCAAGATTAATTGAAGGGAAATATCCTAATATATCTAGTTTAATTCCAAATGATTTTCAGACAGTCATTAACATAGATAGAAAAAAGATTTTACAAGGTGTAGATCGATCAAACTTATTAGCAAGTGATTGGGCAAATAACAATGTCAACTTAGAAATCATAAACGAATCCGCAATTAAGATTTCTTCTAACGCTTCTCAGATTGGAAAAATATCCGAGACACAACAGGTAGATACGATTCAAGGTGAAAAACAATTAAATATATCTTTCGATGGACGATTTATGTTGGATGCTTTAAAGGCGATAAAAGAAGAAACGGTTACTTTAAGTTTCAGCGGTTCTATGAGACCAATATTAATTGAAGCAGGGTCACAATCTGCAGCAATACATCTTATATCACCAGTAAGAGCTTATTAAAAACATAGGAAGGAATTACATACATTATGTACAAGCATACTTTATGTTTTATAAAAAGAAATGAAGAGATACTTATGTTAAATAGAGAATATGATCCTGTAAAAGGATTGTGGAATGGGGTAGGAGGAAAGATCGAAAAGGGAGAAACACCTTTAGAAAATGCAATTCGTGAAATAAAAGAAGAGACTAATATAGAAATTACGCAGGACCAAATTCGGTTTAAAGGTATTATTAAATGGGAGGACTCTTCATATTCTGGTGGCATGTATGTTTATCTAATAGAGCTACTGAATGAATTTACATATCACACTCCAAAAAAAGTCTCAGAAGGAATTCTTGATTGGAAAGAAATTTCTTGGATTCTAAGTGACTATAATTACGGCGTAGGAGAGATGATACCTAATTTTTTACCGGAATTACTTCACAATGAATTAATATTAGAGCACAACTTTGTATTATCTAATCATAAATTAATAGATTATAGAAATGATGAATTGGCTAAACAGGACAGTTCAATAGATAAAATAATTCAATTGTAAAAAGCAGGAATGCACCTCTGTTCGAACAAGTAGAGTTTCAGATAGCGTAAATGCAAACTTAGTGAAATAAACTTAAATACAGAAAAAGAGCGAATCACTTATAAGAAGGTTCGCTCTTTTTTATTTATAATTAAATTTCTCTCCACCATGCTGATGAAGGATAGTCTGTAGATTTTAACGCAATAGATTCGCCAATTTGAGGCGTTGTAATTTTAACTCCTAAACGGTTAGCCTCTTTCGTAACTCGTTCAATTGGATCACTCCATTCATGTAATGCTAATGTAAAAGCACCCCAATGAATTGGAAGAAGTAGATCTCCTTTCACGTCAATATGAGCTTGAACCGTCTCTTCAGGTAACATATGAATAGCAGACCATCTTGTATCGTATTGCCCGCATTCCATTAAAGTAAGATCGAACGGACCGTATTTATTTCCAATCTCCTTAAAGTGTGGAGCATACCCGCTATCGCCACTAAAGAAAACTTTAGTTTCTTGACCAAGAATAAGCCATGAACACCATAACGAACAATCTCTATCTGTCATACTCCGTCCAGAGAAATGCCTTGCAGGTGCACAAACTAACTTTATATTATCAAACGCAATTTCGTCCCACCAATTATGTTCACTAATTTTGCTAGGTGAAACACCCCATTTAATTAAATATTGTGCAACTCCAATTGGAACGTAAAAGTGCTTTGCGCGATCTTTTAACAGCATAATACTCTTGTAATTCAAATGGTCATAGTGATTATGAGAAATGATAATCGCATCAATTTCTTGAAGGTCTTCACGTTTTAAAGAAAAAGCACCACTATAACGTTTACTAGTAAACAGAGGAAATGGGGAAGAGGCATCTCCAAACATCGGGTCTAATAAAAATGTTTTACCTTCTATTTTCAATAGTGAAGCAGAGTGCCCAAACCATGTCACCCTCTCTAAAAACTCATTATTTTTATCCGATAAAACAATAGGTAAATTCTTTATAGGACGCAGCTTTGATTTCATTTTAAAGTAATCAGTCATTAAACCGATAATATCTTTCGGTTTAAAACTTACATCAGTATGAATTTGATTTATGTATTTCTTTTTCATTCGTTCTCCTTTTTACGTTTAACAATATACGTATGTTGTTATTGTAGCTAATTGTAGTGTAAACGAAATTATCTTACCTTTCATCTTAAACGCATTACATTTCATAAATTTATCAAATTCATTATTTTTATATATAAAATGAAAATTATATAGCAGCAGATGAAACTAATATGAAGTAAATGTAAATTGTTTTAATTTAGTAAATTCATTCTTATATGCAACAAAGAACATATGTTTCGTTGTATGTTATAGAAGAAAGTAAGTCTCTATTTAAGTGTAGGAAGGAGAGGATGTAAGTGCAAATAGAGAGAAAAAAGAAATCAAAATGTAAACTATCAAAATCTGAAATAACGCAGCTATATGCAGAAGGAAAGAGTACCTCAGAAATAGCTAGGCTTGCCAATGTGTCTGCTAGGTATATTCGTATGGTTTTAACAGACAATAACGTTCCAAGGCGCGCTATAGGGAGTTGGAAGAGAAAGTATGACATAACAGAAGATTATTTTAAAACGTGGTCAAATAACATGGCTTATATATTAGGGTTTATAGCAGCAGATGGTGTTATACAGAAAGAAAATCAATGTGTCAGTATATCTCAAAAAGAAAATTACATTTTAGAAGATATAAAACAAGAACTAAACACCAATCAGCCACTATATCAAAATAAAAAAACAGGCGTATATATGCTAAACATAAATAGCAAAACAATAAAAGACGACCTTATGAATATACACGGAATTAAGCCGTGTAAATCTTTTAACATTGAATTTCCATTTATACCAGAAGAATATTTACATCACTTTGTTCGTGGGTATTTTGATGGGGATGGTTACGTCAAGTATGAAACGTATACAGTCAGTTTTGTAGGAGGATCATATACTTTTATGAATTCTTTACATCAAATACTACAAAATCACAATTTATCAGCCGATTTACTAAATCAAAATAAACATTATCGCGTCATTTTAACCGGGAGAAAATCAATACAATTATTTTCAAATTGGATTTATACAGACAAAGATATTTATTTGTATAGAAAATATGAAGAATTTCAGAAAGAAAGTCTAAGTCTAGACCAATTAAAAGATCGAAAACTAAAAAGAACTCAAGCTGCTGTTAAGCAGAGAAAACAAAATTTTCTTAAGGAATATATGAAAAATAAATGTATCGCTACAAGCTGTTATAATTTAGAAATAAAAGAATTAACTTTTAAAAGTTGGTTAAAAAATGATAATCAATTTAAAAGAGAGTATGAAAAGATTAATTTGACAAGTTCCACTAGCGATAACTAATTATAAAACTCTAGAAAACCTTAGTATAAGTATGAAGATGGCTATACTAAGGTTTTTAATTTGAAATCATTAAAGGATTCTTATTTTTATTTATGGAACATAGTAAATACATAGATTTTACAATTAAATTACTAAAAAAGGAGGGATTTTAAAATGCTCGCTAATTATACTTCAGAGGAAATACTTTAAACATCTCATGCTTCATCTTGGAATTGAGTCAAAGACAATAAAAACGAAACTAAATTGGACGAACGAAGAATTCGAAAAACAAATACATGCATTAGAACTAAAAGGTTTGTTGAAAAAGATAGGAGGGAGTTACTATCCAACCTGTATGGTAATAACAGCTAATGAAGGAAAAGAGCTGTATAATCTATGTGAACCTCTAATTAAACCTACACTTAAAATCATTGAAAATTATTCAAATCAAATTGATGCATTAGATTTTGGACAATAGCTATTTAGAAACGAAACGGCCTTTGAGAAACAATAAAAGATATTATTATTCGATTCAAGAACAAGAATACACAAACAAAGAGGCCTTTGGAATGTATGGTAATACGTATTTGGATTTAGCAGAACTTCAAATTGGTCTTTATGGAAACACTCGATATACAACTTTGAATTTAATAACTGCAAATAAAGAAATATTTGAAGCGTATTTTAATGATGCTATATCAGATATAAATTATGCGAAAAAGCAATTGGTTAAAAGTTTTGTAGCAGCAGATAGACAAATAGACTTCAGTTTAAATGTAGTATACGAACAATTAGGCTTATATCAAGATTCAAAATCAATTATTCCGGTGTTTAAAAAAACTGACTTATCTATACTTAGTGAAGTCGCGAACACAATTAGTGAAGATTTAATCGAATTATTTAAATAAAATGAAAATTCTTTAAAAGAATACTATGTAATCAGCAGATACTCAAAAGAAATAACTTACAAAGAATTTTTTATTTGGTGGTATCACTTTTTCTATACAAAAGTAACTGAGGAATTAATAGAACAAGGTGTAATCAGTATCAGTTCCCAAAAGAACCAGACATATATAATTTATTAACCTATACGTATAAATTTGACCTTCAAATTAGTAGCAGGAGGGTATGTATATGACTGTTTTATGCTTAGTGAGACACGGTGAAACTGAATGGAATGCTACTGGAAAGCTTCAAGGCCGTGAGAACATTGATCTAAATAAAAACGATAAACAACAAGTCGAAAAATGCGGTTTGTATTTGCGCGAAAACCGATGGGATGTAATTATTTCTAGTCCTTTAACAAGAGCAAAACAAACAGCTGAAATCATTGAAATGGAAAATTTTATAGAACGTGATTATGGTATAGCTTCAGGATTAACGACAGAAGAGCGGGTGAAAATGTTCCCAAATCGTAAGTATACAAATCAAGAACTGAGAGAATTACTAAAAGCAAGAATTATAACCGGTTTAAATATAATCCTGAAAAAACATTTAGATAGTAATGTGATTTTAGTTACCCATAGTGCCATCATAAACACAATTCTAGCTCTTATATCAAACAATGAAATTGGATCAGGAAAAACAAAACTTTTTACTGCCTGTATAAGTAGCATCTATTATGATAAAGAACAATGGAAAATACGTGAATATAACAAAATTGATCATTTACAAACAGATAATCAATAAAAAATCAATATTTAGAAAATACGATATAAAGGGAGAGAAAAATCTTGCAAAAGAAATTTATCAATCCAGAAACGATGCCACCAACTTTTGGATACTCGCATGTAGTCGAAGTTAGTAACGCTAAACGAACAATTTACATATCTGGACAAGTAGCGATTAACACTGAGGGTCAAATAGTTGGCGTTGGCGATTTAGCTACACAAACGCGACAAGTATTCGAAAATATTAAAAGTGCATTAGAAACTTCGGAATTAAAATTTAATGATGTAGTAAAATTAACATTTTTCTTAACAGATATTTCTCAAATGGCCATTGTTAGAGATATACGAGATCAATACATTGATACTAAAAATCCACCAGCAAGTTCAGCTGTAGAAGTTAGAAAGTTAATTAACGATAACTTATTAATTGAAATTGAAGCAATTGCTGTAGCAAATTAATTTTAAAAATTATTCGTCATCATATCAATACAATTCGTTTACTGTGTTCAGTTTAAACGAATTGTATTTTTTATTAATTAAAATCTAATTTATCTCCGAAAATATTATTATCAATAGTGTATAAAGCGAATAACTTCACAATCAGTCACACATTACTAATTCGGTAGAAAAGGGGATCATAATAAATGTAACTAATAATTAATAAGTTTATTACTTTTTTACAGTTAACATAATATATATTATAGGCAGTTATAGAAACAAAGCAATATCAGGTATCAAAAACCAAGTAAACTATACTTAATGAGACGAAACGGAGATTTTTAATGAGATTTACATAAAATCGTATGTAAACGAATTTCTACAGTTTTTATCGTTTTTTTGTTATAAATCCATCGCAGCAAATCCTAATCAATAATCGCTTAAGATTTAACGAATCAAAAATATTTTTGATCGGCAAGAAATTTTTATACAGAAAAATTATTTCTATACAAAATATAAATTAGTAATTTTATTTTATGTTTTACTTAATGAATTTATTGCTATTTGCACGCGTTTTATAACTTTGTATGATTTGTTGTTATTTATGCTTGACTTTCATTACACTCATCGTTTTTCATTCTAGTTAACATAACGTTTATTTTTAACATAAAAAATCTCCCTCACCTTCAGGAAGATTTTTTAGCTTGCTAGTATTTCATTTATAAGATTTTAATAACAATCCCAATTGTAAATAACATTGGAAAAATCTAGATTTAATAAATCGTCTTTTTTTATAAAGAAATTAGCAACACCAGAATCTCCCCACATAATATTTAATGAATCGTCTGTATCGATTTGTAGCAATAACATGTCATATTGCTCGTATTTTTCTTCCCATTCTCTTGGATCTGTCTGTGTGAAAAATGGATAACCACCAATTTTATGCCCTTGATCTTTACATAAATCATCATACAGTTCGCCTAATTCTGTATTATTTTCTTCATCAACAATTTCTTCCCAATCAATCTCCTCACTAAACATCTTTTCAAATCGATGATCCCTTGGTGTTACTGGTTGATAACCTAATTCAAAATTCAATTTCACTGCTTCAGGTATGATAAATTCCTCTAATTCTAAAGTGTTTAAATAACTAAAATCAGTAATAACCTTATTTAAATCTTCTATAATTGTAGAATGATAAATAATTCGAAAGTCTTTTTGGGTTGTTGGATGATCAAAATCTGCTCCGTAAAGCTCATCATCAGCACTTACGAAAAACTGTAACATTCCCTCTTGAGGCATATATTCAACATGCGGTATTTCTTCAAAATTTAGCTGAGCAAGTAACATCATAGGTTGTCCATTTGAATCTTTAGGATGCTCTTGACCAATTGGTAAATACGGATACCCACCAAACTTACTTTCAAAAAGCGTTGTCTCTGCTAATGTTCCAGACACGTTTATATACGGTTTCACACTTTCTTCTAAAATAGTACGATACTGCTCTAGTTCTTTCGGAATTTGAAGTTGATACGTATTCTTCATTACATTTACCTCCCTTTAATAATGAATTGAAAATGCCTTACCTAATTATATAGCAAGAGATGGCTTCTTTGAAAATTGTTAAAAGTCCGTTTTCACCCTTGTTTTTTGCGCACTTGGTGGACAAAGTAGATTATGTTCTAATACCTTTTTATTAATAGTTCGAATTAAATCCGCTGCTTCTGCAGTATTTGTATTTTCTTTTAACCTTTCTTTTAAATCATCAATTTCTTTTGACAGCTCAATCCACCTTGGTAAAACATGATTATTCTTTAACGTTCTATACAGTTGCTTCTCAGGATTGTACGAAAGGTCTTTATCTAGATTAAGAGGTTTCCCTTTACCAGGCAAATTATCAAAAGACCCTTTCTTTTCTGCTTCTTTAACGATAGAACTAATATGATCCTCATACGTATAAGACCAAACTTTCTCATCTTTTACTAATATCTCTTGCTTTTTTAGTTTTTTATCTAGTTCTTCTTGATTCATAGATTCTCTCTCCTTTTTATTTTATAGTGTGTTTTTTGTAAGTTTTAAAGCTTTCAACCCGTCAAATAACTTTTCTCGCCACCAAATATCGTCATGGCCGCCTTGAAACTCATCATAAGTAATTGGGTATTCTTTTTCTTTTAAAGCTCTATACAGGCGCCTATTAGCCGTTAAAAGAGGTTTGTTTTCAAGCTCTCCTGCTGCAATATAAAAATTTGGTTGAGTCTTATTAGAATGTATTGTTGAAAATTGATTTTCAATCCAAGGAATTTTATTTTCATAAGCATCTTTTTTCCAATGAACGGATCCAGACATTGACAACACGTTCCCGAAGATATGTGGATTTTGAAGCGCTGCATAACAAGCTGCTAGGCCACCAAGACTGAAACCGGCAATTGTTGTATGTTTTGCTTCTTGATGCACACGATACTTCGCCTGAATCCACGGAAGTAATTCCTTTGTTAAAAAAGCATTCATGTTATCGTTATAAGTTAGCTCTTCTAGCCGTTTAACTGGTTCTATAGCAACAGCAATACAAGATGGGATTTCTTTTTCGTAAATTAAATAATTGAGTGTTTTTGCGATTGAAAGGTCATTAATGAATTCCCATCAAATACAATGAGAAGTTCTTGAAGATGTGAAGTGTAAGAATAATCATGAGGCGTATAAATATGAATTTTACGTGTGTTATTTAACATTGAACTATGAAAAGAATATGTTTCAATTTTTCCGGATGGATAATACTTTGAAGGAAAACGACTGCTATACTGCACTTCCATTTCTATATTTAACAAAGACGCTTTATTGGTACCTTCTCCAAATGTATTTTCATTAAATTGGTCTAATCGATACTGTTCACTACGCTTTATCCAATCGTTTTCGAAAAAATCGTTTACTGAAAAATAGTAAGTTGAAATAAAATGTTCATTTGTCCGAAACGTTACATACCAAATATCTGTCTGTAACAACCGTTGTAGTTGATTTACAGACAGATCCCAACCAGGAAAACTACCGAATACATAAACGTTTTCAGTTTTTCAGTCCCCTAACCAAATATACGTTATAAGCCTATATTGACTATCTACAGGACATTGTTCAATTAGTGGCGTACTATTCGACTTTATTTCATGCAAAAAATTATTAAAAGCTTGCTCGTTGCCATTCTTTAATTGATTAGTAAGCTCCTTTAACTTAGGACTAATTATTGAAGTCACCCATCTTCCTCCTTTGTATTTCTTTTCACTAGATTGCTTTTATAAAATTTAGGATTAGGATGTTATGTATTTAAATGAGTTATTTATTAGAAAGTTTATCAATTGCCTGAATAGAAAGTTCTAATGCTTTTATCCGTCTTGTTAAAAGCGTTTTTTGCGGACTTCCAGCTTTAGATTTATCATAAGCCTTCTCAATTGATGGAAGTAAACCAGCAAGGACATTACGAGCTTCTATTAACTCTTCTTGGTTATACTGGTGACTTTCTGGATTCCAAACGTTTTCTAGCACTGCTAATCCTACGCTTACAGCTTTAAGTCGTTTTTTCACTAATGTAGTATTTACACCTTTTTGAGTCATCTGTAATCGGGCATTTTCAAGTTTACGAATTGTTGATTGTAAAGATTTTATTGATTCCGATTTATCTAGATTTGATACGTTTTCCATTTTAATGTTGTCCCTTCTTGTTTTGTTATTGATAAAATAAGCACTTAATTTTACTCGAAATATTTTAACATAAATAACAAACTTTATTTGAGTTGGACAATGCATTAAAGGAAAACAATCGCTAAATCCCTCTCTCCTCCCTTGCATGATTCTATAAGTACTTCTTTCTGCACTTTAAAATCCCTATTTAAACAAGGTATAAATATTGTCTTTTTTATGAACAAAAAACGCACAAGCAGCATAACTTGTACGTTTTTATTTTTATTCAATAGCAACTTTCCACCCCTTTATTTCTCTATCCACCTTAATAATTTTTCATAATGATATTGAGCATCTGTATAACCAAGATTATATAGATTAACAAGTTTCTCTTTATTTCTTTCTATTCCGCTTATAGGAAGCTGTACGCTAGGCTGAATTACATAAAATTTGTCTTTTTGTTCTATTCGATTCATATAAGATATCGTCTCATTATAAAAACGATAATGTTCTACTAAAGACTCTGCGATATTCGGATATTTTCTATATAAAATTTTAGCTAGTCCAGAAAACTTATTTGGCTGCTTCTCATATCCTACTGGCTTTGTCATAATCACAACGTTCTTTTGATAACCATCAGTTTGCGCTTTTAAAACCGGTATAGGATCTATAATCCCTCCATCTAGCAATTTTCGATTATCATATTCTACAACAGGTGCTATAAAGGGGACCGAGCTTGATGCACGAATGATTTTTAAAATATCATTACCGTGTTCTATTTTATTGTAATACACTGCTTTTCCTGAATTACAATCCGTCGTGCCTATAACAAACTGTTCATTTGAGTTTAAAAAAGTTTGAAAATCAAATGGTACAATTTTATTCGGGACTTCATCAAATAGAAAATCCATTCCAAATAATTCACGTTTTCGAATCAAATTTCGATAAGATATATAACGGTGATCTGATACGAGCTCTGTATTTACTTTTTTATTCCTTCCTTTTTGACGTGATAAATAAGTTGCGCCCATACATGCTCCAGCGGATACGCCAACTACATAAGGAAAGTATAAGTTCTTTTCCATAAAATATTCGAGTACTCCTGCAGTATATAACCCTTTCATTCCTCCGCCCTCTAATACTAAACCGATATTTTTCATGCTATATCCCTCTGCTTCTTTTTTCTTACTTACATGTTAGCACAAGATTTTAAGATGAGGTTATATAAATGAATTGCAACAATAACCAGAAACTACTAAAGTAATGTCATAATTTCTTAGTAAATAGCATGGTACAATATAAGTAACACATTCCACAAATAACGGAGGAGGAATTTCCTATGGGTTTATTTAGCGGTATTTTAGGAAATGCATCAAATGCGAGTACAGAAAGTGTAGAACGTGATTTAGAGAAGATTATGTTAGAGGACGAGAAAGTTGAGCATGCTTATAAATTAATTCGTGATTTAATCGTATTTACAAATCGTCGTCTTATTTTAGTAGATAAACAAGGGATATCAGGTAAAAAAACAGAGTATCATTCTATTCCTTACAAAAGCATTACACAATTTAGCGTTGAAACAGCTGGGCATTTTGATTTAGATGCTGAGCTTAAAATTTGGGTATCTAGTTTGAGTACGCCAATTACGAAAGAATTTAAAGGTGACGATAGTGTTTTAAGCATTCAAAAAGCGTTAGTAACATATACGACGAAATAACGTATTTTGTATGTTTATTCATTTTGAAAATTACTAACCCGAGTATTTTGGAAGAATATACATCTATTTTGTATATTTAATCTAAAATAACATAAAAAGGTAAAGCGTATTTCAAATGCTTTACCTTTCTTTTTTGTAATAAATAAGTGTAGTTTTTTCATTTAATTTCTTTATTACTTCTGTTCTTGTATACCCCATCTTTTCGTATAGAAAACAATTTCTTTCTTCTTCTAAAATTGTAGCAAGTTCAAAGCTCCGTGCTTCTAAAAACATCTCTTCAATTAATTTAAGTACCTTCTGAGCAATTCCTTTCCCATGATAGTTTGGATGAATGAACATTGGACTAATCCAAAATTTATATGGTATTTCTTTTTTTGAAATGCATATCGCTCCAACAAGGTTCGAATCAAATATAATCTTATAAAAGTTATTACTAGGATTATTTATCCTTAAAATAGTTTTTTCAATAGATTCATTTGCTGGATTTGTTTCATAGTCTTTATATTTATTTAATAAAGGGTTAAACGAGTCTATTTGCATTTGAAATAAAACTGCTGCATCATTTTCTATCGCCTTCTCTAAAATAATCTCCATGTTACCAATTTAGTCTTTTTCTTAATGAAGTGATATGAGCTGTATGATGACGTCCGTGCCATGCATATAACCCAATTGCAACAGCGAGTTTTGTTTCACCGGTTTCAGGATGGTTAAATGTTTTTTCTAAATCTTTAAGTTCTAGAGAATATAAAAGGTTAACCCATCTTTTATGTAATGAATCTAACATTACTAGTGAAACATCTACTGGTAATTTAGAATCGGGTAGTTCTGCCCACTTCTCTTCTTTATATGGTTTAATAGTTGGGTTCTTTTCTGTTAGTGCTAATTTAAAGCGTATGTAGCTATTCATATGGCTATCAACAACGTGATGTACAACTTGACGAACTGTCCATCCACCAACTCGATACGGTGTGTCTAACTGCTTCTGATCTAAATCTTTGATTGCCTTTGTTAGTTCATTAGGTAATTCTTCAATTTCTTGAATCCATGTATCAATCATTTCTTCCGTTATAGGACGTTTGTATGTAAATTGGCCAATTGGATAACGTAAATCATTCATGTATAAGTCCCCCTTATTATAAGCGCGAAGTATTTCTCCATATATAATGTACAAACTTCACATGCTCCCCGTTTAATTCTACAGAATTTGTATCTACTTCGTTTTGATAAGAAGAAAATCCGCTTTTTTCTAGTACAACTTGTGATGCGAGATTATTAGTAGTTGTTTTAGCATGAACCTCATTAATTTCGTTATTTTTCGCCACGTCTAAAACTAATTTTACAGCTGCTGTTGCAACTCCTTTTTTAGTAAACTTTTCCCCAACCCGATAGCCTAACGAACTGCTTCGATTTTCTGTATCTATATCTACTAAATTTATTCGTCCTACAATTTCTTTTTCTTCATTCCGAATTAAATAAAAATAAGAATCTCCATCCGCCTGTTCTATTAATAAATCGTCTAGTAGTTTTTGAAAATAATCAACATCAAAATATTGCGCGCCACGACTTGGTACCATTGTTTCAAAAAAAGATTTATTCGTAAGTTCAAACGTAAATAAATCCTTCGCATCGTGTTTCATTAATTGTTCTATGTATATTTTCATCCCAACCACTCCTTCTATATCTACTAACTGTTATATATTCTTTTTTAATCAACTATTTTCCTTCTATTTCTTTCGCTTCAGTAACACAGCAAGTAGCACTTTCGGATGAAATAGGTGAAATGGACTACGAATTAAATTCATCACTCTTACTAATCGAATATAAACGTCAGAGTCAGTTGCAGAAAGTTGATATATTTGTTTCGTGTACCATAGCTGGAATTTTTGCTTTATCGTTAATTCTCTTTTTAGCTGAGGATGACGTGATATCTCTGTTGTAGTCATCTCCCATGGAGTTTGTATGATATGAGCGGTCTCTTTATAAAACTGCTGAGTAAATGCTTTATCAAGCTTTTGTCTCCTTTGTAAAAGTAACAGCAATTGGTGAGCTTCCATAGCAGCAACTGAAACACCTTGCCCGAATACAGGATCAAAACGACAATGTGCATCCCCAACTACTAACAGTCTTTCGGGTAGATTATTCACTAAATCAAATCGCCAACGTACTTGATAAGGAATTTTGTACGTTTTAATATGTGAAATTGGCTCTGCTTTATTTAGAAAATCAGTAACATTAGAAATTGATAGGTTTTCAGCAAAATTATAAAATTCCTCATCTGTTTGTGGCGCTGTTTCATTTGCATATCCGCTGAAAGTAACAAAATAACGATTATCTTCAATCGTTTGAATAAGAACGCCATACGGATTATCTGGGAAACTTGGAGACATTAGCATATTACAGCAGTCTAATTTTTCATTTCCTTTAAGTTTAAACATTCTAGTTGCGTAAAATAAATCAATACGCGCTTTCTCTTCTTGCACTTCGATATTATATTCACGTAACCACGCTATACTTTTTGAACCGAATCCACTTGCATCAACAACTATATCTGCTTGAATTTCTTCTTGTGTGCCAGTCTCTAAACATTTCGCTTTCACTCCACATACTTTGTTACGTTTTCCATCTATTAATAACCCTTCAATCAATGTCTCATATTTAATAGTAATATTAGAAACCTGATCTATTCGTTTTTGAATATGCCATTCAAGCAAAAATCTACTTTGTTGAATCATATGTACTTCTCCTGTGAATGTTTGTTTCCATAAACCAAATTGATGCCATTTTAAATCACGGGTAAAGTTATTTACGATACTACCCGCTTCAATTAATTCATTAGTTATAGTAGGAAACAATTCCTCAATCGCTTTTTCTCCACCTTTTAATAACACATGAGGATGATTACTTTGTGGAACTCTTTTTCTAGAAGCTTTTCCATCCCATCTTTCACCAGCTTCTATAATGAGTACTTCTTTAAAAGCAGTTGATAATGCTTTTGCTGCGAGTTTTCCTGCTATACTTCCTCCGATAACGATAGCCTTATTAAACATATTTGCCCCCTTAATGAAAAAAGACCCTGCCTTGTATGAATGAAACAGGATCTGTTACTAAATTAAAACACATGAGTATATTGCAACGTTAATATTAAAATACCTAATCCCCATACGTAATACGCGAATACTTTTAATGAGTGACGTTTTAAGTATTGAATCATCCATGAAACGGCTATGTAACCAAAAAACGCAGCTGATAACGTTCCGACAATTAAAGATGTACTAGAAATAGATTCTGCTTGCCCTTGATAAACATCTGCTAATTGCAAAATGATAGCTCCGACAATAGCTGGAGTTGATAACAAGAAAGAAAAATAAGCAGCAGTTTCACGGTCTAACTTCCTCCATAATGCAGCGACGATTGTCATACCAGAACGAGAAATCGCTGGGAAAATAGCAGCCGCTTGAAATGAACCGATGATAAATGCATCTTTATATGTAATGTCATCCATTTTTTTACGACCATTCTTTTGTTTATCAGCCATATATAGAAATAAACCTGTCACCAAAAACTCCCATCCAATCGTAATACCTGTTTTTGAAATATCCTCAAAGAAGTCTTTAAATAACAATCCGATTACAACTGCGGGTATCGTCCCGACAATAAGTAGTAGCATTAGTTTTGAAAATGGATTTTTTATTAAATAAATAAATTCTTTTTTGTAATAAATAAACACCGCAAGCAAAGTTCCAATATGCAGCATCGTATCTAAAAACAATCCTGCTTCATCTAATTGAAACAAATGCCTTCCTAAATAAAGATGACCTGTACTACTTATCGGTAAAAACTCTGTTAAACCTTGTATGATTCCTAATATAAAAGCTTCTAACCAATTCATGATGGTCCCCTTTCTCGTTTGCTTGTACCAATATATGAAGGTTAAATTTTCGATATGAAAAAAAACTATATTTCTCTATGAATTTACTTCCACTTTATGGATATATATGTAAAAAAGGTAAGGAGGTTTTCTATGTGGCAACATACGAAATTCGGCAATATATTACTGTGGGTAGGACCTATCCTTGTGTTTGTAGGGTTATGTATGACAAATATTATTTCTGATATTCCTTTCTTTGAGGGAAAACATAAAACAATTGGAATTGTACTTATATGTATAGGTGTATGCTGCTTTATTGTTGCTAATCATTTGAAAAAAGGAGAAAAATATGAGGACTAATAAAAAAAACAATCCCAGTATATGTGCTAGGATTGTTTTTTTATTACTTATTTATAGAACACTTTATCAACGTTATATTTTGCTTTATATTCATTAATAATGTATGTTTCGTAAATTTCTCTTTCTGTTGGATCTTCTACGATACATGCATCAATGCGGTATACTTCATCACGGTGATTTTTAATTGGTGAAACATTGTCTTCAAAATGCTTTTTAATACGTTGTCTAATTTTACGAGCTTTACCTACGAAAAGAAGTTCGTCATTAATATTGTAAAACATAAAAATGCCGCCTTTATCTCTAGGGAACAAGTGGAAAT
>Ga0102589_1001595_pt1 | contig 29704 bp, 30 predicted proteins | sample AraplaMF_Col_mLB_FD_76858 | JGI IMG/M metagenome (GOLD analysis project Ga0102589, IMG submission 76858) | Arabidopsis root microbial communities from the University of North Carolina, USA - plate scrape MF_Col_mLB | ecosystem: Host-associated > Plants > Roots > Endosphere | place: USA...
TCCTGGGGATGTACTTCATCGGCTTCACCATCAACCAGCTCAGCCTGTTCGGCATGGTGCTGGCGATCGGCATCGTGGTGGACGACGCGATCGTGGTGATCGAGAACGTCGAACGCATCATGACCGAGGAAGGCCTGTCGCCGAAGGCCGCCACGCGCAAGTCGATGTCGCAGATCAGCGGCGCGGTCGTGGCGATCACGGTCGTGCTGGCGGCGGTGTTCATCCCGTCGGCGTTCCAGGGCGGTTCGGCGGGTGAGATCTACAAGCAGTTCGCCATCACCATCGCGATGGCGATGTTCTTCTCGGCGTTCCTCGCGCTGGGCTTCACGCCCGCGCTGTGCGCGACCCTGCTGAAGCCGACGGCCGACCACCACCGCGACAACATCGTCTTCCGTACCTTCAACAAGTACTACGACAAGATCGCCAAGACCTACGTCGGCCACATCGGCCACGCGATCAGCCACGCGCCGCGCTGGATGATGGTGTTCGGCGTGCTGGTGGTGCTGGCCGGCTTCCTGTTCACGCGCATGCCGGGCAGCTTCCTCCCCGAGGAAGACCAGGGCTACGCCATCGCGCTGATCAACCTGCCGCCGGGCGCGACGATCAACCGCACCAACGTCGTGCTGGAAGAAGTGCGCCAGACGATGGCGAAGGAAGACGCGTTCGACGGCATCTTCACCGTGTCGGGTTTCAGCTTCGTCGGCCAGGGCGAGAACGTGGGCATCGCGTTCATCCGCCTCAAGCCGTGGGACGAGCGCAAGGTCACCGCATCGGAGTTCATCCAGAAGGCGAACGGGGCGCTGTTCGGCATCCGCGACGCGCAGATCTTCGTGATCAACCTGCCGACCGTGTCGGGCCTGGGCCAGTTCGGCGGCTTCGACATGTACCTGCAGGACCGCAGTGGCCAGGGCCGCGTGGCGCTGACGGAGGCACGCAACACGCTGCTGGGCAAGGCCGCGCAGGACAAGGCGCTGACCGCGGTGCGTCCGAACGCGCTGGAGGAATCGCCGCAGCTGCGCCTGGATGTCGATCGCGTGCAGGCGCAGTCGATGGGCCTGTCGGTGGGCGACATCTACAGCGCGATCCAGCTGATGCTGGCGCCGGTGTACGTCAACGACTTCGTCGACCAGGGCCGCGTGAAGCGCGTGACCATGCAGGCCGACGCGCCGTACCGCACCGGTCCGGAATCGCTTGCGCGCTTCTATACGCCCAGCCCGCTGACGCAGGCGGCCGTGGGCGAGGCGACGTCGATGGTGCCGCTGTCGAACATCGTGCGCAGCCACTGGATCACCGCGTCGCCGTCGCTCACGCGATACAACGGCTACGCCGCGGTGGAAATCGTGGGTTCGCAGGCACCGGGCCACAGCTCGGGCGAAGCGATGACCGCGATGCAGAACATCGTCGAGAACGACCTGCCGCAGGGCTTCGGTTACGACTGGACGGGCCAGTCGTACCAGGAAATCCTGTCGGGCAACCAGGCGCCGGCGCTGCTCGCACTGTCGATCCTCGTCGTGTTCCTGTGCCTTGCGGCGCTGTACGAAAGCTGGTCGGTGCCGGTGGCGGTGCTGCTGGTGGTGCCGCTGGGCGCGCTGGGTGCAGTGCTGTTCTCGCTGCTGCGCGGCCTGCCCAACGACATCTACTTCAAGATCGGCCTGATCACGGTGATTGGCCTGGCGGCCAAGAACGCGATCCTGATCGTGGAGTTCGCCATCGAACAGCGCCAGCACGGCAAGACGCTGCGCGAGGCGACGATCGAAGCGGCGCACCTGCGTTTCCGCCCGATCCTGATGACGTCCTTCGCCTTCATCATGGGCGTGTTCCCGCTGGCGATTTCCAGTGGCGCGGGCGCCAACTCGCGTCACGCGATCGGCACCGGCGTGATCGGCGGCATGATGTTCGCCACCTTCCTCGGCCTGTTGCTGATCCCGGTGTTCTACGTCGCGGTGCGTCGCCTGCTGGGCGACAAGATGGACGAGAAGCCGGTGATCGAACGCGACGACGACGAAGAGCCGACACCGCGTCCGGCGACGTAGTCCGGATCGAAGCTGTACGAAAAAGCCCGCCGGTCTGGCGGGCTTTTTCTTTTCATGCCTTCCTCTTACGAGCTGCGCATCAATCGGATTCGCGCAGCGATGCCAGGTCGCGCGTGTTCTTCTGCACCGTCACGGCGGCGAACAGACTCAGTGCGAACGCCATGCCATAAAAGCCCTTCTCGCTCAGCGTGAGGCTGACGGCGTTGAACAAGCCGATGGCGAGCAGCGACAACGCCATCGCGATCGAGCACCACGACAGCCAGTAGTAGATGTCGCTGACCGGAATGCCCTGCGCGCGGTCGCGGACGCTCTTCTGGATCGAGATGGCGGCGAACAGTCCGTACATCAGCACGGTGAAGTAGTAGCCCTTCTCGCTCAGATCGAGCGTGGCGTTCCAGAGCCCCGCAAGAAAAGCGGCGACGCCCAGCAACAATGCCGACCACGACGCGCCCACGAACGCGTTTGAAGGTTTGCGGATATCCATCGGTTCTCATCCTCTGCTCATGCGCGCGATGCACGGGTTGGGTGCCGCACTGGCGTGCGGCCGCGCGTCGCCAACGTGCAGTGCAGGGGATGGATCGGGAAGCCGGAAAAGTTCGTGCGACTTGCGATCAGTCGCGTGCGTCTTCGGTGTCGCGCCACGATCCGGCATCGTCGGGCAAACGTTTGTCCGGATCGTGCACACGCAGCATGCGCGCCGGAAGCTGGCTCGAATTGAACAGGACCAGGTTGGTGCCGCCGGGATGGGCGGCCGATGGGAACAGGATGCCGGCCGCGCCGGCATCGAGCGCGAGATCGCCCAGCACCCAGCTCGACGGTTCGCTGTGTTCGTCGAAGGCGAGGCGACGCCAGTTGCAGGCGTAATCGGCCCAGATCGGCTCCCACCGCCCGGCTTCGAAGCCCTCAGAAAAATCCACGACGAGCAGCGGCCCGACGAGGAACGTCACCAGCGTTCCGGGCGGAAGCAGCAGTTCGTACTGGCGGTATTCCTCCAGCGCGGTCGCGGTTTCCTTCGACAGGTAGAGCGCTTCCAGGCCGGGGCGGTTGAAGCGGCCGCCCTTGCGCGCCGCGCCTGCGCCCGACGTCGGCGCGTGCGCCCAGCGCGGGACGATGACGCGATACAGAGCCTCGCCATCGCCCAGCTCGCGCAGGATCATCCGGTGGCGCCGCCGGCGATCGACTCGATGTAGTCGATCACGACCTGCGCCTTGCCCGCCTGCACCAGCACGTCGGCGGTGAGGTAATCGAACTCGGGCAGCGGGTCGTTCATGAACCAGAAGATCGCGCGCGTGCGATCGCCGCCGGCCGCATCCTCGGCGGCGGCGATGACGCGCACGACATCGCGCAGGTACTGCTGGAGGTGTTCGTTCTGCGGACGCGCGGTGGGCGTGTTTCGGCTGACCCGGGCGCGTTCGGCCAGGCTCTGTACCTGCAGGCCCAGCGCGTCGCCGATGCGACGGGGCGAGAGGTAGACCTGGTCGGGCTCGCGAAGGGCTTCGGCCAGGCTGGCGCGGGGCTTCATGACGGCGTTCATGGGAACTCCAGTCGAGGTTCGCACGGATTTTGCACGAAATCCGCACGGAATTCCAGTCGCGCCCCGGGCCGGACGGGCTCAATCGCGCGGGCGCAGCCACTCCGCGTCGCGCCGCGCGGCGTCGTAGGCCAGCTCGAGCCGGTGCAGCTGGTCCTGCCGGGCGGCCTGCAGGTCCGGCGGAAGGTGCGCGGTCCGGGCGCTGTCGTAGGCCGAACGCCGGGCCTCATAGGCGGCGGTGATCTCGTCCAGCGTCGCGTCGCGGGACACGCCCAGTTCCTCATGCCAGGGCACGAGGCGCCCGGGTTCGTGCACGGCGGCGGGTGGCCGGCGCGCGCTGTTCCCCAGGCTCGGCCAGAACACGGCCACCACCCACCAGCCCAGCCCGATACCTCCCACGATCACGACAGCTTCGGTCGCGGTCATCGCAGTTCCTCCAGTCGGTTGCGCGCCTGCAGCAGCGCGGCGTCCTCGCCCCGCAGGGCGAGCGCGTAGGACAGCCGTTGTGCCATCTGTTCGCCGGCACGTGCCGCGCTCCCGGCCGGCAGCAGCCGACGCACCGCGTCGACCGCGTCCTCGTTCAGTCCGCGCCGCAGCGACAACCGGCGAACCACGTTGAGCGCATGCGGCGGGCAGCACAGCAATTCGAACGCGAGCGACAGCACCTGCCGTTCGCCAAGCTCCAGCACGCGCCGGAACTGCCATGCACGCACGCACAGCCATGCGGTGATGCCATAGACCATCAGGGTCAGCGAGAGCAGCCACGTCGGATCCGGGCGCCGCCACAACAGCAGCGGCAACACCACGAACAGGCACAGCCACAGCAGTCGCAGCGGGCGCGCGAACACTGACAGGGCCTCTACGAAATGGAACGTGCGCGTTGCCGGCGAATCGCCCGGAGGCGCGCCGAGCCAGCTGCTGCGGAACAGCGGTTGCGTCGGCCGGAAGAAATCCGGCACGAACAGGCGGCGATCGCGTGCCTCGATGCCGCCGGTCGACGCGCGCCAGCCACGCGAGGTCCGCGTCAGCGCGACCTCGTCGTAGTGCAGCAGCAGCGCGGCGTCCTGCAGGTAAAGCGCCACGATGGCGCCTACCAGCAGGACTTCCATCGACGGCGTCATTCCTTCGAGGTGTCCTTGCCGCCGAAGAACTTGCGCACGGCCGCGGCGAAGCCCGCCAAACCGATCAGCACCAGCTTCCACGCCTTCGCCAGGAAGATCGCGATGGCCGCGAAGAAACCCTTCTTCGATGCCACCGCCGCCGCACCGCCGGTGATCAGCGCGGCCAGGCCGTATTCGGCGACGTGATCGCCCGACTTGAACTCGGCGTACTTCTCGCCTGCGTTGAACTCGTAACCCGGCACCAGCGACTTGAACTGCGAGACGGCGGCGTCGAGCTCCTCCGGACTTGCGACCACCACCACCTGCATCACGCCGCGCCGGCCGAGCAGCCGCGTGTTGTAGTTCACCACCTTCTGGTGGCCCGGCAGGCTTTCGGCGAGCACGGCCCATTCGAGCAGGTTGAGCTTGGTGTCGTACTGCGGCTTGAAGCTCCAGCCTTCGATGCGCAGCGTGTCCCAGCCGCGCTGGCGGCGCTCCTCGTTGGACTGTTCGGTGCCTTCCCTGATGGAGGCGAGGATGTCGTCGGCTTCGAGCTTCTCGTCGTCCTTGACGTAGCCGACCTCATCGAAGGTGAAGAACGCCATCCACGACAGATCCTTCGGCGCGAGCGTGTACTCGTCCTCGCCGGAGGACGGGTTCTGCATCATCTCGTTGAGCTTGCGCGTGTCCTCCGGCCCGAGGAAGGCATAACCGTCCGGCACCTTGATGTGCGCGCGCGACGTGATCGCCCCGTCGGTCGGGCCTACCTGCCATGCCAGCTGGGTGATCGGATCCTCGCCTTCTTCCTGCGCGGCCACCGGTCCGACGAAAGCCAGCGCGCACGCGCACGCGGCCACCAGGAAACGCCACTGCTTTCCCATCCCTTCTCTCCTGATTGGTTTGCAACCCCTGGAATGCGAGCGATCCCCATCGCCCACCGGCATGTGACGCCGGTCTTTGCAGACTAAGAGGGGATGTGCACCGCCGCAACAGGCGCCCGGATCGCCATTGCAGCGGTCGGCACCGGACCGAGGCAACGCGACTTGGTCGCGTGGCGATCGCGCAAAAGAAAAAACCCGACAGCACGGGCTGCCGGGTTTCCATTCCGCCGGGAGGGGGTGGCGGAGTGCGTTGGAAAAAGAAAGCTAAAAGGAGAGAGATGGAATCTGGAGGCTTACTTGACGCTGGTCTTCGGTGCGGCGGCCGCAGCGGCCTTCACGGTCTTCTCGACCTCGCCCTGCACGCCGCGCGCGGCGGCTTCGAACTGCGACTTGGCCAGTTCGGAGATCGCGCCCTGCGCCTTCATCGTGCGACCGAAGACTTCCTGGCCGGTGGCGACGCCGCGCTCGAAGTTCTCGCGTGCGACCTGCGCGCCCTTCGGCCACAGGGTCTTGAGGCTGTCGAGATCACGCACTTCCGCCGCTTCGCCAAGGAAGGCGAAGGTGGCGTTGACGCGGTCCTCGATCGCCGAAAGCTGCAGGCCGAACACGGCCTCGGCGTTGTCGAGGGCCAGGCGGTTGACCTGTGCGGCCGTGTCCGCGAACTGACGCGTCGCGGCGGCGAACTGTTCGTTGAACGGCTGGTACATGGTGTTCTCCTGGGTCAATCCGGGGGAGGGAGTGGATTGTGCGATGCAGCATAACGCAGGGTTTGTTGCAGTGCAACACGGCCCGATCCGGGACTCAGGTCCCATTGGGGGAGTTGAGGTCGGATGGCAGAATCGCGCTGCAACGGGCTGTGCCCACGCAAGATCGCCTACCAGGATGACCGGACGATGATGCCCACCTCCTCCTCGAAGCCGCGCCGCAAGGGGAGGCTGCTGGCCCGCCTGGCGCTGTTCGCCGCAGTCCTGGCCGGCCCGGCCGTGCTGCCGGCCCTGGCGCAGACCGCCGCTCCACGCGACGACATGCCCTGCGTCGGCCTGGTCCTGGGAGGCGGCGGCGCGCGCGGGTCGGCCCACGTCGGCGTGCTCAAGGTGCTCGAACGCGAGCGCATCCCGATCTGCAAGGTCGCCGGCACCAGCATGGGGTCGATCGTCGGCGGCCTCTACGCCACCGGCTACACGCCGGCGGAAATGGAAAACCTGATCGACACCATCGACTGGGCCGACATGTTCGTCGACGACCCGCCGCGCCCCGGCCAGCCGATGCGCCGCAAGGACGCCGACTTCCGCTACCTGCTCGACCTGGAAATCGGCTACGTCGACGGCCGCGTCGTGCTGCCGGTGGGCATCGTGCAGGGCCAGAAGCTGCTGATGCTGATGCGCCGGCTGACGCTCTCGACCTGGGACGTGCACAACTTCGACCAGCTGCCCATCCCGTTCCGCGCGGTGGCCGCCGATATCGTCACCGGCGACAAGGTGGTGTTCGAGGACGGCGACCTCGCACTGGCGATCCGTTCGAGCATGTCCGTGCCCGGCGCGTTCGCACCGGTGCGCGTCGGCGATCGGTTGCTGGTGGATGGCGGCATGGTCGACAACGTGCCGGTGGACGTCGTGCGCGACATGGGCGCCGACCGCCTCATCGTGGTCGACGTCGGCTCCCCTCTGCACAAGGAGGACGCGCTGACCAATCCGCTGGTGATCATGGACCAGATGATCTCGGCGCTGATGACCGAGAAGACCGAGGCAACGCTCGCCACGCTGCGCCCGGACGACGTGCTGATCCGCCCGGAGCTGGGCGACATCACCGCGGCCGAGTTCAACCGCGGCGCGGAAGCCATCGCGATCGGCGAACGCGCCGCCGAGGCCGCGCTGCCGAAGCTGCGCGCGTTGTCGGTGGACGAAGCCACGTACGCGGCGTATCGCCAGCGCCAGCGCATCCGCGATTTCGATCCGAAGCTGGTGTCGTTCCTCGACGTGGTCGAAGGCCGCTCGCCGTCGGCAACGCGCGAAGTCGAGCGCGCGGTGGCGCCGAACCTCGACCAGCCCTTCGACATCGATCGCCTGGAGAAGAACGTCGGCACGGCGTATGGCGACGGCCGCTTCCAGCAGATCGACTACCGCCTCGTCGAACGCAACGGCGAACACGGGCTGCAGATCATTCCCGCCGAAAAACCGTGGTCCGCGTTCGGCAAACTGGGCTTCCAGCTCGACGACAACTTCAACGGCCGCAACAGCTACATGGTCTCCGCGGAGCTGACGTTCAACGACGTCAACACGCTGGGTGCCGAATGGCGCAACGTGTTGCGCCTGGGTCGCATCACCGGGCTCCTGTCGGAGTTCTACCAGCCGCTGGGAGAACGAGGTGCGTTCTACGTCAAGCCCGCGCTGGAGCTGCGCAACGAGTCCTTCCCGCTGTGGGTCGACGACGCGCAGCTGGCCGAATACCGCGTCAACCGCCGGCAGGCCGCGTTGGAAATCGGCTACACGCCGCAGCCGGAATGGCGCGTCAGCGCCGAGTTGGTGGGCGGCAAGGATCGCGGCGACCTGCTGATCGGCAATCCCAACGATTTCACCGACAGCGAAGAGAAGTACGCCGGCGTGTTCTACAACGCCACCTGGGACACGCTGGACAACATCAACTTCCCCACGCGCGGCATCCGCGTGAGCGCGGACCTGGAGACCTATCACGACGTCGCCGGCGCCAATGTCGAAGGCGACGTCGCGCGCCTGACCGCCGACTGGGCGCAGGCCTGGGGCCGCTACCACCTGTTGCTCGGCGCGCACCTGAGCAGCGCGCTGGAAGACGACAACTTCTTCCAGACGCAGGGGTTCCTCGGCGGCTTCCTCAATCTTTCAGGCTTCGACGAGCGCGCGCTGTTCGGCACGCAGACGGCGCTGGCGCGCGCGGTGATGTATCGCCGCACGGGCAACACGAGTCGGTTGTTCTCGCTGCCGATGTTCGTCGGCGCGAGCCTGGAAACCGGCAACGTGTGGGCGACGAAGGACGACGTGAACGACGACCTGATCCTCGCCGGCAGCCTCTTCATCGGTTTCAGCACGCCGCTGGGGCCGATGTTCCTGGCCTACGGCGCGAACGACGAAGGTGAGAACTCGTGGTATCTCACGTTCGGTTCGTTGTTGCGGCCGCAGGTGAAGTAAAACCCTCGGCTCTCGTAGCCCGGGTAAGCGAAGCGCACCGCGCCTCGATGCAATCCAGTTGTAAGTACGTGGAGCGCGCCGCAGCGCGTTGCGCCGTTAAAGCGCCATTCCTTCGGTGGATCAGCTCCCGGGTGCGCTCCGCCCACCCGGACTACAACACCGACTCACGCTTTGTAACTACACCCCGACGTGCACGTCTCATGCACCACCACTTCGGAAAGCAGTGGCACGGTCGGCTTGAGGTGTTCCCAGATCCACACCGCCAGCCGTTCGCTGGTCGGATTCTCCAGACCCTCGATGTCGTTGAGGTAGTGGTGGTCCAGCCGGTCGTAGAGCGGCTTGAACGCCGCCTTCAGTTCGGCGAAATCCATCACCCAGCCGAAGTGCGGGTCGATGTCGCCCTCGACATGGAGTTCGATGCGGAAACTATGCCCGTGCAGGCGCGCGCACTTGTGGCCCTCGGGGACGTTGGGCAGGCGGTGCGCGGCTTCGAGCGTGAAGGCCTTGAAGATTTTCATGCGTGAAGTGTACCGCCGGGGCGTCGCCCGGGCGCTGCGACGCTCCCGGTGCGACGCTTCCGCCACCACGGGCATCCAGTAGTGGAAACCCCGGATTTCCGCCATGCCGACCCTGCTGCGCGCCGCCGCCGTCCTCCTCCTGTCCGTCTTCGCCGCGCACGCCGCGCCGGTTCCGCGCGAGCGGGCCGATGCCGTGGCCGATGCCATCGCCGCGAACTACTTCGATCCCGCGCGCGGGCGGGCCATCGCCGACGACCTGCGCCGCGACGCCGCCAGCGGGGTCTTCGACGCGCTCGCACCGCAGGCCCTGGCCGATGCGCTGACGGCACGGCTGCGCCCGCTGGACCGCCATTTCCGCGTGCTCTGGAGCGCCAACGGCGCCACGCGACCAGCACCGGGCCCGCGCCGTCCGCCACCGCCGGCGAACGATGGCATCGCGATCGTCGAAACGCTTCCCGGCGACATCGGCCACCTGCGCCTGAGCCAGTTCGCGCATTTCGAGTTCGACGACGACAACGCGCCCGGACGCATCGCCATCGACAACGCCCTCGCCAAGCTATCCGGAGCGCGCGCGATGATCGTCGACCTGCGCGGCTGCCGTGGCGGGTCGCCGAACATGGTCGGCTATCTCGCCAGCGCATTCGTCGCGCCGGGCGCCGACATCTACAACACGTTCCACACGCGCGGCGAGTCGTTGAGCGAGGCACCGCAATTACCGTACGCATCGCCACGCACCCGACTGCCGTTGTACGTGCTGGTCGATGGCGGCACCGGTTCGGCGGCGGAGTCCTTCGCCTACACGCTGCAGAGCGCGAAACGCGCCACCGTGGTGGGCGAACGCAGTGCAGGCGCGGCCAATCCCGGCGGCATGATCGACATCGGTCAAGGCTTCAGCGTGTTCGTCTCCAACGGCACGCCGGTCAATCCCATCACGCGCGCGAACTGGGAAGGCGCTGGCATCAAGCCCGACGTCGTGGCGCCATCCGACAACGCACTGGACGTCGCGCTGCGCCTGGCGCGGACGCGCGACTGAACGACGCCCGCCTTCGTACACGCCGGGTTCGCATCGGTGAACGCATGCCGCTGACGAATCGCGCGCTATCGACGTTTTCACGCGGCGATACGCAACAGCGCACAAAGCTGTCGGCACCTTCAACGGAGGCACGACATGAAGATCCGTACGAATACCAAGCTGTTCGCCGCCGTCTTCGGCGCGGCGTCGCTGATTGCCGCGGTGCCGATGTCGGCCCTCGCGCAGGACCGCGCCGAACCCGAGGAGCAGGGCGATTCCGCGCAGCCGGTCAACGACACCTGGATCACCACCAAGGTGAAGGCCGACCTGATGGCGACATCCGACGTTCCGGGTACCGAGATTTCGGTCGACACCGTGAACGGCGTGGTGAAGCTGTCCGGTACCGTCGACAGCAAGGCCAAGCACGACAAGGCCGTTTCCGTCGCCAAGAACATCAAGGGCGTCAAGAGCGTCGATGCGAGCGCCCTGACGGTCGCCAAGGCCAAGAAGTAAGCGGCAAAGGGCAGTCGGGGCCGCGAGGAAAAAGAACGCCCGGGTGTCCCGCACCCGGGCGTTCTGTCGTAGCGAGGAGAACACAGCATGGCCAAAGAGAAGAAGCCGACGTCGCAGGCCGCCGGCACCGCGGCGAAACAGCGGGCGATCCAGCAGGAAGTGGAGTCGAAGGAAGCCGCGAAGAGCGCCGGATCCAAGAGCGCCGCTTCGAAGAAGCCCGAGCAGGAAAAGAAGCCGGTGCAGGCTGGCACGCGCAAACAGCCGGAAAATCCGCTGCCCGCGCAGCACCAGAAAAAGCCGGGCCACGAGCACGAACTCGATCCGCGTCCGCGCTATGAGGCGCCGGATTACAAGGGCAGCGGCAAATTGCAGGACAAGGTCGCGATCGTGACCGGCGGCGACTCCGGCATCGGCCGGGCGGTCGCAGTGCTGTTCGCGCGCGAAGGTGCGGACGTCGCGATCGTCTATCTCAACGAACACGAGGATGCCGAGGAAACGCGCGCGGCGATCGAGAAGGAAGGCCGCCGCTGCCTTCTCGTTCCCGGCGACGTGAAGGATGCGACGTTCTGCGACGGGGCCGTCGCGGCGACCGTGCACGCGTTCGGAAAGCTCGACGTGCTGGCCAACAACGCCGCTTTCCAGATGCACACGCAGTCGCTGGAGGATCTCACCGACGAACACCTTCAGGAGACGTTGCAGACCAACATCGCCGGCTACTTCCACATGGCGCGCGCTGCGTTGAAGCATCTGCCGCGCGGTGGGTGCATCGTCAACTCGGGTTCGGAGACGGGCTTGTTCGGTTCAAAGCAGCTGCTGGATTACTCGGCGACGAAGGGCGCGATCCATGCGTTCACCAAATCGCTGGCGAGCAACCTGCTCGAACGCGGCATCCGCGTGAATGCCGTTGCCCCCGGCCCGGTATGGACCCCGCTGAATCCTGCGGACCGTTCGGCGAAGGACGTGGCGAAGTTCGGCGAGTCCAGCGACATGGGGCGTCCCGCGCAGCCGGAGGAGATTTCGCCCGCGTATGTGTTTCTCGCTTCGCCGGTGTGTTCCTCGTATGTGAACGGGATTGTGTTGCCGGTGATGGGCGGGCCGTATGGGTGAGCGGCCGCGGTTGCGCGCCACTGGCGCGCGCGGCCGTGAACGACCGGCCATGGATGGCCGGGCAGCGGTGTCGAAGCAGCGCGGTTGCTTGCTCATTTCACCGCGAAAGTGGGTTCCAGCTTTCGCTGGAATGACGGTGATGTGGTTTTCGCGCATTGCGCGCGAGTGAAGACGAGAAGCGCGGAATGACGCTGCTGATCGACTGACGCACGCAAGCCAGAACAACCACCCACCCCACATCACCCACCCCCTTCACCCGCATCCGCCTTCCGCTCCCGCAACTTCGCCAGTGCCGCTTCCTCGCGTGCACCCATGATCATCTCCGCCAACCACTTCACCAGGATCGCCTGGTACGCCTTCTGCGCCGTCTTCTGCGAGAACGCGTGGTCCGCGCCTTCGATCACTCGGCGCGTCAGCGAGCGCGTGCGGTGGAGCGCGTTGGCGTAGTTGTCGATGACCGGATGCGGCACCACCGTGTCGTGTTCGGCGGCGACCAGCAGCGCGTGGCCGCGATAGTCCGCGCAGGCGCGCAGCACCGCGTTGTCCTGCCAGTCGATGCGCTGGTGTCGATACGCTACGAGATCGGTGTCGATATGCAGCTGCAGCTTCGGCCGCTCCCAGCCTTCGTCGCGATAGATCGCGGGCGAACGCAAGGCAAGCCAGCGCACGGGCCGCTGCGCCGTCAACAGTGCGGCGAGATAACCGCCATAACTGATGCCCACCACGGCGATCGCGCCCGGATCCACGTTCGGCCGCGCCGCGAGCCAGTCGTACGCGGCGAGCAGATCGGCCAGGTTCTGCGGGCGATTCACCTTCTCCCAATGGCGCGCGGTGCTTTCATGCCCGCGCAGGTCGAAGGTGAGACAAACGCAGCCGATGCCCGCCGCCTCGCGCGCACGCACCAGGTCGTGTTCCTGGCTCCCGCCCCAGCCGTGCACGAACAGCACGCCCGGCAACCGCGACGGCGGCGAGAGCACCGTGCCGCTGATGCGCTCCTGGTCGACCGCCAGTTCGATGGTTTCAAGGCTAACGTCCATGCGCATCGTCCTGCGCGTCGAGCATGGCGTACTTCGTCATCGGGCCGACGTGCGGGTCGTTGCCGCGGAACACGATCTGCGCGCCCAGCGGCGGGTCGACCAGCTCGTGCACCTCGTGCGTGGAGACGTTCACCCGCGAGAGCTGCGGATCACGATGCATCGCTTCCAGCGCGAGGATCTCCGCAGGCGTCGCGCCACCGATGCGCCAGGACTGTTCGAGCACGCCGGTGCGCGGAACGCCCGAGGGATCCACGCCCAGCGCCACGTCGTAATTGCGCCGCGAGGCGAAGAATTCCGGATACGCGCGCGAGACCTCGGCGTCGTAGCGGACAGCGCAACGCAGCACGCGGCGTTCGGCTTCGTCTTCCAGCGTCGCCAGCAGGTCGTTGAGGTCGCCGCGGATGCAGGACAAGGACGATCCGCCATACACGGCCATGCCGGACCGGCTGCGCGTGAGCTGCTGCATCCCGAAATACGAGATGCGATGCGCGCCCACCACGACCGTCCCGACGCTGTAGGTCTTCACCGGCTTGAGGTTGAGTTCGACCACCGCGCCGACGCGTTCGAGCGAATGCGGATCCAGATGCGCCAGCGCGGCGTCGAGCGACTTGCGTTCGGTCGCGACCGATTGTCCGAGGCCGCCGATGCCGTCGGCGCGTTTGATGCGCGCGGGCAGTCCCTGGTCGAGCAGCGCTCGCGCGGCGCGACCGACGTCCTCCACGCTGAACGCGGCGAAGCCCGGCAGGGTGACATCGTCCAGCATGAGGCCGAGCGAGTCCGACCAGCCATCCGGTTTCGCTCGCGCGCCGTCGACGAGACGGTGCGTGATCGTCTTCGTCGCCACGAACGCATGCGGCACCACGCCGCCCAGCAACTGGTGCGGCCCGACGATGCCGAGCTCGCGCGCGTCGGCGGCGAGGAGCGTGACGTCGGGAATGAAGTACGGCGGCAGGTCGTAGCGCGCATCCGCCGCGTGCACGCCGCCGTAGTCGTATTCGAGCAACGCCGCCAGGCGTTCGCCGATCCAGCGGCCCGTGGCCGTTTCGTGCTCGCTGCGACGCTCGCGCCGCAGCAGTTCCACCACGCAGCCGGCGCCGTTCGCGCAGCCCGCGCGTTCGGAATCCGGTGCGGTCGAGGTCAGGACTCCGCCGGCCGCCATCGTGCGGTCAGTCCGGTGCCTTGGCGGGCACGAAGGGCGACACGGGATCGCTCGCGGGGAAGGTTTCCTCCAGCGCCTGGTCCTGGTTCTCGCTTTCGTGCTGCTTGCGCTTCTCGCGATCGCGCGCGTCTTCGGGCTTCGCCGGCGTCTTCTTGTCGTCGTGCAGCGGCGGGTCCTTGCGATCCTGCGACATGGGGTGCCTCCGGGCGTTCGGTGTCGTGTTGCATCGACGATACGACCGCGCCCGGGTAACGCCGCGTGACGGAAGCGACGTCCGACAACGATGGCGTGATGCGGCTGTTCACATGGATTTTCGCGGTCGCGGCGGAAGGTTCCGTCGCGGCGATCGGCCGCGCGAGGGCGCAACGCGTATGGACTGGCACAGCAAGTTCGCCAAGAGCGCGGCCCGCTGGACCGGCAACGCGTCGTGCTTCGGCCTGGCAGTGCTGGTGGTGGTCGTCTGGCTGGTGAGCGGCCCGATGTTCGGGTTCAGCGACACCTGGCAGCTGGTCATCAACACCGGCACGACGATCATCACGTTCCTGATGGTGTTCCTGATCCAGAACACCCAGAACCGCGATACCGAGGCGATGCAGATCAAGCTCGACGAGCTCATCCGCGCGACGCGACTGGCCGAGAACACGCTGCTCGACCTGGAGGAGCTGGACCAGGCCGAACTGGACCGCATGCGCAAGCGGTACGAGGAACTGGCGCGGATGGCGCGGGAGCAGAGCGAGGCGCGGCGACGCGAGCCGGCGGGCGAACATACGCGTGGGACGCATCGCGCCCACCGCGAGGTGCGCGTTGATGCGCGCGAAGAGCCGCATGGCGACGCCGGTCGCGATGGCGACGGGCAGCGCCGCGAGTGACGTGCCCGTTCTTTCGTGAGGTGCACGTTCAGCGCCAGGCGCTGCCGACCTGCACGTAGAGCGTTTCGTCTTCCGGCCCCCAGGCGTAATCGACGCCGGTGTACAGGCCGAGCACGCTGGCGATCTTGTAGCGCACGCCCGCACCTTTCGCGACCTGGCTGGGCGCTTCGCCAAAATCGTTGTGCCGGCCCCAGGTGCGGCCCGCACCGATGAAGCCGATCAACGCCCAGCGCGGCGTCGTGTTCCAGCGCAGCTCGGTTTCCAGCGTCGCCGCGCGCGTGTCGGCATACCGCGCCGAGCCGACGCCGCGCAGATCGATGAACGGCAGGCGATAGAACGGGATGTCGCCGTTCGCCCAGCGCACGTCCGCGCGGCCGCCCAGTACGAAGCGGTCGCCGCCCATGGGCAGGTAGGCATAGACGTGCGAGCGGTAGCTCTGGAACGTCGTGTCGCTGCCGATCGCATCGTCGTAGAAGTTGCCTTCGATCTGCCCGAGCCAGCCGCTGTTGGGCGTGAACGAGTTGTCGCGCTGGTCGTACTGCAACGACAGGCCCAGGCCCGAGGTCGTCTGCGCCCGCTCCTTCGGCGTGAAGCGCGCTGCATCGGCGGCGACGTCGAAGCTCAGGTCCAGGTCCATGTACGTCCACGACAGGCCGAGGAACAGGTTCTCGTCCCCCAGACGACGCGCGATCTTCTGGAACGACACCAGGCCATCGGCGTTGTAGTCGATCGCCAGCGGTTCGGTGAAACGGCCCGGGGTGTAGAAGGCGAGGTTCACCGACGACTTCGCGACGCCGCCGGTGTAGCGCCAGCGATCGTCCTTGAAATGCAGCATCGCGCCGCCGCCGTAGGCGTAGGTGCCATTCTCGGTCTTCATCGCCATGCCGCCGAAGATGTTGGGCGCCACGAGTTGCTGGCGGCCGTCGGCGGTGGTGCGCGTCGTCGCCGCACCGGCGGGGCGGTGGAAGAACAACGCGGCCAGTCCGCCGCCATAGCCCACGGCCGGATCGCTGACGATGATCGGTACCGGCAGGAAGCCGCCCTTGCGCTCGAGCAACCAGCGCGACATGTCGAACTTGCCGTCCTTGGGGTCGTGGAGGAGGGCGCGCATGCCCGGCTTTTCGTTATCGGCGGGCGCCGATGGCGGCGGAGTTTGTGAAGGCACGGATTGCGGTGCGGCCGAATTCCGCGATTGCTCTGGCGAAGTCATTGCCGACGAAGGTGTCCCGGATTGCGCAGGCGCCGGCTTCGTTGTCGAAGGCGACGTCGCAGGCTGCGCTTGCGACGGACCGGTCGCTGGCGATCCGACGGTACCTGCAGGTTCCTGCGCGAACGCCATCCCGGACAACGGGAGCAGCGCAACCAGAACCCAGTCTTGCACGATGCCTCGATGCATGCCGTAGGCCTCCTTGCGCGGTGCGCTCAGTGGGGCTCAGTGGGATTCGGGGAAGGCGAGCGTCACCGCGAAGCGCGCGGTCCACCGGTTGGTGAATTCGGGCCGTTCGACGTTGTAGAAACCGCCGAGCCCGAAGCTCACCGGAATGTGGCCGAACCGCACGACCTTCGACACGGTGCCGCCCAATGGCACGGTCCACGCGTTGCCGCTGGTGGCTTCCCAGTTGTACTGCGCCTCGGAGGTGAAGCTGACCGACCAGCCCTGCGACAGCTGCCGGGTGAAGAACGGCTGCATCGAGGTGAGGCTGACGTCGTCGCGATCGCTGTCGCCGGCGAACGACCAGACGTGGTTCGCCAGCGCACCGATCGTCCAGTGGCCCGTCTTGTGTATCAGCACGAACGCGGGGCCGACGGAATATTTGCCGGTGCCGAGGGTGTCGTGGCTCGCCGTATCCAGCAGCGCGGCGGCGCCGAAGCCGATTTCCGTGGGGCTGGGCGCGCCCGCACGCGTCGGGATGTAGTAGCCCTGCACGAACAGGTCGCCCGTGCCGTGCTTGCGCTGCGGATAGTCGTTCCATTGCAGCGGCAGGATCGGGCGGAGCAGGAACTTGCCGTGTTCGCCGACGAAGGGAATCACCGGCTGGATCTTCAACTGCTCGTTGTGCGCATCGCCACCGGGGCCGACGTCGCCGAGGTAGTTGTACTGGAATGGCACCGAGACCATCGCGGCGCCTGGATCGTTGAGCTTGCGCGAGATGTCGTCGGCCGAACCGCCGGACGACTCCTGGGCGTGTGCGGCGAAGATGGGGGCAAGTGCGATGGCAAGGACCAGCAGGGTGCAACGCGTCATGAGCTTCTCCGTGCAGTGAGCGTGCCGCGAACGCGGTATCGCGGGCGGCATTCCCCGCCGCCCGGATGCAATGCGTCAGAAGGCCACGGTGGCGGTCACCATCAGCGGATCGCCCTCGATGCGGCGCGTGACATCGAACTCCTTCAGCCAGCGTGCGTCGAATTCGACCTGCCCGCCGTCCCACTTCTTCGTGTAGTTGACGATGGGACCGAGCGCGAGCGAACGGCCCTTGAAGCCGTCGAGGCGGTCTGCGAGAGGCCCGGTGTCGTCTTCAAGCTGGTAGATCCAGCCACCGACGCCGCCCACGCCCCAGCCGTTGGCGAAGCGCTTGACCAGCATCGAGTCGACCCGGAAGACCGCGCCGTTCTGGTAATCGGTGGCGTCGTTCTTGGTATAGAAATCCACCGCGCCCACGGCGGTGAATTCCAACGTGCCCTTCTGCATCAGCGCCGTGTAGCCGACGGTGGGCGAGTACGTCCAGTTGTTGAGGCTCAGGTTCGCCAGCCGGTTGGGGTCGTAGCTGCCCCAGTCGGTGTAGATGTAGAGCGCGAGCGAGATGTGGTGCGTCTGGTCGATGTGGTAGCCGGCGATGATCGGCGCGAAGAAGGGATCGAACACGTCCCAGTCGGCCTTGTCCCTCACCTGTCCCGCGCGCGGACCGAGCGCCACGTTGGCGGTGACGTCGACCGTGGCGAACGGCAGCGTCGCCATCGAGGCGAAGTTCCAGCGGCCTTCACCGGTATCCCAGACGTACATGCCGGTGAGGCTGAGCATCTCGAAGTCCGCCTTCATGCCCAACGTCAGCAGGTTGTTCAGCGGCACCTGGCGCGAGCCGTCGATCTCGCCCGAGTAGTACACGTAGCCGATGGCCGCATCGAAGCCCGCCTTGGGCGGCACGATGCCCGCGAAGGACTGCACGGTGGTGCCGGTGATGGTGCGGCCGAGCGCGCCTTCGGTCGCCAGCGCGGGTTGGACGACTGCGGCGCATGCCAATGCGATGCCTGCCGCAAGCAGCTTGGTGTTCATCGATGTCCTCTCTCCATTGCGAATTCATCTACGCCATGGGAATGGCGGTGAGCCTTCGAGGGCCCGTGCGCGGCGGCGTGCGTGGATGCGCCGCCGCCGCGCGGTTGGTTCTGTAACGAATGGCTTTGTGCGTGCGTTCTGGCTCAGCGACGACGGAAGCCGCCACCGCCGCGGAAGCCGCCGCCGCCCAGGCCCGGACGGAAGCCGCCCACCGGGCGCTGCATGCCGCCGCCCTGGAAGCCGCCACCACCGCGTTCGAAACCGCCGCCGCCACGATTGAAGTTGCCGCCGCCTTCAAAGCCGCCACCCTGACGCTGGAACGCGCCGGGATTGAGCTGGCCGCCGCCGTTGATGCGTTCGTCGCCGCGTTCGCGCGCGAAACGGTCGCCATCGACGCTGGGGTCGATGTTCTGGCGCGTCTGCCCCGACAGGTTGTCCGGACGATCGACCTTCGACCAGCCGTTCTCGTCGTGCTTGTAGACGTTGCCGTCGCGGCCGGCGTAGACGTCGTCGCCCGCCTGCACGACGCCACCGCGGTTCAACGTGCCGGTGTCGGCGTTGTAGTGGAAACCGCCTGCGCCGCGCACGTCGTTGCCGTTCGGGCCCTGCGTGTTGAACGCGCCCGCCGCGCCTGCGCCGTTTGGACCGATCGCCGCGCCGCCCGCCGCCTGCGTGACGCGGCCGGTGTTGGTGTTCACGACGGTGCGATCACCCGCACGCGCGGCCTGTCCGGTGTACGGATTCACCGCCGCCGCACTGCCGCCCGCGACGACGCGACCGGTCTGCGGGTTGTAGCGGATGCCCTGCGCGCCGGCGCTGGTCGTGCCGGTGTAGATGTTGGTGTTCACGCCCGCGCGGCCGATGCCGCGTCCGCCGGTGGCTTCGTTATAGAAGCCGCCACGTGCGCCACGACCGACGTTGCCGGTCCACGGATCGGCCCACGCCGCTGCGGTGCCGCGCACCGCGGCGTTGCCCCAGTGGCCGTACACGTTCCACGCCGCGGCGCCGCCGCCCCACCAGCCGTACGGATAGGCCGGGCCGTACCACGGGCCCCACCACGGGCTGTAGGGGCCATACCAGCCGTCGTACCAGCCCCAGCCCCAGCCGAAGCTCCAGCCAACCCAGGGATTCCAGCCGAAATACGCGCCCATGCCGTAAGTGGCGGGGCAGCCGTACCAGTACGCGCCGACCCACGGCGTGCACGCGTAACCGGTGCCGTACACGACGACGTTGTCGGTGACGACCGTGCCGTAATAGCCCGGCGTGTAGCCGACGTACACATCGTCGCCATCGTTGCCGTACACGCGCACGTACGTGACGTAGTGCAGCGGCGAGCTGGTCGGGATGCTGTAGATCGCCGGCGGCACGCTCGTCGCCACGGACCACGGACCGGTCGCCGAGGCCGCGTTGAACCAGATGCCCTTGTCGACCGCGTAATAGCTGTTGCCCGACACGCGGATCACCGGCACCGGCGTGTTGCGCGCGTACTGCAGCGAGGTCCCTTCGATGTTCGCGAACTGCGGCGCGCCGTCATAGCTCACGCTGAGCTTGGCCTGCGTCTTCTTCACCGTCGCGGTCTGCGGGATGTCGTTGGCGATGAGCGCTTCCTTCGATTCCGGCGTGCCGGGGATCGACGCGAGCACGCCGCTCTTCGGGCTGTCCGGTGGAATCTTCGCGAAGTCCGCTGGCAGGCGGCTCGGCGCCACGTACGTCCATGGCCCCTTGCTGCCCGGGCCGGTGAACCAGCGGCCCGACACCAGCATGTACCAGGCGTTGTCGGCGCCGGCGTCGACGAACACGTCGGCGCCGGTGTTGGTGATGTAGCTCAGCTTCGTGCCGGCGATGGCATCGAACTGCGGATCGCCCTGCACGGTGATGAGTTCGGCCGGATGCGTGCGCACGTACAGGTCCGGCAGGCCGCCGTTCGCGAACGCCTGCGCGAGCGCCTGCGGCGGATTGTCGAGCGTGTCGACCTGCTTGGCCGCCACCGCCTGCTGCATCGCCTGCGTGAGCTTGCCGTCCACCGACGTCGCCGCGCTCCACGGACCGGCGAGCGAAGCCGCCTTGGCCCAGTGGCCGCCGAAGTAGGTGTAGTACTGACCGCCCTGTTCGAGCAGTAGCGAGCGGCTGTTGATCACGCGCTGCACGCCGGCGACGCCGCTGGGCTTGAGCGCCGGGTCGCCATCGACCAGCACCAGCACTGCAGGCTGCGTGCTGAAGAGGATTTCCGGCGGATCGTTGCGCACCGGCAGCGAGGCCGGTGCCTTCGCATCGACCGCGGCGATCGCCATCGCCGATTCGAGCTGGTCGAGCGAAACGGTCAGGGTGGACTTCGTGCGCAGCTGCGCGCGGGCCAGTTCGAGGTACTGCGCCTGCTTGGCCGACGCGGTGGGGAAACTCGCGCCGGTCAGCTCGAGGTTGGTCAGCACGACCGCGCGCGCGTCCTTGTCGATCTGCGTGCGCGCCTGGAACGTCACCACGCCGTAGTCGGCGGTCTGTTCGGATTTTCCGTCGGCGCCGGTCCGCGTGCCGGTGTTCACCGACATCGCGAAACGGCCCTTGAGCTGGTTGTCGTTCCAGCTGTCGTACTGCGGCTGGTGCACGCTGAACGTCGTGCCGTTCTGCGTGAAGTCGCGCGGGAACGGCCGCGCGTCGATGTTCGCTGCCGCGTTGGCGGAAGCCGGTTGCGGGGAAGAGGCTTGCGCCGACGCGGTTCCCGTTGTGGCGAGGCCTGCCACCAGACCCGTCAACGCCAATGTCGCGCCTAATGCCAATGAAAAATTGCGCATGAAGACTCCGTTGCTTGCTGCACGTCGCCAGGGAAATGACGTGCGATTGGAGGGCGTCTGAATGGTGACAGAAGCGTTCATCGCGGAAAGTCGGAAAAAGCCGCGCCTCGCCGTCAGTTGGGCGGATTGACCACGACGTATTGCACCGTCGTTCCGGCGTACTGCGGCTGGTACCACGTACTGCCGCATTGCTGGTAGGGAACGCCGTTGACGACAGTGGTTACGCAGCTTGGCGGAACCGAGTGCACGATCGAGCCGACAGCCGCCGCCGTCACCGCCACCGCCGTCGTGACCGCCGCCGCCGTGGCAACCGGATGATCGTCCCAGCCGTTGTGCCAGTGGTCGTCCACGTCGATGTCGATGTCGTTGTGCACGTTGACGTTGGTGTTGCGGTTCACTTGCGTGTTGCGATTGACGTTGGTGTTGCGGTTGACCTCGCGGTTCACATTGGCGTTGGCGGTGCGATTGGCCGCGGCCGCGTGTCCGCCACCGGTGCTTGCGTGGTTGACGCTGGTGCGCGTGCCGCCGCGTGCGCGCGGCGCGGCCTGCGCGTCGGAGGTGACCGCCAACAGCGCGATCGCACCGGCCAGCAGGCCGATGCCCGCGCCGATGTAGAGCGGATTGCGCCACGGCTTCGCGGCAGGCGGATGCGCCGCATGACGCTGCATGGCGCGGTGCTTCATCGCATGGCGTTTCATGGCGAGGCCTCCTTCGCGGCCGCGACATCCGCCGCGACCAGTTCGATGCGATGCGCATCCTTCGGCGGGACGAACGCGAAGTCGGCCCCGCGTATCGCCGCGCTCGTGTTCCAGGTCAGCGTGCTGGCGAATTGCGGCTGCGCAGGATCGTCGGTGGTGGTGATCACCATGCGTCGCGGTAGCGGCTTGTCGCCGGACTCGATCCAGATCTGCCAGTCCACGCCGTCCTGCCGGAATGCGTACTGGTCGGTGACGGTGCCGTTGATGCGCGCCGGGCCCACGTATGAGGCGGAGCGTAGCGACGACACGGGCGCCTTGGGCGTGCCCCACAGGAACAGGTCGGCCAATGGCAGTTCGATGCCGTACTTGTCCTCGGCCTGGCCGAGCAGCGCGGCGATCGTCGGGGGCGCCGGCGTCTGCGCGTAGAGCTGGTTGCGCGGGCCGTAGATCGTGAGCGTCTTCCCGTCGTAATACAGCTCGCGTTCCTTGCGATCGGTCTTCATCGCGATGTACAGGCCGTCCGGCGAGCGCACCTTGTAGTCGATCGTGCCGGGGAACTGAAGCTTCTGGTCGTCCTGCGTGACCAGGTCGATCGTGGTGTCGGCGTGCAGGCCGAAACTCTTCAGCGATCGCAGGTGCGCCGACATCTTTTCCAGCGCGGCCACGGCTTCGGGCTGCACGGCCGGTACGGCGGTCGCGGCGACCGCGGATGGGGGAACATCGCCGCGACTCCCGTTCTGCCCGCCGGCGAAGCACGGCGCGGCAGCGCAGACCGCGATGATGGCGACGAACAACGAAGAACGACGCATTGCGCACCTCCTCGATGTGACACTCGATGTGACAACGGCCGCACGCGGCGACCAAGACGACGCGTCACCGCCCGTTGCGGGGCGATGACGCGTTCGTGTGTTCGTGGATTCGTGACCCGGATGCATCCGGAAGAGCGCGCGCGCTACCGCGCGATCGGCGCGCTGTCGCGCCGCCGCGGCAAGGCAAAGGTTGCCTGCTCGACATCGTCCCTCCCTCCCGACAGTCCCATTGCCAAGTGGTGCGTGACGCGTGCGGTATCGGGTTGCGCCGGGGTGCCGGGCGCGACGGCCGTTGCTTCACCGCTGAACCATTTCCGGTGTTGCGGCGTGAAACCGTTGTGATGAGCGCGCGAACGCCGCGCCGTTCAGGCTGAACGACGCCACGCAGTGGGCTTCATGTCACGCGCGTTTCAATGCGCCGGGTCGGGAACGTCGGCGGTGCCGGTGATTCCGCGCAGATGCTGCTCCAGTTCGCCGATGCGCTCGGCGAGGCGGTACGTCTGTTCGTCGTCCAGGTGCTGCATGTCGCCGAGCATCGCCGCCAGTCGCGAGAGGCGCTCGCTTTCGCCGCGGACGTGCTGGCGCTGGCGCAGCGCGAGCTGTTCCTCGGCGTTGACCGTGCTGCGCCGGTGCAGGTCGATGAGGATGTCGTACAGGCGTTCGGCGATGCGGCGGTCGCTGTCGCTCCACTGTGCGCTCTGGCCGCTCACGGTTTCGCGCCACGCGGCAAAGCTGCGACGCGGCGCGATGCGCTGGCCGTCGTCGGTCGGCACGGTGGCCTTGTGCGGATGGCCGGCCCAGGTGACTTCCTCGACCTGTTCCTTGCGGAAGCAGTACAGGCCGTCGCCATCGCGTCCGAAGGCCATCGACAGCACGCCGGCGAGTCCGTCCGCCGGGCGCTGCTGCATGCGCCAGTCCTCACGATGATGCGTGAACGCGACCACGCCCGCGCGCGCCGCGCCCCAGGCGCACAGTTCGGAGAACGATTCGCCGCCCGGGACGATGCCCAGGCTCATCTGCCGGTTGCCCAGCACCATCATCGCGCCGTCGGCGTCGAGCAGTTTCATGATCACGCGCAGGTACGGCGGCAGCACGTCGGCGAGGCCGCGCCCCTTCTGCGTCATGTCGCGCAGCATGTCGCCCAGTTGCTGGCTCTGGTCGTACAGCGCCATCGCGGTGGCCTGTTCGCTGCCGGCCACGCGCATCGAGACGTACATGCCGAACAGGTCGGCGGTGGCGCGGACGCCCGGCGGCACCAGTCGCGGCGCGCGGTGATGACACGCGATCAGCCCCCACAACCGGCCGCCGGCGACGATCGAAATCGACATCGACGCGCCGACGCCCATGTTGCGCAGGTACTCCTGGTGCACCGGCGAGACGCTGCGCAGCGCGTGGTGCGAAAGATCCAGCGCCGCGCCGCCGATGTGGCGCGCCGGCTCGATGGGCACGGGCACGTAGTCCGCATCGGGAATCACGCGCAGGCGGTTCATCAGGTACAGATGGCGCGCCTGCGCGGGAATGTCGGACGCCGGATAGCGCAGGCCGAGGTAAGGCTCCATGTCGTCGGAATGCTCTTCGGCGATTACTTCGCCCGCATCGTCCGCACGGAAGCGGTAGATCATCACGCGGTCGTAGCCGGTGAGTTCGCGCACCAGGCTGGCGACCTGCTGGAAGAACGCGGGTCCCGGATCCTGACCGGCGATGCGGCCGATCATCGCGTTGGCCGTGAGCGAACCGGCACCGGCCATGCCGGCGGTCTGCGGCTCGATCTCGATGTGCACCAGCCCCTGGTGCAGGTGCGTGCTGATATCGCACAGCGTGCCGCGCGCACCGATGTTCGCCGTCGCGACGCGCTGAGCGGCCAGGCCGGGTTCGATGAACCGCAGCGCATCGGCGATCGCTTCCAGGATGTTCTCGTCGACGTGCTCGCGCAGCGACGAGCCCAGCAACCGCGACGGCGGCTCGTCCAGCAGGTCTGCGACGTTGGCCGACACATGCCGCACCGTCCAGTCCGGCCAGCTGCAGCTGATGAGGTAGCCGTGCGGCTGGATCGCGCCCGACAGGTGGATCGGTTCGCGCGCGCAGAGTTCGGCCTGCGTTGCGTTGGCAAGATTCATGAACACTCCTTTTCGATGCGTAGTGCGTCCAGCAAAGCGGTTTCGACAGCAGCGAAGGCACGCTGGCTGGCGGAGACGAGGCGACTGAGCTCGCCGGCGTCGGGAAGGGAATGCTCAAGCTGTCGAAGCACGTTCGACCATTCGCTGGAACCGGCGTGCTCGTTCAGGTAACGCGCGCCGGTGACAGCGTCGTACCCAAGGCGATGGGCCTGACGCAACAGCATGCGGGCGCCCAGCGAGGAGCCCTCGAAAACGTACGCCCAGCCCAGGCGCTCGTAACGATCCTCCGGCGCGGCGCTCGCGGGCGGCGCATCGGTGACGATGCCGAGCGTTCGCAGGTCGTCGGAAAGCAGGGGCAGATAGCGTTCGCGCGCGCCATCGGGCAGGGCGCTGGATGCGACGAATCGGTGCATCGCGCGAAGATAGGCCGCGTATTCGCGGGTCTGCGCGACGCCATGGGGCAACAGCGCGTCGACGCGTCCATGGGCGGAGGCGGTCGCGCTTCGCAGGTGGGATCGAACGGGGCCCAGCGACATCGGTGCGCTTCCTGAGCGTTCGAGTTCGCCCAGACTACCCGATTCAGCCAAGCCAGCGTGGCCGTTCCGCGCGATTAGCCACGCATCGCCACGCTTTCACGCTGATTGCGCGAAGCGGTGAAGGCCGATGGATGCTCGCCGATGCGGAATCCCATGCCGGGGATCGTCTGCAGCAGCGGCGTATCGTGCCCTCGATCGATCGCCTTGCGCAGGATGTAGAGATGACTGCGCAGCGAATCCGAATCCGGCGGTTCATCGCGCCAGACTTCGCGCTGGATCTCCTCACGGCTGATCACACGCGGCGCTTCGCGCATCAGCAGGTGCAGGATCTGGAAGCCGATTGGCGTCAGATGAATCGGAACGCCGCCGCGTTCAGCGCTCATCGCGTGCGGGTCCAAGACCAGGTCGCCGACGCGGATGGGTTCGCTCGCGGTCTTGCGCGAACGACGCATCAGGCCGCGCAGGCGCGCTTCCAGTTCCTCGATCGAGAACGGCTTGGTCAGGTAGTCGTCGGCGCCGGCTTCCAGGCCTTCCACGCGGTCTTCGATGGTGTCGCGCGCAGTCAGCATCAGGATGGGCGTGGCGCGGCGTTGCTCCTGGCGGATGCGTCGGCACACTTCCACGCCATCCATCCGCGGCAGGTTGCGATCGAGCAGGATCGCGTCGTACGGGTTGTTCGCCGACAGCCGCAACGCCTCGGCGCCATCGCGGGCGAAGTCGACTTCATAGCCGCCGGCCTCGAAGTAACCGCCGAGCATTTCCGCGATGGGAAGATGGTCCTCGACGATCAGGATGAGTCGGCCATTGTGGTTCATGCGCATACCGTGACGTTGAAAAACCTCTGGATTTCAAGACTCGGTGAAGGGTCGTGACGCGAACGTGAGAGCGGGAGAAAACAAAAGCGAAGCTGAATCCATTCACGATTTCGTCGCTCCTGCGTACACATGATCCTTCCATCGCAAACCACCAACAGGGAGTTCGCAATGGCAACCAACGATCATGACCTTCGCGTAGTCAACAGCCTCATCGAAACCACCATCGACAGCGTCGACGGCTATCGCGAGGCGGCGAAGGACGCCCAGAATCCCACGCTGAAGACGCTGTTCGAGCGCCGCGCCAGCGAGCGTCAGGCTTCGGTTTCCGCGCTGCAGGCCTTCGTGGTGTCGCAGGGCGGGAAGCCGGAAGACGACGGCACCGTGCTCGCGTCCGCGCATCGTGTCTTCGTCGACCTGCGCGCCGCGCTGACCAAGGGCGACGAAGCGGTGGTGAAGGAAGTCGAGCGCGGCGAGGACCACATCAAGCACAAGTACGAAGACGCGGTGAAGGACGTCGAGCTGTCGCCGGCCGCGCGCGATGCAATCGACAAGGCCTACGCCTCGGTCAAGCAGGGTCACGACGAGATGAGCCGCCTGAAGCACGGCTTCGAGGCGCTGGGTTGATCGACGGATAACCTCGCAGGAAGCGCTGCGTGAACCCCGATGTGATCGGCTGGCTCGCGTCGGCTGTCCTGTTGGCGACGCTGATCCGTCAAGTCGCCACCATGGCGCGCGACCAGAGCGCGCAAGGCGTCTCGCGCTGGCTGTTCATCGGCCAGTGCGTGGCGTCCGTGGGTTTCATCGTCTATAGCGTCATGGTCGGAAACATCGTGTTCGTCGCGACCAACGCGGCGATCCTGCTGACCGCCATCGTCGGACAATGCATCGTGGCGCGGCGCAAGTCGCGCCACGCCCGCACCTAGGCAAGACGTCGATGGACCTGAAAAGCGGCTACCCGTTCTGGGCGGTCAAGAACGGCCTCATGCAGGCGTACGAGCCGTTGCGCAAGGACCTGCGCTGCGACGTCGCCGTCATCGGCGCGGGTATCACCGGCGCGATCGTCGCCGATGCACTCGCCGATGCGGGCTTCGACGTGGCGGTCTTCGAGCAGCGCGACGTCGGCTGGGGCAGCAGTTCGGCCAGCACGGCGCTGCTGCAGTATGAAATCGATACGCACCTGACGGACCTGTCCCGGCAATACGGGCAGCACGACGCGGCGATGGCCTACCTGGCGTGCCAGGACGCGATCGGACAATTGCGCGATCTCGCCCGCGATGTACGCGATGTCGATTTCGGCATGAGCGACAGCCTCTATTTCGCCAGCCATCGCTGGCACGTGCGGCGGTTGCGCGCGGAATTCGAAGCCCGACGCAGCGCGGGCCTGGAGACGCATTGGCTGGATCGCGCCGATGTCGCGCGCGAATACGGCTTCGACGCGCCGGCGGCGTTGCTCACCAAGGTCGCGGCCCGCATCGACCCCTACCGGCTCGCTCACCGACTGCTGCAGCGGTTGCATCGACGCGGTGGAGGTGTGTACGGGCGGACGCGGCTGGATCCGGTGCGCGCGACCTCGCGGCAGGTCGTGCTCGAAAGCGCCGACGGCGCGCGCGTTACGGCACGCCACGCGGTGGTGGCGGCGGGCTATGAAGCACAACGCTGGATCGATGAGCGCGTGGCGCGCAACCGCAGCAGTTACGCATGCATCACCGAGCCGCTGGAACTGGGTGCGCTGGCCGACACCATGGTGTGGGAAAGCGCGCGGCCCTATCTCTACATGCGATCCACCGGCGATTCACGGCTGCTGGTCGGTGGCGAGGACGATGCGGTCGACATCCCAAAGCGGCGCGATGGGCGGGTGGACAGGAAGGCCGACAAACTCATGAGGCGTGTCACCGGACTGTTTCCCCACCTGGCCGCGAAGCCGTCCTTCGGCTGGGCGGGGACATTCGCGGAAACGAAGGACGGACTGCCATTCTTCGGCCCGCATCCGCAGTGGGGGCCGCGCGTGTTGTTCGCGATGGCCTATGGTGGCAACGGCATCGTCTACAGCATGCTCGGTGCGGGACTGCTGCGAGCCTGGCTGGAGCGCCGGGCGCATCCGCTGAAGTCGTTGTTCGGGTTCGAACGCCTGCATTGAAGAGACACGGCGGCGATGCTCGCCACCATGCTCGCGCGGCAGGGAACACGATATCGGTCCGCAGCGGTTCACTCACGCGGAAGTGAGTCTCATCGACTTTGCAGATTGAGCGGCAGCGGGAGCCGCCCCAGGCGCCGCGCCGGGCGCCCGCCCGGAAGACAGGCAACAAAAAACCCGCATCGCTGCGGGTTCTCATGTGTTCTCTCGCGGATGGTGGCTATGGGTGGACTCGAACCACCGACCCCAGCATTATGAGTGCTGTGCTCTAACCGGCTGAGCTACATAGCCCCGCGGAGAACCGCGAATTATTCATGCCGAAGGGGTGTGCGTCAATCGTCCCGCACCGGGTTGTCGTCGCGGGCGAGGGCGTGGCAGAGTCGGAGGCAGTGAATTCAGGAGTCCGCATCGTGATCGATCCGGACGGCTACCGACCCAATGTCGGCATCGTCCTGATGCACCCGGACGGGCGCCTGTTCTGGGCGCGCCGCGTGCATCGCGACGGCTGGCAGTTCCCGCAAGGCGGGATGAACAGCGACGAGACGCCGCTGGAAGCCATGTACCGCGAACTCCGCGAGGAGACCGGGCTGCTTCCCGAGCACGTCGAGGTCCTCGGCGCGACGCCGGGCTGGCTCCGCTACCGACTGCCGCAACGGGCGATCCGCCGCAACGACCGCCTGGTCTGCATCGGCCAGAAACAGGTGTGGTTCCTGCTGCGCCTGACCGGGCAGGAGTCCGACCTTCGTCTGGACCTCACCGACAAGCCCGAATTCGACCACTGGCGCTGGGTGGACTTCTGGTACCCGGTCGAGCACGTGGTGATGTTCAAGCGCTCCGTCTACGCCCGCGCCCTGCGGCACCTGGCGCCGGCCGCGCGACAGGTGGCCGGACCGGCCGCGGTGCCGACGCCCGGACCGGAGTTCCGCCCGCAGGACCAGATCGGGCGGAGCCGTGGGCCGCGCTGTCGGGGCGCCGGGGCCGGGCAGGGTTGAGTCTTGGCGCTGATCGAGGATTAGCTTCCGTTAATTGACAATCATTCTCATTCGTGGCGGAATGGCGCTGCAGCCGATCCGGTTGCCCGATCCGATACCGCCGCCGTGTACGTCTGCATCTGCAATGGGGTCACCGATCACGACATCCGCTCGGCCGCCGAGGCCGGCTGCCGCAGCGTGACCGAACTGACCATGCGCACCGGCGCTGGCGCCAACTGCGGCAGTTGCCTGGACATGGCCGCATCGCTGCTCGACTCCGCCCACGCCGTGCGCGAGTTGCCCTTTGCGGTGATGCAGGAAGCGGCCTAAGCCCGCTCTCATGAGCTTGGCTCTCAACCGCGACTGATTCTCGGACGCGGCTGCATCCGATTCGCGTTCCGTCATTGTTCGCCTGAACGGGCTAGAGTGCCGCCATCCATGCTTACGGAGGGCCGGCCATGAAGGGCGACGCCAAGGTCATCGAATTCCTCAACAAGGCGCTCTACAACGAGCTGACCGCGATCAATCAGTACTTCCTGCACGCCAAGATGCTGAAGAACTGGGGCCTGAAGGAACTGGCCGAACACGAATACAAGGAATCCATCGACGAGATGAAGCACGCCGACAAGCTGTCGGAGCGCAT
>Ga0102589_1001598_pt1 | contig 29681 bp, 29 predicted proteins | sample AraplaMF_Col_mLB_FD_76858 | JGI IMG/M metagenome (GOLD analysis project Ga0102589, IMG submission 76858) | Arabidopsis root microbial communities from the University of North Carolina, USA - plate scrape MF_Col_mLB | ecosystem: Host-associated > Plants > Roots > Endosphere | place: USA...
CCGGCACGGCTGCCTTCCTGGAGGAGGTCTTCGCCGAGGAATTGCAGGGCCACAGGCTGATCACCAACCGCTCGCTCTGGCGGCAGTTCCCGATGATCCGCTGCAGCAACTGGGTGGTCGACAATGTCGTGCTGCTCGGCGACGCCAAGGCGACGGCACATTTCTCGATCGGCTCCGGCACCAAGCTCGCCATGGAGGATTCGATCGCGCTGCATCGCGCGTTCCATCGCGCCGGGCTCGACGTCAAGGCGGCGCTCACCGGTTTCGAGACCGGGCGGCGCGAGGAGGTCGAGAAGACCCAGCACGCCGCCGATGTCTCGCTGGTCTGGTTCGAGCAGCTCGAGCGCTTCTGGGATTTCGAGCCGCTGCGCTTCGCCTTCGGCCTGATGACCCGCTCCAAGGCGATCACCTATGACAACCTGGCGCTGCGCGCGCCGGATTTCGTCGCGGCGATCGACAAGCTGGTCGCCGACGATCTCGGCGCCGAGCAGGCGACGCGCCGCGACGGCACGCCGGTGCCGCCGGCCTTCCAGCCTTTCCATCTGCGCGAGATGAAGGTGGCGAACCGCTTCGTCGTCTCGCCGATGTGCCAGTATTCGGCGCAGGACGGCCTGCCCGGCGATTGGCACCTGATGCACTACGGAGCCCGCGCCATCGGCGGGGCAGGGCTCATCTTCACCGAGATGACCTGCGTCTCCGCCGATGCCCGTATCACCCCCGGCTGCACGGGCCTCTATAACGACACGCAGGAAGCGGCCTGGACGCGCATCGTCAACTTCGTCCACGTCAACTCGGCGGCGAAAATCTGCCTGCAACTCGGCCATGCCGGCCGAAAAGGCGCCAGCAAGCTGATGTGGGACGGCATGGACCGCCCGCTCGCCGAGGGCGCCTGGCCGATCATATCGGCCTCGCCGCTGCCGTACTATCCGGAAAGCCAGGTGCCGCGCGAAATGACCCGCGCCGACATGGACCGGGTCAAGGCCGACTTCGTCGCGGCCGCCGAGCGCGGCCGGCGCGCCGGCTTCGACATGCTCGAACTGCACTGCGCCCATGGCTATCTGCTCGCGAGCTTCCTCTCGCCGCTGACAAATCAGCGCACCGACGGATATGGCGGCTCGCTCGAAAACTGCTTGCGCTATCCGCTCGAAGTCTTTGCCGCGCTTCGCCAGACCTGGCCGGCGGACAAGCCGATGTCGGTACGTATCTCGGCGACGGACTGGCAGGAAGGCGGCATCAGCGCCGAGGATTCGGTCGCGATCTCCGAGGCTTTCGCCGAGGCCGGCTGCGACCTCGTCGACGTCTCGACCGGGCAGACGACGCCGCGGGCCCGGCCGCTCTATGGCCGCATGTTCCAGACCCCGTTCGCCGACCGCATCCGCAACGAGGCAGGCGTCGCCACCATGTGCGTCGGCGCCATCACCACCGCCGACCAGGCCAACACCATCGTCGCCGCCGGCCGTGCCGATCTCGTCGCGCTCGGCAGGCCGCATCTGGCCGACCCGTCCTTCGTGCTCAGGGCAGCCGCCTGGTACGGCGCCGATGTCGCGCAGCCGGTGCAGTACCAGCCCGGCAAGGACCAGCTGGTGCGCAATACGCCGCGTGAGCGTGACGAGCTGCAGGACCTGAAGCTCAAGGCCAAGCCGAGCCGCCATGGCAGTGCGCCGGCAGCTCCGGTCGCGCGGGCGGCGGAGTAAGCGGGAACCCTATCTCGCGATGGCGGGTTGATCTCCGAACCCATTGACCACGTTCGGAGATTTGCCATGACTGCCAGGACCACGATGCTCGCCTTACTGACGACGGTCGCATTGACGGCGGCCGCCACTGCGCAAACGCCTCAAACCACAAAACAGCCGGACAACTCTGGCGTCGGCCCCAAGGCCACGCATCCCAGCCAGGTCGACAGGGGCCAGAACATGATCCTGCCGTCAGCGGGGCATTCAGGCCAGTCGGCGGCGCCGACCATGGTCTACGATTGCCAGAACAAGCCGCAGGACTGCACCACACCGCCAGCTCCCGGTGACAAGAGCAGCGCGCCGAAGCAATCGACGCCAAAGAACTAGGTCGTAAGATTGCAATCGTGCAATTTATGATTGGCTGATCGTAGCCTTCATGGCGAACGTGCAACGACTATCTTGGTGGGCAACGCAGGCGCCTCGGCAGATGAGGCGCTCAACCAAGGGGCCCATGCCATGCAGCTCACCGGCATCCACCACGTCACCGCCATCACCGCCCAAGCCGCGCAGAACCGGCACTTCTATGTCGAGACGCTCGGCCTGCGGCTGGTCAAGAAGACGGTGAACCAGGACGACACCTCCGCCTATCACCTGTTCTATGCCGACGGAGCCGGCTCGCCCGGCACCGACCTGACCTTCTTCGACTGGCCGACCGCTCCGGCCAAGCGCGGCACGCATTCGATCACGCGCACCTCGCTCAGGGTCGCCAGCGAAGCCTCGCTCGACTTCTGGCGTGAGCGGCTGACCGCAGCCGGCGTGGCGGTCTGCGACACGCGCCTGCTCAATGGCCGCGCCGCTCTTGATTTCGATGATCCGGAAGGCCAGCGCCTTACGCTCGTCGTCGACGGCGGCGCGATTCCCTTCGTCGCCTGGGAGAAGAGCCCGGTCCCGGCCGAGCACCAGATCCGCGGCCTTGGTCCCGTGACGATCTCCGTCCCGCAGATCGAGCGGACCGAGCTCGTCCTGACCAAGCTGCTCGGGCTGGAGCGAATCGCGGACTATCGCGATGCCGCCCACGCCACCGGCGACATCCATGTCTTCCGGATCGGCGAGGGCGGCCCGGCCGCCGAGCTCAACGTTGCGGTTGAGCCCGGTCTTGCTCCGGCGCGCGAAGGTGCCGGCGGGGTCCATCATTTGGCGCTGCGCACGCCGAGCTTCGGCGAGTACGACGCCTGGGCCGAGCGGCTTCGCGCTTCGGGCTACCCGAACAGCGGGCCGGTCGATCGCTTCTATTTCCGCTCGCTCTATCTGCGCGAGCCGAACGGGGTGCTGATCGAGATCGCCAGCGACGGGCCGGGCTTTGCCACCGACGAGCCCTTCGAGACGATGGGCGAGGGGCTCTCGCTGCCGCCCTTCCTCGAGTCGAAGCGGGCGGCGATCGAGGCCGGGCTGAAGCCCCTGGCCTGACGACATCCGGGCCAACGAAGCGCGCTGCGGCCAGAGTGGTCGCAGCGCGCGAGGTATTCCGTAAAATTGCTTTTGATTCATCGCGAATTAACCAAGGTCGCGCTGAATGAACCTCGAGAGGTTGGGGCCTCCCGAGACTGACGAACAGGCCGCTGCGGTCTGCCCAGAGCGCGATCGAGCGCGATGGCGAGACGAGTACGGCGCTGCGCCTCAGCGGGAAGCCTGCAAGGTGTCCCGAGGCGTTGCGTATGCGTAGCTCGAACAAGTTCGCCGGTTATTCCTATAGCCTGAAGCGCCGGCGCGGCAGCCCCTTCGCCCGTCTCGGCATTCTGGTGGCCGTTGCCGCCAGCGCGATGGCGGGTGTGTCGGTCTGGTCGAACAGGCAGGCCGAGCGGGCAACGACGGCCGCTCCGCCGGCACAGAGGCACGCGCTAGCTCACCCGGCCCCTGCGCATGGCGCGACGCCGCTACTCCGCCCCGGCTATGTCGTCGGCTACGTCGCGCAGTCGCTCGCCGACAGTGCGCCGCTCTCCGGCCGTTTCCAGTCGACGGCTCCCGCGCCGCAGGCGGTGGTGTTCGATCCCGAGACCACCGGTTCGATCGCGCCGGCCGAGCCTGTCGCCCCGAGCGTGGCGACGACCACGGTCGCAGTCCAGCCTGCCACGACTGAGCCATCGCGGATCGCCCTGATTGCTCCGCGTCCGGTTCCGCGCCCGTCGGATCTCAGGCTGCCGACGCCGCCTGAGCCGCGCGTCGCGGTGCGCGCGACCTCGCGCCAGGGCAAGGACGTCGTCGCCAAGGCCGAGCCCGGCCCCGACAACCGCAACTTCTTCGAGAAGCTCTTCGGCGTGAATGCGAATGCGCCGCAGAGCTCCGGCGAGCGCCTCGCCTATGCGGCGCCGCAGGACGACATCACCCAGCGCAGCGGCCGCGGCAGCGGCCTGACCGTCGCCCCCGCGCCCATGCCTGTGCCGATGTCGTCCGCGACACCGGCCGCCAGCGGCAAGACCGCCGTCTACGACATCAGCGCGCGTGTGGTTTACCTGCCCAATGGCGAGCGGCTGGAGGCCAATTCCGGCTTCGGCGAGATGATGAACGACCTGCGCTTCGTTCATGTCCGCATGAAGGGGCCGACGCCGCCGCACACCTATAATCTGACCGAACGTGAAGCACTGTTCCATGGCGTCAGGGCGATCCGGCTCAATCCGGTCGGCGGCAGCGGCAAGATCTTCGGTCGCGCCGGCCTGCTGGCCCATACCTATCTGCTCGGCCCGCGCGGCGACTCGAATGGCTGCGTCTCGATCAAGGACTATGACCGCTTCCTGCAGGCCTTCCTGCGCGGCGAGATCAAGCAGCTCGTCGTGGTTGCCGGGCGGAGCTGAAGCGCTCCGGCCGCCTTGCGCCACAAGGACCATGCTGGTCTGATCGTAACATGATCAGACGCCCCCATCGGACGACACGCCTGCTCGCGCTCTTCGCGCTGGTGCTTCCGCTGGCGGTTGCTGCTCCAGCCGCCGCCGAAGTGCGTTTCGGCAACAATGTCCGCGTCGGCGGGCACGACGCCTCGAACCAACGCTTCGATCGCCGAAACCGCGGCGTCTATCACATCTATGAAGGCCGACCGCGCCATCCGGGCTGCACCTGGCGCCCGGACGGCAGGGGCGGGCGGGTGAAGGTCTGCCATCTCCAGCGCATCAGGCAACGCTGACGGCGGCACGGCGTGCGCGGAGCTTCGCCTTGGTGGGGACTTGCACCAAGCTCTTCAAAGCAGATGCAAGTGGCCGGCCTGTCCCAAGCGAAGCACCAGCCATGACAAGCGACGAAGTGACAAAAAATCCAGGGGCCGCATCTCTGCTGCCCCTGGATTGCTTCGTTTCACTCGCAATGATGCTTGAACTTGCGAATGCAGGTCCTCCGAGCCCGGGCTATTGCCGCAGGCTCGGCGCTTTGGTTGTTTTCAGAACTCTTCCCATCCGGCGTCGCCACCACGGGCGTTCGCGACCTTGCGGGCCGGAGCCGGAGCATGGACGGGAGCGGCGCGCTCGCGGCGCGGCGCTGGCCGCTGCTGGCTGAAGGCGGCCTCCGCCAGCGTCCGCAGCCGTTCCGGCTCGGACGCGGCAGGCTGATGCGACAAGGCAGCGGGACTCTCGCCGGTCCGGAAGCCCGCGACCAATGTGTTGAGCTCGCCGATCTTGCTCGACAGTGCGCTGGCGGAAGCGGCACTCTGCTCGGCCAGAGCGGCGTTCGCCTGGGTCATCTCGTCCATATGCGCGACGGTCTGGCTCATCTCTTCGATGCCGTTGGCCTGCTCGCTCGAGGCGGCAGCGACCTCCGAGACGGTCGCCTGGACGTTCTGCGAGGCCGCGACGATGCGGGTCAGCGCGTCGCCGGCCTGGCGGACCAGCTTCACGCCGGCCTCGACCTCGGTGTTCGAGGAGGAGATCAGGCCGGTGATGTCCTTGGCCGCCTCGCCGGAGCGCTGGGCGAGGGTGCGGACCTCCGAAGCGACCACGGCGAAGCCCTTGCCGGCGTCGCCGGCGCGGGCTGCCTCGACCGCCGCGTTCAGCGCCAGCAGATTGGTCTGGAAGGCGATGTCGTCGATGACGCGGGTGATGTCGGAGATCTTCTTCGACGCTTGCTCGATCCGCTCCATCGCCGAAACGGCGTCGGTGACGATGTTACCGCCGGCCTGGGCGACCTGCATCGCTTCGCCCGCCTGGCGCACGGCGTGCTGGGCGGCCTGGGCGGCGGCCTTCACCGAGGCAGCCAGCTCCTCGGTGGTCGCCGCGCTCTCCTCGAGCGAGGAGGCCTGCTCTTCGGTGCGCTTGGAGAGGTCGTCGGCGCCCATGTTGATTTCGCGCGCCGACAGGCCGACATCGGCCGACATGGTCTGGATCGTGCTGACGGTCGAGGACAGGCGCGCCATCGTCTCGTTGATCGCGTCCTTCAACTCGGCGAAACGGCCGCGATAGGCGGTCGGCACCTGGTTGGTCAGGTCGCCGGCGGCCAGCGCCTGCAGCACAGCGACGAACTCCGTGGTGGCGTTGTCGACCACCGCGTTGATCTCGTTGATCCCGGCGACCAGCTTCTGCATCTGCTCGTCGCCATGGTCGATCTGGAGCCGCGCCGAGAAATCGCCGGCTGCGGCAGCGGCGACGACCTCGCCGACATCCGAGACCACCGAGGCCATCGCGTCGGCCGAACGGATCCGTGCGGCCGAGGCCGCGCGCTCCTGCTCCTGCAGCAAGGCGACCTGCTCGGTGCTCTGGCGCAGCACGGAGACCGCCCGCGCCATCTCGCCGATCTCGTCGCGGCGCTTGGTGTGCGGCACCTCGATCCGGGTGTCGCCCGCGGTCAGGCGGCTCATCGTTCCGCCGAGGTCGACGAGCGGGCGAATGATAGAGCGTCGCGAGAACACCAGCGCGCCGAAGATCGCGACACCGAGCACGACGACGAGCGCGACCGGCAGCCAGGTCCGCACCTGGCCCGAAAAGGCACTCGAAGCTGAATCGACCTCATTGGCGAGCGTCTCGTTGAAGCTGCTCAGCGAGGTGAGCTCTTCCTGCAGCGTCGCGCGATTCTTCTTGCTGGCGTCGCTGTTGCCCCAGGCTTCGGCGGCGCGGGCGGAAATCTCGCGGACCATGCGCGTCGTCTCGAGCCGGATGGCGACGAATTCGGTGATGAGCCCGCTGATCTTCTCCATGCGTTCACGCTCGCCGGCGGGAATGAGCTGGGCCAGATCCTTGCGGCGTTCCTCGACCTTGGTCAGGCCGCCTTCGACCGTGGTCGCGGCGATGCCGGCGAAATGCGGGTTGCGGGCAGTGTAGACGAGATAGGAATCGGCGACGACGAGATTGACCGCGGCGTTGAGCCGCTCGGCCGCGAGCGCGATGTGGTTCTGCTGCGACGAACGCTCGTTCATCGTGTCGATGCGGGTCATCGCCAGCAAGGCGCAGCCGAGTGCAACCAAGGCGCCGGCCGCGACGATCGCGATCAGCCCCAGAATCTGGGTCCTGATGGATTTCATGATGTCCCCTCGCAGGCCGCTAGTGTCTTTGCGGCGCTGCAAGGTAGCGCGAGGCCTTGAATCCGGAGTTAACCGTGATGGAGCCGCATGTCAGACGGCGCGGGTAACGCGGCTCAAGTAGCTGAACTTTGAACGGGGGATGCGATGCGTTTCGAGAAGTTATACGATGGAATAAATTCTAGCGCGCCTGAAAAGGCAAAATTTGACGAACTCAAAGACACAAACTAATTTTCCTCCGTAATGATTTCTATCCTTCATATTATAAGGTCCAAAAATGTCTGATGGTAGCTGGAAAAAACATCTGCTGAGGTCGGGGGTTCCCCTTGAATATGAAGTTGGAAAAATTTTGTCCGCTCGTGGAATGTCAATTTCTGCCGATTTAAGCTTCACTCGTCGTGATGGCATGGCAACAAAAGAAAGCTCTGTTGATATTCATTCTCAATGGTATGATTCTAGCGATCCTAATCTATCGCTTGAGATTTTGGTTGAGTGCAAATTTAGGTCAAAGAATAAAACTTTTCTATTCTTACCAGATCCGAATGAATCATATTCGCCTGCAACACTGGGGGGAACCGTTCAGACATTTGATTTTATGATGCCGTACACCATTTCAAAGGATGGATTTGTAGAATTGGAGAGGAACGCCGAATATGTATATAAGGGAATTGAATTATCCGATGAAGGGGCGTTTCAAGATCAGCTTTGGCATGGAATACAACAGCTCCGATATGGTGTTCCCGTTAATCTAAAGAATGCCTTTGAGTTCAATTTACTAAGTAATATATCAGATTCTGTTGCTTTATTCTTTTCGAATATTTTGGTAACAAACGCTTCTATTAGAGTTTTAAACTCTGAATGTAAGATTAGCGATATAGAATCCGCTTCTTCATTGAGTGAAATCTCATCAGAAAAAGATTTTGTTGTATTATATTCTGACTATGGGCCGGATTATGAAGATCATTTCAAGACAATATTCTCAGGATTTTTACTAAAAAATGAAAATGAGGCAATAGAAAGAAGAAAGCTTATAATTAGTAAGGGAAAGACCGTTAATTGGATGAATGATCCTTTGCGAATATTTAATGATTTTGAGAATGCGATTCGCTATCCTCTTCACAATGTAGGGACTCAGTTTTTTATTGTAAATCTTTCTCACTTAGATAATTTAATCTCAAGAATCCAAAATTATTGCGTTGCCGCATATAATGGAAGGTCTGTTTCATAACATAAATTTGACGACAGATTACTATCGTTATCCTTCTGACTTTTTCTTGTTTGGCTTCTTTGAAAGCTTTTTGGCAGGCGCCTTCGCCTTGCCTTTGGCGCCGCCGCCGGCTGCCGCCTTGGCGTTGACCAGCTCGATCGCCTGCTCGGCGGTGATGCTCTCCGGCGCCATCGTCTTCGGCAAGGTGGCGAAGACCTTGCCCCAGGCGACATAGGGGCCGTAGCGGCCGGCCTTGACCTCCATCTTGCCGCCCTGCGGGTGCTCGCCGAGATCGCGCCCCGGTGTCGCCGCGGCATTGCCGAAGCGACGGCCGCCGGCGCCGCTCTCCTTGGCGACGACCAGGTCGATCGCCCGGTTGGCGCCGATGTCGAGGATATTGTCGTCCTTGTCGATATTGGCGTAGGTCTTGCCGTGCTGGACGTAAGGCCCGTAGCGGCCGATGCCGGCGAGGATCGGCTCGCCGCTGGTCGGATGCTTGGCCACCTCGCGCGGCAGCGAGAGCAAGGCGAGCGCCTTCTCCAGCGTCAGCGAGCCGACGGTCTCGCCCTTTGGCAGGCTCGAACGCTTCGGCTTCTCGCCGTCGCCGAGCTGGATATAGGGGCCGAAGCGGCCTTCGCGCGCGGTGACCTCGAGATCGGTGACCGGGTCCTTGCCGAGGGTGCGGACGCCGTTGACGACCTGCCCGCCCTCGGCCAAGGCTTCGCCGTCGGCGGCGGAGGCGCTGAGCGGACGGGTGAAGCGGCATTCCGGATAGTTCGAGCAGCCGACGAAGGCGCCGAACTTGCCGAGCTTGAGCGAGAGCGTGCCGGTGCCGCAGACTTGGCAGCTGCGCGGATCGCCGCCATCGGCGCGCGGCGGGAAGACGTGCTCGCCGAGGATGCCGTTCAGCGCCTCCAGCACGTCGCCGACGCGCAATTCCTTGGTCTCGCCGATCGACTTGGTGAACTCGTCCCAGAATTCGCGCAGCAGCGCCTTCCAGTCGACATCGCCGCTGGAGACCAGGTCGAGCTTCTCTTCCAGGCTGGCGGTGAAGTCGAACTCGACATAGCGCTTGAAGAAGGACTCGAGGAACGCAGTGACCAGCATGCCCTTGTCCTCGGGCACGAGGCGCTTCTTCTCGATGCGGACATATTCGCGGTCGCGCAGGGTGGCGAGCGTCGCGGCATAGGTCGAGGGACGGCCGATGCCGAGCTCTTCCATGCGCTTGACCAGGCTCGCTTCCGAGAAGCGCGGAGGCGGCTCGGTGAAATGCTGGTCGGCGGCGATGGCGCGCTTCTCCAGCGGATCGCCGGCCTTCATCGCCGGCAGCTTCTTTGAGTCCTCGTCTTCCTCGTCGTCGCGGCTCTCCTGATAGAGCGTCAGGAAGCCGTCGAAGAGCACGACCTGGCCTGTGGCGCGCAGTTCGAGCGCGCGGGCGCCGACCTGGGCAGCGATATCAACCGTGGTGCGCTCGATCGAGGCCGATTCCATCTGGCTGGCGATGGTGCGCTTCCAGATCAGCTCATAGAGCTTGGCCTGCTCCGGTTCGAGATGGCGCGCCACCATCGCCGGCAGGCGGCCGAGATCGGTCGGGCGGATCGCCTCGTGCGCTTCCTGCGCGTTCTTGGCTTTGACGGTGTACTTGCGCGGCACGCTCGGCACGTAATTGTCGCCGAATTCCTTGCCGATGACGCGGCGCGCCGCCGCGATCGCCGAGCCGTCCATGTCGACGCCGTCGGTACGCATATAGGTGATGAGACCCACGGTCTCGCCGCCGATGTCGACACCCTCATAGAGCCGCTGCGCCACCTGCATGGTGCGGGCCGGCGCCATGCCGAGCTTGCGCGAGGCCTCCTGCTGCAAGGTCGAGGTCTGGAAAGGCGGCTGGGGATGGCGCTTGACCGGCTTGGCCTCGACCTCGGCGACCGAGAAGCGCGCGGTCTCCAGCGCGGCCTTGAAGGCTTGCGCCTCCTCGCCCGTGCCGATGTCGAGCCGGGTGATCTTCTTGCCGTCGGCGCCGCTGAGGCGGGCATCGAAGGTCGCGCCGCTCTGGGTCGCGAGCGTCGCAACCAGCGACCAGTATTCGCGGGCCCGGAAGGCCTCGATCTCGCGCTCACGGTCGCAGACCAGGCGCAGCGCCACCGACTGCACGCGTCCGGCCGAGCGGGCACCCGGCAGCTTGCGCCAAAGCACCGGCGAGAGCGTGAAGCCGACGAGATAGTCGAGGGCGCGGCGGGCGAGATAGGCGTCGACCAGCGCCTGGTCGATCGGGCGCGGATTGGCCAGCGCCTTCTGTACGGCGTCCTTGGTCACGGCGTTGAAGGTGACGCGCTCGACCGGGATGCCCTTGATGGCGCGCTTCTGGTTGAGCGCTTCCAGCACGTGCCAGGAGATCGCTTCGCCCTCGCGATCCGGGTCGGTCGCGAGGATGACCTTTTCGGCGTTCTTCGCCGCCCGTGCGATCTCGGCGACCTGCTTGGCGCCGCGCCCCTCAGTCTCCCACAGCATGGCGAAGTCGTTCTCGGGATCGACCGAGCCGTCCTTCGCGGGCAGATCGCGAATATGCCCGAACGAGGCGATGACCTCGTAGTCGGAGCCCAGATACTTATTGATCGTCTTGGCCTTGGCCGGCGACTCGACGACGAGGAGCTTCATGACGCTTTCGATCTCATAGACAAGCAGCGGGCGGCATTGGTTTGCCAGCCTCGCCGAACTTGGCGCGGGGCGCGTTGATAGCGGTTCGGGATTGCGCGCGAAAGTGGTTCACGCGGCCGGTCCTGTCAAACCCGATTCTGCTTTTCGAGAGCAGGGTGGTCAGGCTACGTCACCAGCCGTCGCTGTTTTTGATGTATGTCATGGAGACCCCGCATGTCGTCGCAGAAGCGGATAAGCCGGCTGACCTCGCTCGACATTCGCGGCCGCAAGGGCGGCGAGCCGCTTGTGGCCCTGACGGCCTATACCGCCCCGATGGCGAAGATCGTCGACGAGGTTGCGGATGTCGCGCTGGTCGGCGACTCGCTCGGCATGGTCGTCTACGGCCTCGACAGCACGGTCCCGGTGACGCTGGAGATGATGAGCCTGCACGGCCAGGCCGTGACGCGTGCGACGACACGCTCGCTCGTCGTGATCGACATGCCTTTCGGCAGCTATGAGGAAGGCCGCGAACAGGCTTTCCGCAATGCCGCGCGGCTGCTGAAGGAGACCGGCGCTGGCGCCGTGAAGCTCGAAGGCGGCCTGCGCATGGCCGAGACGGTGCGTTTCCTGGTCGAGCGCGGTGTGCCGGTGATGGGCCATGTCGGGCTGACGCCGCAGGCGGTCAACACGCTCGGCGGCTACAAGGCGCAGGGTCGCAGCAAGGCCGAGTGGCCGGCGCTCATCGCCGATGCCGAGGCGATCGCCGATGCCGGCGCTTTCTCGCTGGTAATCGAAGCAGTCGCCGAGCCGCTGGCGGCCGAGATCACCCGCCGGGTCGCGATCCCGACCATCGGCATCGGCGCCTCTGCCGTCTGCGACGGCCAGGTGCTGGTCCTCGACGACATGCTCGGCCTCACCGGACGCGTGCCGAAATTCGTCAAGGCTTATGGCGACTTGGCGGGACAAGTGCGCGAGGCGGTGCGGACCTATGCCGCCGAAGTGCGTAGCCGCCAGTTCCCGGCCGAGGCGCATGTCTATTCGCTGAAAGCGGAGTGACTCACAAAGAAGCTGCGCGCCGCCTTGCGCCGGCCACGACTCGCCCCTAAACAGCGGTCTTCAAATGACATCGACCGCACCGCTCTATCCGCACCGGCACCTCCTCGGGATCGAGGGGCTGTCCCATTTGGATATCGAGGCGCTGCTTGAGCGCGCCGAGACCTATGTCGCGCTCTCGCGCCAGATCGAGAAGAAGACGGCGACGCTGCGCGGCCGCACCCAGATCAACCTGTTCTTCGAGCCCTCGACGCGCACCCAGGCCTCGTTCGAGCTCGCCGGCAAGCGCCTCGGCGCCGACGTGATGAACATGTCGGTCGGCTCCTCCTCGGTGAAGAAGGGCGAGACGCTGATCGACACCGCCGCGACGCTGAACGCGATGCGGCCCGACATCCTGGTGGTGCGCCATCACGCCGCCGGCGCGGTCAATCTGCTCGCCCGCAAAGTCGATTGCTCCGTGGTCAATGCTGGCGACGGCGCCCATGAGCACCCGACGCAGGCGCTGCTCGATGCCTTGACGATCCGCCGCAACAAGGGCCGAATCGCCGGGCTCACCGTTGCGATCTGCGGCGACATCCTGCATTCGCGCGTCGCCCGCTCCAACATCATCCTGCTGAGTGCGCTCGGCGCCAAGGTGCGCCTGATCGCGCCCTCGACCCTGCTGCCGGCCGGTGTCGAGCGCATGGGCGTCGAGGTCTTCCGCGACATGAAGAAAGGGCTGGAGGGCGTCGACATCGTCATGATGCTGCGCCTGCAGCTCGAACGCATGAACGGCGCCTTCGTCCCGTCCTCGAAGGAGTATTTCCGCTATTTCGGGCTCGACCGCGACAAGCTCTCGCTGGCCGCGCCGGATGCGCTCGTCATGCATCCCGGCCCGATGAATCGCGGCGTCGAGATCTCTTCCGAAGTCGCCGACGGCGCCCAGTCGCTGATCCGCGAGCAGGTCGAGATGGGCGTCGCCGTACGCATGGCGGTGCTCGATGCGCTCGCGCAGCACCTGCCCAATGGCTGAGCGCGATGGAGCTCTTCCTCGCCTGGCTGTTGCGACAGATGCGCCGGGCTCGGATCGTCTTCGTCGGACTTTATTTCCTGGTCGTGGCCGGCTTCGTCTATGCCGAGCCGCGTTCCGCCTGGACCTGGCTGATCGTGCTGCTCGGCGCGCTCCTGTGCATCGGCATCTGGGGGCTGGTCGGGTTCTGGGATGATGTCTTCACGCAGCGCCGCGAGCGCGAGAACGGGATCGAACGTAGCGATGGCTGACGGCAGCGGGCAGAATAGCGGCGTTGCGATCCTCGGCGCACAACTGGTCGATCCGGCCTCCGGCCGCGAGGGCGTGGGCAGCATCCTGATCCGCGACGGCATGATCGCCGACGTCCATTGGGGCGGTGATCGCCCGGATCTGCCGGCTGGCATCGAAGTCGAAGAGGCCCGCGGCCTCGTGCTGGCGCCCGGTCTCGTCGACCTGCGCGCCTTCCTCGGCGAGCCCGGCGCCGAGTTCCGCGAGACGCTCGGGACCGGTTCGCAAGCGGCAGCAGCCGGCGGCGTCACCACCGTGATCTGCCGCCCCGACACCGATCCGCCGATCGACGACCCCTCCGTCATCGACTTCATCAAGCGCCGCGCCCGCGACAAGGCGATCGTCAACGTCCTGCCGGCGGCGGCGCTGACCAAGGGGCTGGCCGGCAAGGAGATTACCGAGTTCGGCCTGCTGTTAGAGGCCGGCGCGGTCGCCTTCAGCGACGGCGCCAACGGCGTGCGCAACCCGCAGCTCATGCGGCGCGCCATGATCTATGCCCGCGACTTCGACGCGCTGCTGATCAACCATGTCGAAGATCCGGATCTGCGCGGCACCGGCGTGATGAACGAGGGTGAGTTTGCCAGTCGCAAGGGCCTGCCGGGCATTCCGCACGAGGCCGAGACGGTGATGCTGGAGCGCGATTTGCGTCTCGCTCGCGCTTCCGGCGCCCGCTACCACGCCGCCATGATCTCCTGCTCGGATTCGCTCGATCTGGTCCGCCGGGCCAAGGAGGACGGGCTCAACGTCACCTGCGGCGTCTCGATCAACAATCTCTGCCTGAACGAGAACGATGTCGGCGAGTACCGCACCTTCTGCAAGGTCTCGCCGCCGCTGCGGCACGAGGACGAGCGGTTGGCGATGATCGAGGCTGTTGCCGAGGGCCTGATCGACGTCATCGTCTCCGACCACGACCCGCAGGACGTCGAGACCAAACGCCAGCCCTTCGCCGAGGCCGCCAATGGCGCGCTCGGCATCGAGACATTGCTCCCTGCGGCACTCAGGCTCTACCACGGCGAGCAGATCGGCCTTGCCTCGCTGTTCGCTGCCTTGTCGAGCCGGCCGGCCGAATTGCTCGGTCTCGGCTGCGGCCGGCTGGCGGTCGGCGCGCCGGCCGATCTCGCCCTGATCGACATCGACGCGCCCTTCGTCGTCGACAAGCGGAAGCTCAAATCGCGGGCCAAGAACTCGCCCTTCGACGAGGCGCGGCTGCAGGGCCTGGTGCAGGCGACCTGGGTCGGCGGCCGGGTGGTCTATCGCGGCGAAGCCGCGTAAGCTCAACTGAGACGGGCAGGGGAGGTTGCATGGCTGAGGCGTTCGCTTGGGCGTATCCGGGCCCGATGGGGTTCGCTGCGCTCGTCCTCGGCTATTTGCTCGGCTCGATCCCGTTCGGCATCATCCTGACCCGGCTTTCCGGCGGTCCGGATCTACGCACCATCGGCTCCGGCAATATCGGCGCGACCAATGTCCTGCGCACCGGCAACAAGAAGCTGGCGGCACTGACCCTGCTCGGCGACATGCTGAAGGGCACCGCCGCGGTCCTGCTCGCCGGTTGGCTGCTTGGCGGCAAGGGCGCGGCGCTGGCAGCCGGTCTCGGCGCCTTCATCGGCCATCTCTTTCCTGTCTGGCTGCGCTTCAAGGGCGGCAAGGGCGTCGCCACCTTCCTCGGCATCCTGATCGGGCTGAAATGGTCGATCGCGCTGATCTTCGCCGCAATCTGGCTCAGCATAGCCTACCTGACCAAATACTCCTCGCTCTCGGCCCTGATCGCCAGCCTGCTGACGCCGCTCCTGCTCTTGTTCTGGGTTCGCGATGCCCAGATGGCCGGGCTGATGACCATCCTCGCCGTGCTGCTCTGGTTCATGCATCGCGAGAACATTGCGAGGCTGCTCTCGGGCAGCGAAGGCAAGATCGGGCAGAAAGGCTGAATGCCGATGGCCGGTTTCGCTCTCGACGACCGGCAACGCCTCGACTGGCTCCGCCTGATCCGCAGCGAGAGCATCGGCCCGCGCACTTTCCGCACTTTGGTCAACCGTTTCGGAGGCGCGGCCGGCGCGCTCGACGCCCTGCCGGAACTCGGCCGGCAGGCCGGGCGGACGCTCCGGCTCTGCACCATCGCCGAGGCCGAGCGCGAATTCGAGGCGCTGCGCCGGCGCAGCGCCCATCTGATCGCACTGGGCGAGGCGGCCTACCCTGTGCCGCTGCAAGCGATCGATTCGGCTCCGCCGCTGATCGCGATCGAAGGCGACCCGGCGGCGCTCAATCGCCCCTGCGTCGCACTGGTCGGATCGCGCAACGCTTCCGCCGCCGGATTGAAGTTCACCGCGACCCTGGCGCGCGAACTGGGCGAGGCCGGTTTCGTTGTCGTCTCCGGCCTGGCGCGTGGCATCGATACGTCCGCCCACCAGGCGAGCCTGGAGAGCGGTACGATCGCCGTGCTGGCCGGCGGGCTTGACGAGGTCTATCCACCGCAGAACATTCCCCTGCTCGACCATATCCGCGAGCGCGGCGCGGCGCTGAGCGAGATGCCGCTCGGCTGGGCGCCGCGAGGGCGCGATTTCCCCCGCCGCAATCGCCTGGTCTCGGGTCTTGCGCTCGGAACGGTCGTGGTCGAGGCGGCGCGCAAGTCCGGCTCGCTGATCACCGCGCGCTTCGCCAATGAGCAGGGGCGTCAGGTCTTCGCTGTGCCGGGTTCGCCACTCGATCCGCGGGCCGAGGGCGGCAACCACCTGATTCGCGAAGGTGCGATCCTCTGCGCCGAGACTGCGCATGTCGTCGATGTGCTGTCGCCTATGCTCCGGCGCAACGATCTGTTCGATTCTGCGCCCATTCTGGCGCGCGAGGAACCAGGGCCGGAACAGCGGCGGGAGGCGCTCTGGGACGAGCTCGATCTGCCGGACGTCCTGCCGGCGCCGAAGCTCGAGCTCCAGAGAGAGCTCCTGTCGCGAGAAGCCCTGTCACGGGAGGGGCTGGCCGAGGACGCACCTCGTCGGCGCCTGCTCGACCTGATCGGACCGACGCCGATGGCGATGGACGACCTCGTTCGCGCCAGCGGTCAGCCCGCACGCGAGGTCAGCCAGATCCTGCTCGAGCTCGAACTGGAAGGCATGGTGCAGCGCCATGCCGGAGGAGCGCTCTCGCGCATGGCATGACCCCGGCAGAGCGGCGATCAGCCGGTGGCTTCGCCCCAGCGGCCGCGTTCGCGCTCGACCTCCGCGGCTGCGGGCTCCAGCAAGGCGACGAGCAGGTCGAGATCGGCGGCGGGGGCCTGGCTGCCGAGCTCGGCCAGCATGCTCGTCGCCCTGGTGACGACATCACGCTGCAGATCGCGTTGGTGCGCACGCTTCGACACGAGGAGGTGCAGCGCCAGGGCTTCGCATTCGCTATGGGTCTGCAAGCTTCGGGGTGCCGCAAAGTCGCCGGAGATGCGGGTGGTCATCATCGACGGCGCCTGTGGGGGATTCCCGCCAGGTTACTTCCCGACGTTTCTACAACCTATGATTTAATGATTTAAAGAGGGACACGTTCGGCTAAGCGGTCGTATCCCGATCATTCGGCTCGCCGAGCTGTACCTGACAGGTCCGACGATTGATTGCCGCTTCGAGCCGCGTCATCTCCACGAAATAGGCTAGGCTGCTCAGTTGTGCGGCTTTGGCCATCGCACCGAGTTCGATGCTGATTTCCTCGATATAACTGGCAACTTCAAGTTGCATACGCGCGAGCGCGTCCATGTTGTACGGGCCGGGAGAGGCTGCGACATTCCGGCCAAGATGGGAAACACGCGGCAAGCGGTTGTTGCTCGGATAGATTTTATCCTCCTTGATCTGCCGTGACGTCGCTTTTCGCATCTCGTCTGCCCTCGTGATCGCGTCAGCCCGGGGAAACGAACCGGTGTTCGATGGCCACTATTGTTGCTACTCGATTCCAATAAATGCAATCACCGCGTGTATAAAATTTCCCGTGCGGGAACATTTTCTCGATCCGTGTGTTTTCCACCGGTCGCAATTTGGCCGCGATTGGTTCAGCGCCGGTTCAACCGGGGCGAGCTAGATTGGGCGTCAAGGCGGAGATCCCGCTACAGGAGAATGTCATGTCAGATTTCGGAAAGAGCCGCTTCCTCGTGACGCTCGCCGTCGCCGGCAGCATTCTGGCAGCGGGCCTGACCCCCGTCATGGCGGGCGAGTCCCGCGCAGTCGGCTTCGACAAGAGCCGCCTCGACCAGGCGCAGGTCGACTACTCGCAGTATTACTATCGCCGTGGCTGGCGTGGCGGTAATCGCGGTGCGGCGATCGCGGCCGGTGTAGGCCTCGGCGTCCTCGGCGCCGCGGCGATCGCAGCCAGCCGTCCGGCCTATGCCGAACCGGTCTACGGCTACGACTATGGCTACGAACCGCGCTATGTCTATGAAGAGCCGGTCTATGTCGCGCCGCGTCGCTACTATGCTCCGCGCTACTACGGCTATTATCCCGACAATATCCGGGACCCGGCCGGCGGCAGCTACCGCTGAGTTCTCGCCCGGACAAGAGGCTTAATCACTTCTGAACGCCTCGCATCTAGGCTTCAAGGGTCGCTTCCGCCATATGGCGGTGGCGGCCCTTTTCACGGCGTGCGGCAACGACGGGTTCCGCGTCCGGAACCGTCACCTTGTCGACCTTGGAGAAAGACGATGAAACCCTCGCTCAAGACGCTGCTGTCCGGCTGCGGCGCGGTCGCCCTGGCGGTGTTCTGCTCGGGCGCCGCGATGGCCCAGTACTACGAAGACGGCTACGGCCGCCGTTACGAGCGCCCCGGCTATGACCGAGGCTATGATCGCGGTTACGACCGGGGCTATGATCAGGGCCAGCGCGACCGCGGCGGCTATGGGCGCGACGACCGGCGCTATGGCCGGGATGGCGGCGGCTACCGGCGCGGGCCCGATCCTGGCAATCCGCTCGCCGGGATGAGCATCGAAGATCAGAAGCGGGCGATCAAGAACCAGCGCGACGCACAGAAAAAGGCGATCAAGCGCGGTTACGTCCTTCAGTAGCCGTCTTCTTCCGGCTCGCTCCCGTCCATGGCGAGGCGGGCGAGCCGGTCGAGCGCGCCTTGCAGGATATAGGCGGCGGCCATCTTGTCGACGACGGCTGCTCGCCGGGCCCGTGAGGCATCGGCGTCGAGCAAGGTGCGGGTGACCGCGAGCGTCGACATCCGCTCGTCCCAGAACACGATCGGCAGTGCCGTCAGCGGCGCGAGATTGCGCACGAAGGCCCGGGTCGACTGGACCCGCGGCCCTTCGCTTCCATCCATGTTGAGCGGCAGGCCGATCACCAGCCCTGCGATAGCGTGCTTTTCCGCCACCTTCAGCAAGGCCGCCGCATCCTGCCGGAACTTGACGCGCTGGATCGTCTCCAGCGGCGATGCGATCCGCCGTTCGACATCGGAGAGCGCGAGCCCGATCGTCTTGGTGCCGAGATCGAGCCCGAGCAGGCGGGCATGCTCGGGCAGGGTGACGAAGTGATCCAAAGCGACGAGATTGGTCATGCGCCGCCGGTAGCATGGGCCGCCCGCGGAGGCGAGCGGCCCGACCAGCTCTAGTTGGCGTTCTGCGGCGTCAGACCGGCCGCCTTCAACGCCGTTCCCCATTTGGTGACCTCGGCGGCGAAGCGCTTGGCATGGGCCTCGCGCGTCCATTCGGCCTGCGGGAAGGCACTGGTGCCGACCGCCTTGAAGCGCTCCAGCACGGTGGAATCCTTCAATGCGGCCTGCAGGGCGCCATTGAGCTTGTCGAGCTCAGCAGCCGGCGTGCCCTTCGGGGCATAGAGCCCGTGCCAGATCGTCATGTCGATCTCAGTGCCGGCCTCGCGCGAGGTCGGGACGTTCGGCAGCACGCCGAGCCGCTCCGGCGATGTCACGGCATAGGCGCGGATCTTGTCGGACTGGATCTGCGGTACCGCCGTGGTCGACTGGTCGCAGAGGGCGTCGACCTGCCCGCCGACGAGATCGTTCATCGCCGGCCCGGTGCCGCGATAGGCGACCTGGGTGAGCTTGACGCCGAGCGCCTGCGAGATCAGCACGGCGCACAGATGCGCGTTCGAGCCGATGCCGGCATGGGCGATGTTGAGCTTTTCGGCCTGCTGCTTGGCGTAGGAGAAGAAGGCCTTGCCGTCGACCGGGGGCAAAGCGAGCTTGCCGGCGATTACCATCGGGCCGGTGTTGACGAGCCCGACCGGCGCGAAGGAGGTCTGCGTGTCATAGCCGAGATTGGCATAGAGCGCCGGCGCAGCGGCCAGCGCCAGATGGTGGATCAGCAGCGTGTAGCCATCCGGCGCCGAGGAGACCAGGCGCTTGGCGCCGGCCGTCCCGCCGGCGCCGGCGATGTTCTCGACGATGAACGGCTGGCCGAGCGTGCGGCCCATATGTTCGCCGAGCAGGCGGGCGATCACGTCGCTGGGGCCGCCTGCGGCGAAGGGCACGATCAGCGTGATCGGTTTGGTCGGGTAGCTCTGGGCCGGGGCAGCTGTGCCCAGTCCCAGCAGGAGCAAGCCTGCAAGGGCGCCGCGGCGCGTCATGAGGAATCTGCGGACATGCGCGATCATTCGTTTCCTCCAATAGGGCGGCCGCTCTGCGTCGGCTTTGTTGAATTCTCGTGGTTCTTGGTCCTCGAGCTTGGATCGCTCGGCTTCGAGCGGAATATGAGAAATCGGTGATAACAGGCTGATCTTGTGCCGACCATGATGGGCCGGCATTCGGAGATCCCGCGAACTGGGGGGCGGTTCAGCGCAGGTCAGAGAGGTAGTGAACCTCCTGGGTCAGGCACAGGCTGAGCCTGTGCTCCACTGGCGTGCCGTCGAGCGCCAGGGCGATGCGGTCGATCTGCAGGGCCGGTTCGCCTGCCGAGGCACCAAGCGCGGCGGCGTCCTCTGCCGAGAGCGCCACCGCTTTCAGCCGCTCGCGCGCATTGGCGACGGTGATGCCGTAATGGCCGGCGTACAGGCTGTAGAGATTGTTCGGGATTGGCCCGTTCTCCAGCCCGGGGAAGAGCTGCTGCGGCAGGCTGAGCGTTTCGACGATCAGCGGCGCGCCATCGAAGGAGCGCTGCCGGCGGATGCGGATCACGGCGGCATCCTCGGCGAGATCCAGGGCCGCGCGCTCGGCCTCGCTGGCTGGGCCGGTGGTCACCGAGAGCACAACGCTGTCCGGAAAACGCGGCGCGCCGCGATCGGGCGCCAGCTTGAAGAACTGGAACAGGATGCGGCGCTCGTCATGCTCGGCGACGAAGGTGCCGCGGCCCTGACGCCGTATCACGAGGTTCTCGGCGGCGAGTTCGTCGAGCGCCTTGCGGACCGTCCCCTGGCTGACGCCGATCTCGGCCGCGAGCTGGCCCTCGCTCGGCAGCACCGCTCCCGGCGCCCAGACGCCGTCCATCAGCCGGCGCACGAAGATCGCCTTCACCTGCCGATAGAGCGGCCGGAAGCCCAGCGTCTCCGGTGTGTCCGGCTCGCGTGGCTGTCCTGCGATTTCGAGCTTGTGCACACTCATATGTCTTATATAAGACTTGAGCGCAGCCACGTCGAGCCCGATTTCGCATAGGGGCGCGGCATGAGGATCACGGGAAACGGTCAGGGATATCAGCCATGAGCAAGCCGCATCTGCTGGTGCACGAGAAGAAGGACACGGTCGGCGTCGTCGTCGTCGAGGGCCTGAAGGCCGGGACCGACATGCTCTGTGTCGTCACCCACGACAATTCCGATTTCCGCCTCGCCGCCAAGGCGGACATCCCGATCGGCCACAAGGTCGCGCTCAGGGACATCAAGAAGGGCGACACGATCTGGAAATACGGCCAGGACATCGGCAAGGCGATCGCCGACATCGGCAAGGGCGAGCATCTGCACGTCCACAACGTCAAGACCAAGCGCTGGTGAACGCCGGCCTTCGTCAGTCCCGATCTCTGGGCTCCCGCCAGGTCGAGCCCGCAACCGTCCAGGAAACGCCAATGTCCTCCATCGTCGCCAATTTCGACCTCGTCAAAGGCAAGCTCGCCAAGGTGAAGGGCCGCAAGATCGAGGCGCCCGAGTTCAAGACGCCCTTCGTGAAGCGCCCGACCGGCCGCAGCCTCGATTCCTTCATGGGCTGGCGCCGCGAGAATGGCCGCGTCGGCGTGCGCAACCATGTGCTGCTGCTGCCGCTCGACGATCTCTCCAACGCTGCCTGCGAGGCCGTCGCCAACAACATCAAGGGCACGCTCGCCATCCCGCATGCCTATGGCCGCCTGCAGTTCGGCGAGGATCTCGAGGTCCATTTCCGCACCCTGATCGGCACCGGCTCGAACCCCAACGTCGCCGCCGTCGTCGTCATCGGCATCGAGGACGGCTGGACCAAGCGCGTCGTCGACGGCATCGCCAAGACCGGCAAGCCGGTCGTCGGCTTCGGCATCGAGGGCCATGGCGACATCGCGACGATCGCGCGCGCCTCCTATGTCGCCAAGGAGTTCGTGCAGTGGGCGACCGAGCTGCAGCGCGTGAAATGCGGCATCGAGGAGCTCTGGGTTTCCACAAAGTGCGGGGAATCCGACACAACCACGGGCCTGTCCTCCTGCCCGACCGTCGGCAACATGTACGACAAATGGATTCCGCGCGGCATCTACGGCGTCTTCGGCGAGACCTCGGAGATCACCGGCGCCGAGCATCTGTGCAAGGCGCGCGCTGCGACTCCGGAGGTCGGCGAGCGCTGGTACAAGATGTGGAAGGCCTATCAGGACGACGTCATCGAGGCCCACAAGACCGACGACCTCTCCGATTCGCAGCCGACCAAGGGCAACATCGCCGGCGGCCTGACCACGATCGAGGAGAAGGCGCTCGGCAACCTCGAGAAGATCGGCCGCGAGTGCAAGTTCATCGACATCCTCGAGCCGGCGCAGGCGCCGGAAAAGGGGGCGGGGCTCTACTACATGGACACCTCCTCGGCCGCGGCCGAGTGCGTGACCCTGATGGCGGCCGGTGGCTATGTCGTGCACACCTTCCCGACCGGGCAGGGCAACGTCATCGGCAACCCGATCGTCCCGGTCATCAAGATCACCGGTAACCCGAAGACGATGCGCACCATGCCCGAGCACATCGACGTCGACGTCTCCGGCATCTTGCGCCGTGATCTCACCATCCCGCAGGCCGGCGACGCGCTGATCGAGAACATCGTGCGCACGGCGAATGGCCGCCTTACGGCAGCCGAGGCGCTCGGCCATCGCGAGTTCTCGATGACCAAGCTATATCGCAGCGCCTGAGGAGCTAAGATTCCGGGCGCGACGAGGCGAACGTGTCGGACAGGATCGTTTCCAGAAACGTTTCACTGCATGCGCCGGGGCGGGATGTGTTGCCCGCCTACGTCCGTGCCTTGGAGGCGGGCTGGTCCCCGAACACGATGCGCGACGTCGCGCCCGAACAACTCGCAGCGATCGCGGCCGACCCGGACATCTTCCTCGCCGGCCTCAACGGGCGCGGCGGCAAGATCCGCCTGCACGATGGCAGCGAAGTCGATCGACTGCCCGGCGTCATCCGCTGGATTGTCGCGACAGACCAGCCAGAGCACCCTTTCGTTGGCAGCATCAATCTGCGCTGGCAGGAGGACGAGGCCGGCAGGCCGGTTACGGATCTGCCTGCGCATGTGCTTGGCCATATCGGCTACACCATCCTGCCGAACCATGCTGGAAACGGCTATGCCAGCGCCGCTCTGGCAGCCGTGCTTGCAGAAGCGCGCATCGTTGGCTTGCCTTTCGTTAAAATCACCTGCGATGTCGACAACGCGGCCTCGCAGCGGATCATCGAGAAGAATGGCGGGCGTTTCGTCGAGAGTTTCGTCGCTCCCTTCTACGGCCCGGGCGAACGTCTGATGTACCGGATCGATCTGCGACCATGACAGAAGCAGCCCTTCCGCGCCTGGCGAAAGGCCTTGGCCCGCTCCTGCCGGGCATCGCGCTCTCGGCGGCGGTCGCAATCGTCTCCGCGCTGGCCGAACCCGTGCTGAAGCAGCTCGCCGGTGGGCGCGTCGGCCTTCCGGCGGTTGTCATAGCGCTGGTGATCGGCATGATCCTGCATCCGGTCGCGAACACGCAGCGCTTCGCGCCAGGCATGACCTTCTGCGTCAAGAAGCTGCTGCGCTGGGCGATCGCGCTGCTCGGCCTGCGCGTCGCGCTCGGCGACATCGCCGCGCTCGGCCTGAGCACGGCTCTGCTCGTCATCCTCTCCATGGTCGTGACCGTGGTCACCGGTCTTGCGCTGGCGCGCCTGCTCGGCCGCGAGCCGGGCGTCGGAGCCCTCGGCGGCGTCGCCACGGCAGTCTGCGGCGCCTCGGCCGCGCTCGCCACCTCGACCGTCGTGCCCGATTACCGCGACAAGGCTGCCGATACCGCGTTCACCGTGATCGCAATGAACGTCCTCGCGACGATCGCGATGCTGGCTTATCCGCTGCTTTGCGCCTGGCTCGGCCTCTCGCAGCAGCAGACCGGCGTCATGCTGGGGGCGACCATCCATGATGTCGCGCAGGTCGTCGGCGCCGGCCAGGCTGTCTCGGACGAGGCGGCGAATGCGGCTGTCATCGTCAAGCTGTTCCGGGTCTTCCTGCTGCTGCCCGCGGTGCTGATCGTCGGCTGGTGGCTGACCCGCCATGGTGAGACCCATGGCGACGCCAAGGTGCCGGTCCCGGTCTTCGCCTTCGTCTTCCTGATCATGTGCCTGGTGAACAGCGTGCTGAGCGCGCAGGCAGGGCTTGCCGGCATTTACCTGCCGATCCGCGACATCTTGCTCGAAATCTCACGCTGGGGCCTGCTGATCGCAATTGCGGCGCTGGGCCTCGGCACCTCGATCGCGGCGATGGCCCGGCTCGGCTGGCGCCATCTCGCCGTCGTCACCGGAACGAGCCTCGTCATCCTCGTCGTCGCCACGAGCGGGATTATCCTGCTCGGCTGATCGGACCTCACAGCGGAAACAGCCATGACCGACATCGTCATCACCGAATTCATGGACGAGGCGGCCGTGGCGGCGCTGCAGGCGCGCTACCGCGTGCACCATGACCCGGACCTCTTCGCCAAGCCCGACGAGCTCGCCCGGCTGGTCGCCGACGTCCCGGCGCTGATCGTGCGCAACCAGACGCAGGTTCGCGGCGCGGTGCTGGCGGGTGCGAAAAACCTCAAGGTTGTCGGCCGGCTCGGCGTCGGGCTCGACAACATCGACATGGACGCCTGCTCGGCGCGCGGCATCAAGGTCTTCCCGGCGACCGGTGCCAACAGCCTGTCCGTGGTCGAATACGTGATCGGCACGGCGATGACGCTGCTGCGCGGCGCCTATTTCGCCAATGCCGCTATGCTCGCCGGCGAATTCCCGAAGACCAGGCTCATCGGCCGCGAGATCGCCGGCAAGCGCATGGGCCTGGTCGGCTTCGGCGCGATCGCCCGCGATGTGGCGCGGCACGCCAAGGCGCTCGGCATGACCATCGCCGCCTATGACCCCTATGTTCCAGCCGGCGATGCCTGGCAGGGCATCGAGCAGCTCGAGCTTGATGCCTTGCTCTCGACCTCCGACGTGATCTCGATCCATCTGCCGCTGACGCCCGAAGCCCGTGGGCTGATCGGCAAGGCAGCCTTCGCCAAGATGAAGCCCGACGCCATCCTGATCAACGCGGCGCGCGGTGGTATCATGGACGAGGCGGCGCTGGTCGCGGCGCTGAAGGGTGGGCGCCTTGGCGGCGCGGCGCTCGATGTCTTCGAGCAGGAGCCGCTCAAGGCCGATGGCGCAAAGCTCTTCGCCGGCACGCCCAACCTGATTCTGACGCCGCACATCGCCGGCAATACAGTCGAATCGAACGGCCGCGTCTCCGGCCTCGTCGCCGAGCGGGTGATGGCGGCGCTGGAGGGCAGGGCATGACGAAGCTCTCGCTGGAAGCGGCCGAGCAGAAGGTCGCGGATCTCTTCATCGAGGCGGGCGCCTCGCCAGCCAATGCCGCGTCCGTCGCGCTGGCGCTGGTCATGGCCGAGGCGGATGGGCTCAAGGGCCACGGCCTGTCCCGCGTCCCGACCTACATTTCCATGCTGCGCTCCGGCAAGATCGACGGCCAGGCCGTGCCGATCGCGCGCCAGCCCAAGCCCGGCGTGCTGGCGATCGACGCCGCCCATGGCTTCGCCTATCCGGCGATCGACCTTGCCGTGATCGAACTGCCCGAAATCGCCCGCAAGCAGGGCATCGCCGCCGCGCCGATCCGCCGCTCCAACCATTGCGGCGCCGCCGGCCTGCATGTCGAACGGCTGGCCGAGCAGGGGCTGGTCGCGCTGCTCTTCGCCAACACGCCCGGCGCGATGGCGCCCTGGGGCGGCGCCAAGCCGGTCTTCGGTACCAATCCGATCGCCTTCGCCGCGCCGCTGGCCGGCCGCGAGCCACTGGTGATCGACATGGCCCTGTCCAAGGTGGCGCGCGGCCCCATCGTTGCGGCAAAACAGAAAGGCGAAGCGATTCCCGAGGGCTGGGCGCTCGACGCCGCCGGCAAGCCGACCACCGACCCGGCGGCCGCGATCGCCGGCACCATGGTGCCGCTCGGGGACGCCAAGGGCGCGACGCTCGCGATGATGGTCGAGATCCTCGCCGCGGCGCTGGTCGGCACGCATTTCGCCTTCCAGGCCTCGTCCTTCCTCGACGACCAGGGCGGGCCGCCCGACACCGGCCAGCTGATTCTCGCCATCGACCCGGCCAGCATGGGCGGCAACTGGTTCGCCGAGCGCATGAAGCTGCTCACCCACGCGATCGAGGAGCAGCCCGGCACGCGCCTGCCCGGCGTGCGGCGCCATGGTTTGCGAGCCAAGGCGCGGGTAGAGGGTATCGAGGTCAATCTCTGAAAAAGGCGCGTCATGCTCGGGCTCGGCCCGAGCATCTCAGGCCGAAAGGGGCTCCAATCAGCGCCTTCTCGTCACGAGATTCTCGGGTCTGCGCTTCGCTTCGCCCGAGAATGACGGCACAGCTCAAACGAAATCGAATCGATCAACGTCGACAAGGCCTTTGTCGGTGATCTTGAGATGCGGGATCACCGGCAGGGTCAGGAAGGCGACCTGCAGGAAGGGCTCGGCCAGCACGACGCCGAGCGCCTTCGCCGCCGCGCGCAGGCCTTCCAGCCCGTGCCGCACCGTCTCGAAGGGCTGGTCGCTCATCAGCCCGGCGACGGGCAGCGCCAGCTCGGCCGTGACCTTGCCGCCATCGGCCACCGCGAAGCCGCCGCCGATTTCGATCAACCGGTTTGCGGCCGCCGCCATCGAGGTCTCGTCGACGCCGACGACGCAGAGGTTGTGGCTGTCATGGCCGACCGAGGAGGCGATGGCGCCGTGCTTCATGCCGAAGCCGTGGACGAAGCCTGAGGCGATGCCGCCATTGCGGCCATGACGCTCGATCACCGTGACCCTGACGGCGTCCTGGTCGAGATCGGGCAAGGCGAGGCCATCGCGCTCTGGCAGGCGCAGGGAAAGCCGCTCGGTGATGATCCGGCCCGGCACGACGCCGATCACCGGCGTTTCGCCTTCGCGCGCCTTCACCACGAAATCCTCCGGCGCGAGCCTGCGGCTGCGGACGCTGGCGAGGCCGACGGGCGCTACCGCTTTCCGGTCCGTGAACAGTGCATCCTCCACCAGCCTGCCACCGGCAAAGACCCGCTTGACGCGGCAGGCGGCGAGATCCTCGACCAGCACGATGTCGGCGCGCTTGCCCGGGCCGATGAAGCCGCGATCGAACAGGCCGAAATTCCGCGCCGCCGAGAGGCTTGCCGTCCGGTAGGTCGCGAGGATGTCGGCACCATGCGCGATCGCGGTGCGGATCATGTAATCGAGATGGCCTTCCTCGGCGATGTCGAGCGGATTGCGGTCATCGGTGCAGAAGGCGAGGAAGGGCGAGGCGTCGCGCGTGATCAACGGAATCAGGGCGTGCAGGTCCTTCGAGACCGAGCCCTCGCGGATCAGGATCGCCATGCCCTTGGCGAGTTTCTCACGAGCTTCCTCGGCGGTCGTGGTCTCGTGGTCGGTGCGGATGCCAGCGGCGAGATAGCCGTTGAGGTCGAGCCCGCGCACCAGCGGCGCATGGCCGTCGATATGCCGGTGCGAGAAGGCTTCCAGCTTGGCGAGGCAGCCGGGATCGCGATGGAGGACGCCGGGGAAATTCATGAACTCGGCGAGGCCGATCACCTTTGGATGGTCCATGAACGGCGTGAGATCGCTTGCCTCCAGCGCCGCGCCGGCCGTCTCCAGATGCGTCGCCGGCACGCAGCTCGAGAGCTGCACGCGCAGATCCATGCGCATCGCCTCGGCGCAGTCGAGGAAATAGCGGATACCCTCGGCGCCCAGCACATTGGAGATCTCGTGCGGGTCGCAGATCGCGGTGGTGATGCCGTGCGGCAGCACGCAACGCTCGAATTCGAGGGGCGTCACCAGCGAGGATTCGACATGCAGATGCGTGTCGATGAAGCCGGGCACGGCGATGAGCCCGGCTGCGTCGAAGCTCGCCTTGCCCTCATAGTGGCCGTAGGTGCCGACGATGGTGTCGCCGCAGAGCGCGATGTCGGTCTCGACCAGATCGCCGGAGACGAGGTCGAACAGCTGCGCACCGTGGATCACGAGATCGGCCGGCTCGTCGCCGCGTCCTTGGGCAATCCGGCGGGCGAGGGTGGCTGCATCGGTCATGGAGAGTGCTCCGGGTTCGGGCCGGCTTGGCTACGCCATCTCGCCGGCCTAGACAGGCGCTGTCCAGTCGCCTCTCGCGGAGACCATCATGCAGCTCACCTGGTTCGGCCATTCGGCGTTTCGGCTCGACCTGCCCGGCGCCTCCGTGCTGATCGATCCGTTCTTTTCCGGCAACCCGGCCTTCGAGGGCGATGCGGCCGCCGCCGGCCAGGGCGTCAGCCACATCGTCGTCACCCACGGCCATGGCGATCATGTCGGCGATACGCTGGCGATTGCCGCTGCGAACAATGCGACCGTCATCACGAACTACGATCTCTGCATGCATCTCGCCGCCAAAGGGCTGAAGGCGTTCGAACCCATGAACACCGGCGGCACCGTCGATCTCGGCGCCTTCTCGGTGACGCTTGTCCGGGCCGATCACTCGGCGGGCATGGGCGAGGCGGGCGTGGCCGTTCCGGTCGGCAGCGCAAACGGCGCGATCATCAAGGCGCAAGGCGAGAAGACGCTCTGGCATATGGGCGATACCGACATCTTCTCGGACATGGCGCTGCTGGCCGAGATCCACGGTGTCGAGATCTGCCTCTGCCCGGTCGGCGACCGTTTCACCATGGGCGCCGCAACCGCGGCCATGGCGATGACGCGCTTCGTGAAACCCAAGCTCGCGATCCCCTGCCATTACGGCTCCTTCCCGATCATCGACCGGGATGCCGCGGCCTTCGTCACGGCGCTGGAAGGCAGCGGCATCGCGGCGCTCGTGCCGGACAAGGGCAAGGCGGTGACGGTCTGACGCTGCCGTCATTGCGAGAAGCGTAGCGACGAAGCCATCCATGGATCGTCGAGCGAGCCCTTCTGGATTGCTCCGCTCCGCTCGCAATGACGCAGCAAGACGTGCCGACTTACGTTCTTGCCGACCACGCGCTATAGCGCTGCCAGACCCTTATCCGGCGCCGCCGCGCCGACCCGCATCAGGAGCCCGCCATGTCGGTCGATGCCGCCACCGTCAAACGCGTCGCGCATCTCTCGCGCATCGCCGTCGATGATGCGGATGTGCCGAAGCTGCAAAGCGAACTCAACGCCATCCTCGGCTTCGTCGAGCAGCTGAACGAGGTCGACGTCTCCGGCGTCGAACCGATGACCTCGGTCACGCCGATGCTGATGAAGAAGCGCCAGGATGTCGTGAACGACGGCGAAATCGCCGGCCTAATCGTCGCCAATGCGCCGGCCTCGGAGGACGACTATTTCATGGTGCCGAAGGTGATCGAGTGAGGGCCGCTCCGGGTCGTACCCCGTCATGGCGAGCGATGCGAAGCAATCCAGCATCGTAGTGCGCGGCCGCCCCTGGATTGCCTCGTCGCCGCGCTCCTCGCGGTGACGCTTCCGCCGATCGAACCGTTTCCGGATGAGCCATCGTGACCGACTTGACCCGCCTGACCCTGACCGAAGCCCGCGACGGGCTGAAGGCCAAGCAGTTCACCGCGACCGAACTCGCCAAGGCGCATATCGCAGCCGTGGAGCAGGCGCGGGCGCTGAACGCCTATGTGCTGGAGACGCCGGAGCATGCGCTGAAGCAGGCCGCGGCGTCCGACGAGCGGCTCGGCAAGGGCGAGGCCGGCCCGCTCGAAGGCCTGCCGCTCGGCATCAAGGACCTGTTC
>Ga0102589_1001599_pt1 | contig 29652 bp, 23 predicted proteins | sample AraplaMF_Col_mLB_FD_76858 | JGI IMG/M metagenome (GOLD analysis project Ga0102589, IMG submission 76858) | Arabidopsis root microbial communities from the University of North Carolina, USA - plate scrape MF_Col_mLB | ecosystem: Host-associated > Plants > Roots > Endosphere | place: USA...
CCCGGCGGCACCCGCGACCGCATGGTGCAGCTGATCTCGACCAACCAGGCCGACATCGTCAACGACATCCAGGTCGCCGAAGTGGTGCGCCAGGTCGTGACGCAGAACCCGAAGATCACGACATGGACCGGCAAGGACGCGCCCTATGGCGCCCGCGACTGGTGGCCGACCTCGCTCTACTTCAACCATAAATCCGGCAAGTGGGCGGATATCCGCCTGCGCCGCGCGATCGGCCATTATATCGACCGCAAGCAGATCATCGATGTCGCCTATTCCGGCGCAGCCGAGCCGAAGGTCGATCCTTTCCCCGGCTTCGGCGCGCTCAAGCCCTATATCGACGCCATCGCCCCGGTCGCGGCCAGGCACGGCGTCGGCATCTACGACAAGGCCAAGGGCGACGCCCTGATGGGCGAAGCTGGCTACAAGAAGAACGCCGCCGGCATCTGGGAGAAGGACGGCCAGCCGCTGACGGTGGTGATCGAGGCGATCCCCGTGCTCAACGCGGTCGGCCCGATCGTCGCTCAGCAGCTCAAGAACGCCGGCGTCGACGCCTCCTTCCGCTCGACCCCGGAAAGCCGCGCGGTCCTGCGCGACGGCCGCTTCGACCTGACGTTGTTCGGCCATCGCGGCTCGATCGCCGACCCCTATGCGACGCTCGAGATGTACCATTCCAGGAACGCGTTCGAGGTCGGCCGGCCGACGCTGTTCCCCGCCCGCTGGTCCAATGCCGATTACGACAAGATCGTCGAGGAGATCGGCCGGCTAGCTCCCGACAATCCGGGGATCAAGGACCTCGTCGTCGCCGCCATGGACATCTGGATGCGCGAGGCCGTCGAGGTGCCGATCTCGGAATGGTACCACCGCGTGCCGATGAACCAGACCTACTGGACGGGCTGGCCGACCAAGGACAATCCCTACATGCAGCCGAGTTTCTGGTACACGTCCGGGAGCTTTGGCTATGTGTTGCCGCGCCTGAAGCCGGCGCAGTGACATGCTCGTCCTGATCGGCCGCAGGATCGTCATGGTGGTCGCCGTCGTCTGGGCGGCCGCCACGCTCAACTTCTTCATCCCGCGTATCGCCCCGAAGAACCCGATCGCAGAGAAGCTGACGCAACTGGCAGGCACGTCCGGCGTCGATCCGACCAAGATCCAGGAGATGTCGCAGGCCTTCGGTGCGAGGTTCGGGCTCGATCAGCCGCTGCTCACGCAATACTTCCGCTACATCGGCGACATGGCCCGCTTCGATTTCGGCCAGTCGATCACCAAGTACCCGGCGCGCGTGTCCGACCTGATCGGCGAGGCCCTGCCGTGGACGCTCGGCCTGATGATCACCACCACGCTGCTCGCCTTCCTGATCGGCACGCTGCTGGGGGCCGCCGCCGGCTGGTACCGCAATTCGAAACTGCTGAGCGTGGTCTCGCCGATCATCATGGTGTTCTCGGCGATCCCGTTCTACCTGCTCGGGCTGGTGCTGATCTACATCTTCGCCTCGCGCCTGGGCTGGTTCCCGGTCTCCGGCGGCTACGGCCTGACATCCGTGCCCGAATGGTCCTGGGACTTCGCCATCGAGGTCCTGCAGCACGCGACGCTGCCGGCACTGTCGATCCTGATCGCCTCGGTCGGGACCTGGGCGATCGGCATGCGCGGCATGATGGTGACCGTCCAGGGCGAGGACTACATGACCTTCGCCGAAGCAAAGGGGCTGAAACCGTCGCGGCTGTTCTATCGCTACGGCATGCGCAATGCCCTGCTGCCGCAGGTGACCGCGCTCGCCCTCTATTTCGGCCAGATCGTCACCGGTGCCGTGCTGGTCGAGATCGTCTTCGCCTATCCCGGGCTCGGCTCGCTGCTGCTCGATTCGATCAAGCTCTTCGACTTCCCGACGATCTACGGCATCGTCTTCATCCTGACGCTCACCGTCGCGCTGTCGATGCTGCTCGTCGACCTCCTCTATCCGCTGCTCGATCCGCGCGCCCGGGCCGGGAGGTGACGATGACGACCGCACGCGTTGAAACCCGTGGCTCGCAACAGGCGCAGCGCGGCCCGGCCTGGCTCGGTGAGACGCTCGGCTATCTTCGCCGCAACCCGTCGATGATCGTCGGCGGCCTGCTGCTGCTCGCGCTCGTCCTGTTCACCGGGCTCGGCCGGCTGATCGTCGACACCAATGCCGCCAACCCGCTCTCGGCCCCTCCGGCGCAGCCGCCAGGGCCGGGCGTGCCGCTGGGCAGCGATCCGCAGGGGCGCGACATCCTCTCGGTGATGATCCTCGGCACCTGGCTGACCGTCCGCACCGGCCTCGTCGCCGGGGCGCTCGGCGTCGCCGTCGGCAGCGCCATCGGCCTCTATGCCGGCTATGTCGGCGGCCGGCGCGACAAGGCCATCACCTGGGTCGTCGACGTGTTGCTGACCGTTCCGGCGATCCTGCTTCTCGTGATGATCGCCGCGGTGGTGCAGACAGAGCTCACCTCGCTGGGCATGGCCCTGATCATCGCAGCTTTGGCCTGGCGCCGGCCGGCGCGGCAAGTTCGCAGCCAGATGCTGGTCATCCGCAATGCCGGCTATATCGAAATGGCGCGGCTGTCGGGGCTCGGCCCGCTCCGGATCATCTTCGGCGAGATCGTGCCGAACCTGCTGCCTTTCCTGATCTCGAGCTTCGTCACCGCCGTCTCCGCGGCGATCCTCGCCGGCGTCGGCCTCGAAGCCATGGGGCTCGGCCCGCAGAACGAGCCGACGCTCGGCATGACCATCTTCTGGATCATGGAGCTGTCGGCCTTCCTGCGCGGCATGTGGTGGTGGATCGTGCCGCCGCTCGCCATCCTCGTCGTCCTGTTCGTCGGCCTCTACCTCGTCAATGCCGGCCTCGACGAGCTCGCCAACCCGCGCCTGCGCCGGAGGGCCTGACATGACCCTGTTGCAGGTCTCCAACCTCTCGGTCGACTTCTTCACCACCCGCCAGATCGTCCACGCCGTGCGCGACGTCTCGCTCGACGTCGCCGCCGGCGAGCGTGTCGGCCTCGTCGGCGAATCCGGCTCGGGCAAGACCACGACGGCGCTGGCGCTGATGCGGATGCTGAAGCCGCCGGGACGCATCGTTGCGGGTTCCGCCCGGATCGGCGATCTCGATCTCGTCGGGCTGAAGGGGCCGGCGATCCGGGCCGCGCGCCTGAAGACCATCTCCTACATCCCGCAAGGCGCGATGAATTCGCTGAGCCCGGTGCTGCAGGTGCGCGAGCAGATGCTGGACGGCCTCGCCGATCACGGCATCAGGCTCTCCGCCCGGGAGGCTAGGGCCCGCGTCGACGACGCGCTCGCCGGTGTCGGCCTTGCCGCCTCCGTCGCCGACCTTTTCCCGCACCAGCTCTCCGGAGGCATGAAGCAGCGGGTCTGTATCGCCATCGCGATGATGCTCGACCCGAAGATCATCATCGCCGACGAGCCGACCAGCGCGCTCGACGTGATCTCGCAACGGCAGGTCATCCAGACCCTGCACATGGCGCAGAAGCGCATCGGTTGCGGCATGATCATCATCGGTCACGACATGGGCCTGATGGCCCAGGCCACGGATCGGATCATCGTCATGAAGGATGGCCGGATCGTCGAGGACGCGCCGACGCCCCGGCTTTTCGCTGCGCCGCAGCACGCCTATTCGGCCGAGCTGATCGAGAGCGTGCCGACGCTGGGCTCGCGCCCGTCGCGACCATCAGCCGAGCGCCCGGCCGCGGGCGTGCCCTTCCTCGAATTGTCGGGCGTCGGCAAGACCTTCGGCGGCGGGCTTCTCGGCGGACGCAGCAAGCAGGCGCTGGCGCCGATCGACCTGCGCATCGACGCCGACCGGCCGCGCGTGATCGCCGTGGTCGGCCAGTCCGGATCGGGCAAGACCACGCTGGCGCGCATCATGCTCGGACTGGAGACACCGAGCGAGGGGCAGTTCCGCTATCGCGGCCAGGATATCGCCCGGCTTTCAACGCCGGAGCGCGCCCACTTTCGCCGCGAGGTCCAGGCCATCTTCCAGGATCCCTATGCCTCGTTCAACCCGTTCTACCGCGTCGATCATGCCCTGCTGATGCCGCTGCTCCATCTGGGCGCGGCCGGGAGCCGGACCGAGGCGCGAGAAGCGATGGAAGCCGCCTGCCGCGATGTCGGCCTGAATCCGCGGGAGGTGCTCGGGCGCTTTCCGCACGAGCTGTCGGGCGGACAGCGCCAGCGCCTGATGATCGCGCGGGCCCTGGCGCTGAAGCCGCGCCTGATCGTCGCCGACGAGCCGGTCTCGATGGTCGACGCCTCCCTGCGGATGACGATCCTGAACAATCTGCGGGCGCTGCGCCAGGAGCACGCGATCTCGGTGGTCTACATCACCCACGACCTCGCCACCGCCTATCAGGTCAGCGACGAGGTGATCGTCCTCTATGACGGCCGCCTGGTCGAGGCCGGGGCGCCCGAGCGCGTGATCGAGAAGCCGCAGCACGCCTACACAAGGGCGCTGGTCTCCGCGATCCCCTGGCCCGATCCGGAACGCGACTGGCCGCTGGTCGAGCCGGACCGCGCCTCCTGGAACCAGCCGGCGGTGCTTCACACCGGCGCGACCAGCATGGGATAGCGGCCCCGGTCGAAGCGGCGAACGGCAGCCGGGCCACCTGTTTTTGCAACGGCCGGCTGCGCCCGGCCGCATATCCAGCGATGCCCTCCGGCAAGTAGACTGGCGATGAAGCCGCTTCCGACGCACGAGCGACCGGGCAGCGCCGCAACCTGGGTTCTTCCACGGAATCTCGCCATGAATCGACATGTAGCTCCTGCCAGGGTCGCCGATGCGCCGTTCGGAATCGGCCAGCCGGTGCCGCGAAAGGAGGATCCGATCCTCGTGCGCGGCGAGGGGCGCTATACCGACGACCTCACGCTGGAGAGGCAGCTCTACGCCGCTTTCGTCCGCAGCCCACATGCCCATGGCCTGCTCAACGGCGTCGATATCTCGGCCGCGCAGGCGATGAAGGGCGTGGTCGCGATCTATACCGGCGCCGATCTCGAAGGCCATGGCTACGGCCCGCTGCGCTGCCAGATCGACCTGCCCAATCGCGACGGAACCCCGATCCGCAAGCCGGTCCGGATGGCGCTGGCGACCGGCAAGGTCCGCTTCGTCGGCGATCCCGTGGCCGTGGTCGTCGCCCGTACCGCGGTACAGGCGCGCGACGCCGCCGAAGCCGTCGCGCTCGACATCGACGTCCTGCCCGCTGTCATCTCCGGAGAGGACGCCCTCGCTCCCGGCGCGCCGCTTCTCTATGACGAGGTGCCGGGCAATCTCGTCCTCGACTACCAGTCCGGCGATGCGCAGAAGGTCGCAGCCGCCTTCGCCGGCGCGGCCCATGTCGCAAGGCTGCGGATCGTCAACAGCCGCGTCGTGGTCAACCCGATCGAACCGCGCTCGGCAATCGCGAGCTATGATCGCAAGGCCGGCCGCTACACGCTGCACGCGCCGAGCCAGGGCGTCTTCGGCCTGCGTAACAACCTCGCCGCGGCGATGGGCGTCCCGGCTGCGAAGATGCGGCTGGTCACCGGCCATGTCGGCGGCTCTTTCGGCATGAAGGCCTCGGTCTTTCCCGAGCATGTCGCGCTGCTGCACGCGGCCCGCCTGCTGAAGAAGCCGGTGAAATGGACCGACCAACGCTCGGAGAGCTTCGTCGCCGACCATCACGGCCGCGACATGGTGTTCGAGGCCGAGCTCGCGCTCGATGCACGCGGCCGCTTCCTGGCGACGCGCTTCACCGGCATCGGCAATATGGGCGGCTATCTCTCGCCGGTCGGGCCGATGATGGCGAGCCTGAACATCGGCAAGAACAGCGTCGGCATGTACCGCACGCCGCTGGTCGAGGTGCTGGCCAGATGCGCCGTGACCAATACGCCGCCGATCGGCGCCTATCGTGGCGCAGGGCGGCCGGAAGGCAATTATTTCATGGAGCGGCTGATCGATACCGCCGCCCGCGAGATGGGGATCGACAGCGCAGAGCTCAGGCGGCGCAACCTGATCAAGCCAGAGCAGCTGCCCTGGTCGACGCCGATCGGCACACGCTATGACAGCGGCGATTTCCCCGCTTTGTTCGCGCAAGCGCTCGAAGCCGCTGACTGGAAGGGCTATGCGGCCCGCCTGCGCCGGAGCCGCAAGGCCGGCAAGCTGCGCGGCCGCGGCATCGGCTGCTATCTCGAGGTCACCGCGCCGCCGAGCAACGAGATGGGCGGCCTGCACTTCGAGCCCGACGGCAGCGTCACCATCGTCACCGGCACGCTCGATTATGGGCAGGGCCACTGGACGCCCTTCGCCCAGATCCTGTCGAGCCATCTCGGCGTGCCCTTCGGCAAGATCCGTCTCGTCCAGGGCGACAGCGACCGCCTGATCGCCGGCGGCGGCACCGGCGGCTCCAAATCGGTGATGGCGAGCGGCTCCGCGATCATCGAGGCAAGCGAGCTGGTCATCGAGAAGGGCAAGCTGCTGGCCGCCCATGTCCTGGAGGCGGCCGCCGCCGACATCGAATTCGCCGGCGGCGAGTTCAGGATCGCGGGCACCGACCGTGGCATCGGCATCATGCAACTGGCCGAGCGCCTGCGGACGGGCACGCCCTTCCCTGCCGACCTGCCGCAGAGCCTCGACGTCGACCACGTCTTCAAGGCGGCGCCGTCGGCCTATCCGAATGGCTGCCACATTGCCGAGGTCGAGATCGACCCTGAGACCGGACAGGTCGAGATCGCCAGCTACGTCATGGTCAACGATTTCGGGACGGTGGTGAACCCGCTGATCGTCGAGGGTCAGCTGCATGGCGGCGTCGTCCAGGGCATCGGCCAGGCGCTCTACGAGATGACGGCCTTCGACGAGGCCGGCCAGCTCATGACCGGCTCCTATATGGACTACGCGCTGCCGCGCGCCGCGGACGTGCCCTTCTTCTCCTTCGCCAGCCGCGGCGTGCCGACCGCGACCAACCGGGTCGGCGCCAAGGGCTGCGGCGAGGCCGGCTGCGCCGGCTCGCTGCCCTCAGTGATGAATGCGGTCGTCGATGCGCTCTCGCCGCACGGCGTGCGCCATCTCGACATGCCGGCGACGCCGCTGGCGATCTGGAAGAGCATCCACGCGCGCGGGTGAGGTCGCGGCGGCGTAGAGCGCGTCCTGACCTCGTCCGCGGTCGGACCGGCACCAGCCGGTCCGAAGGAGCGGTCCGCACGGCGCGCCCAGCCGGACTGAGCGCATCGAGTCCGCCCCGCCCGTCGCTCAGCGATGGACGAGAAACCCGGCCGAAGGTCTCCGGCAATCGGCGAGCATGACCTCGGTGTCGAAGAAGCCGGTCGCGCCCGTGTTCTCGGTCGGGAGCTCGCGCATGAGTTCCTCGAACTTCGGATTGGTGTCGTAGGCGACCGTGGCCCCTCCGACGCGAAGCTGAATGCGTCTGGTGTTCAGAACCCGGTCGATCTCGTTCACGGGGCCGGGCGTCCGATCGAAGAAGAGCTCGGTGCAGATCGACTCGCCCGCAAGCGTGAATGCGCCGTTCTCATCCAACTGCCTATTGTATTGATCGGTTGGCTTAGGCCGGAGTTGGTTCTCACTGGCTTGCCAACGGGCAAAAGTGGCCCTTTCCGGTCTCTCGCGGCATCCGGCTTTTGGGCGGAATGATGACCTGATGGTGGGCGTCTTTTTTGCTGCAGCCTCGAAGGTCCGCTTTCCGGCAATGCATCTGCGCGCACAGCCGATCGGCTCGCATGGGTGCAAGTTGCGGGTTATCTTAGTTCCGACCCAGCGCCGAGCTGCGCACGGGCCGCTATCGCGAGGCCTCTTGCTCGCACATTGCGATCGCATCGTCCCGGCTCTCGCAGACCGTGAGGATCTGCAGGAAGCCGCTGATCGCGAAGACCTCCTTCACTGAAGGGGTGAGGCCGGCGAGGACGACCCTGCCGCCGATCTCGCGCATGCGCTTGGCGACGACGAGGAAGACGCGCAAGCCGGCGCTTGAGACGTAAGTCAGCCCCGAGCAGTCGAGCACGAGGCGCGTGGCGCCGTCCCGGATCTCGGCCACGATCGCGGCCTCGGTCTCAGCCGCATTGATGCTGTCGAGCCGCCCCGTGAGCGACAGGACGCGCATCTCGCCGATGGTCTGCGACTCCATCATGAGCCGTTGCTCTCCTGTGGCGGCGGATGAGGCCGGAAGTGTTCGTTCAGGGGTGGGCGCCGTTGGCCGACACCGGCTCGGGCGGCAAGAGAAGCGTCAGCGTGATGACGTTGCGGTCGTCGTCGCGGCGATAGTCGACCTCGTCGATCAGGGTGCGGACGAAATGGATGCCGAGGCCGCCGATCTTGCGGTCCTCCAGCGCGGCGGCCGTGTCGGGCTCGGTCACCGAGAGCGGATCGAAGGCGGCGGCACTGTCGATCAGCTTGACCACGACGCGGTCGTCATGGCGGCGCATCTCGATGTCGATCACGCCATCCTTCTGCTCGGCATAGCCATAGGCGATGACGTTGGTGATCAGCTCGTCCAGCGCCAGGTTGAGCTTGAAGATCATCGGCTGCGGCAGTTGCAGCGAGTCGGCGAGATACTCGATCGCATCGGCGAGGCGCCGGATTTCATGCGTGTCGCTGCGAAGGACGACATGGATACCGCGCGCCAGCATTCAACGCCCTTCGATCGGCGATTGTCATTCGCCTGTGACGCTAGGGCCCGATTGCGAAACTACGTTGACACTGCCGTAGGGCAACCGCGCCTTCCTCTTTCTGTCATCGATGTTGCCTTACTGTGCCTGCCATGGATGCCCACAGCCTCGCCTCCCCCGACCTCTTCGCCCGGCGCCTGCGCGATCTCTGCGGCGAGCTCGCGCGCGGCGACTACGACAATATCGACAGCCTGTTCGCCATGACCGCGGATGAAAAGGCGCCCGAGACGGTGCGCGAGCTCGCCGAGGCCTTCGGCAGCATGGCGGTGCAGATCGAGGCGCGCGAGTTCCGCCTCGGCGAGATGCTGGCCGAGCTCAAGGAGGCCAATCGCCGGCTCGAGGACGCCAATCGCAACATTGCCAGCGAGAACGCCGACCTGAAGACGCAGGTGCAGCGCCTCGCCATCGAGATCGACCAGACGCGCAAGGAGCGCGAGGTCGCGGCGATCGTCGAGACCGACTATTTCCGGGCACTGCAGGAGCGGGCCCAGGCGATGCGGCAGCGCCATGGCGCCGCCGGCCCGGACAGAGGCGAGCAGGCATGACCATCATCGTCTCGACGCATTCCTACCGGGGCGGCACCGGCAAATCCAACACGACCGCCAACATCGCCGCCCGGCTCGCTTTGCGGGGACGCCGCGTCGGCATCGTCGACACCGACATCCAGTCGCCCGGCATCCATGTGCTGTTCGGGCTGGAGCCGGATCGCCTGCGCTTTACGCTCAACGACTATCTCTGGGGCCGCTGCCGGATCGAGGAAGCCGCCCATGACGTGACCGGTCGCATCGCCGAGGCGACCGGATCTGCACCGGATGGAGCCGTCATGCTGGTGCCGTCGAGCGTGCGGCCGGGCGAGATCGCCCGCGTCGTCAAGGAAGGCTACGACGTCAACCTGCTGAACGACGGCTTTCAGGAGCTTTCACGGGCGCTGGCGCTCGACTACCTGCTGATCGACACCCATCCCGGCGTCAACGAGGAGACGCTGCTCTCGATCGCGATCTCCGACACGCTCCTGCTCGTGCTCCGGCCGGACCATCAGGACTATCAGGGCACCGCCGTCACGCTCGACCTCGCCCGCCGGCTCGGCGTGCCGCAGCTCCTGCTGATCGTCAACAAGGTGCTGCCCTCGCTCGATTTCCGCCAGCTCTCCGACCGGATCGCCAGCACCTATCGCGTGCCGGTCGCGGCGGTGCTCCCACTCAGCGAGGACATGGTCCGGCTCGGCAGCGGCGGGCTCTTCTCGCTGCTCGCGCCGACCTCGGCCTATGCCGACGGCATCGCCGCGATCACGGCCCTGGTCGACAGCAACGAGCGTTAGAGCTCCTCAGCCGAACAGAGCCTTCGCGAAGGCTGCGGCATCCGCTGGACGTTGCTCGCGTTCGAAAGCGAGCGCGGCCGTCACGGCTAGCCAGACCTTCTCCTCGACATCGACGGGCCTGGCCGGTGTCAAGCCCCGCTCCCGCGCCTCGAGCGCCGCCTGGCCATCGAAAGGGTGATGTCCGGCGAGCAGTTCATAGGTGACGCAGCCGAGCGCATAGACGTCGTCATCCGCCCGCCGCTCGGCCGTCTCGATCATTTGCGGGCTGGCATAGGCCATGGTCAGCCCGCCGAGGGAGGTCGGATCGAAGCCACCGTCGCGCGCGGCGCTGGCGATGCCGAAATCGAGCAGCTTTACCCCGCCTGCGGCCAGAAACATGTTCGCCGGCTTGATGTCGGCATGGACCACGCCACGGGCATGGGCATGGGCGAGGCCGGCGCAGAGACCCGCGAGAATCTCCCTGCCCTCTTCCCAGCCGACGGCGGTCTGGCCGGCACGGGCGATGCGTTGGTCGAGCGGCTCGCCTTCGAGCAATTCCATGACAATGAAGAGATGGCCGCCATCGCGCTCGAAATCATGGATCGTCACAATGTTGGGATGGGCGAGCTCCTGCGCCCGGCGCGCCTCGGCCTCGATCGTGCGCAGCGCCTCGGGATGATGCCGGAAATCGCCGCCGAGCAGCTTCAGCGCGACATAGGGCTGGTGACGCATCGCCTCGAGCCGGCGCCGGTCGACGGCGCGATAGACCGTCCCCATGCCGCCCCGGCCGATCTCGGCATCGAGGATGAAGCGGTCCTTCAGCATCGCGCCGATGCCGATCTGGCGCGTCTCGCGCCTCGGATCGAGCTCGAAGCGGCGGGCGCGGCCGGCCTCGGCATTACTGGCGTCGCGGCGGAAGCGCAGGCTGCGGAAGTCTGCGAGGCTGGCATCGAGCGCCGCATCGGAGCGGGTCTCGCCGCTACGGTTGCGGCCGCGCAGACCAGCGAAATCGCCGATCAGCGCATTGACGACGACCTCGTCGACCTTGTCGCGGATCGTGCCGGCCGGCGGCAAGGCAACGGCCGGATCGGGCGTAGCCGGGCGTGGCGGAGCAAGCGGAACGGTTGGCGGGTCGAGACCGGTGTCTCCTGGCGCGACGCCTTGCGAGTTGCCGCCGAGCTCGCCCGCGAGGAGGGCCGCGAGATCGGCAGGCAGGCGCCCCTCATTCGCCCAGCTTTCCAGCCGCGCCAGGACCGGCAGCGCCGCGCCGTCACCCAGGACGAGGCTCTTCAGCGCCGCGACGAGCCGCTCGAACGGCATCCTCCCAGAAACGAAGGCGGTAAGGGCGCGATCGGCCTCGTCCGCCCTATCCATCACTGCGTCCTCTTCGCCTTGCTCTGCTCATGGTGTCCTGATGGCGTAGCGCTGCAGCTTCTCGACCAGGCTGCGGCGCGAGATCTGCAGCAGGCGGGCGGCCCGGCTCTGGTTCCAGCCGGCTTCGCGCAGGCGGTTCTCGATCACGATCGCCTCGTATTGCCGCACGGCCGAGCGCAGGCTGGTACTGTCCTCGGCGACCGGCGTCTGCACGATGATATCGGGCGCGGCCTTGGCGAGATGGGCGGGCAGATGCTTCAGGTCGATGCGCTCGTCGCCGTCGATCAGGAGCGCGGCGCGCTCGGCCATGTTCTTGAGCTCGCGGACATTGCCGGGATAGCGCCAGCGGCAGAGCGCATCGAGCGCACGCGGCGTCAGCGCAAAGCCCTCGCGGCCATGCACCTGCGCGATGCGCCGCAGGAAGAAATCGATCAATAGCGGAATGTCGGAAGGCCGCTCGCGCAGCGGCGGGATCGTCACCGGGAAGACGCTGAGCCGGTAATACAGGTCCTCGCGGAAGCTGCCCTGCGCGATCTTCTGCGGCAGGTCGAGATTGGTTGCGGCGATGATGCGGACATCGACCTTCTCCAGGCGGGTGTCGCCGAGGCGGCGCACCGAGCCTTCCTCAAGCAAGCGCAGGATCTTGGCCTGCAGCGGCAGCGGCATGTCGCCGATCTCGTCGAGGAAGAGCGTGCCGCCATTGGCCTCGTGCACCAACCCTTTCTTGTCGGCGAGCGCGCCCGAGAAGGCGCCCTTGCGATGGCCGAAGAGCTCGCTCTCCAACAGCGTCTCGGGCAGCGCCGCGCAATTCTGCGCGACGAAGGGCCGATCGCGGCGCTTGCCGAGGCGATGGACGGCGTTGGCGAAGACGTCCTTGCCGGTGCCGGTCTCGCCGAGCATCAGCACGGCCACAGACGAGGACGCAGCACGGCGCGCCAGGTCGAGCGCAGCCTGGAAGGCCGGGCTCTCGCCGACAACCTGCTCCTCGCGCGGCGCGGTCATCACCTTGAGCCGCGAATTCTCGCGGGCGAGATCGGCATTGCGCCGGTCGAGCTGGCGGATCAGCTCGCGGTTCTCCTCGAACAGCCGGGCATTGGCGATCGCGACCGCGGCATGGGCGGCGAAGGAGCCGACGACGCGCTCGAAGGCTTTTGGCAACGCCCCGATCTCGCCGCCGGGGGTCAGTTGCACATTGATCAATTGGAGCACGCCGAGGGTGACACCCTCGACGTTCCAGAGCGGCGCCACCACGAAGGAACGCGTGCGATAGCCGGTGCGCTCGTCCTGCTCGCGCAGCCGCACGAAATCGAAGCCGCTATAGTCGTAGACATCGGCGAGATTGACGATCTTGCCGGTGACCGCGGCGAAGACATTGGCGTCGCGTAGGTTGAAGGCATTGCCCTCGGCATAGACCGGGATCTCGCCGGAGAGCGCCGCCGCATCGGGCGCGACGTCGTTCTGGCCGACGAGGCCGTGCAGGTGCCGGCCGGTGCGGTCGAGCACCAGCACGCGCCCACCCTCGGCGCGTGTCAGGCGGCGCGCCGAGTTGACCACGGCCCCGAGCAGGGCCTCGAGGCGACGCTCGGTGGCGAGCGTCGTGGTCAGCTCGATCAGCTCCTCGGCGACCGAGAGGGGGTCGTGCATGGGGCGGGCTCGCGCAGCACCGTCACTCGGCCGCCTGCGCCACCGGCTCTGAAGAGCCCGGCACCGTGAAGCGGTAGGTGAAGCCGCCTTCCGGCCCGATATCGACCGAGAGGCTCTCGGGCGCATGCTCCTCGCCCATGCGGCCGATGATCTCCGTCGCGATCTCCGGCAGCAGCGTCCGGTTGACGATGTGGTCGATGTTGCGAGCGCCGGTGTCGACATCGGTGCAGCGGGCGGTGATCGCCTCGACGACGGCGTCCGAATAATGGAACGCCATCTTCTGGCTCTCGCGCAGGCGCTTGCCGACCTTGTTGAGCTTGAGCCTGACGATCTCGCTCAGCACATCCGGCATCAGCGGGTAGAACGGCACGATCTGCATGCGTGCCAGCAGCGCCGGCTTGAAATGCCGCGACAGGCTCGGGCGGATCGCCTCGGTCAGCTCGGCGGTCGAGGGCTTCTCCTCCTGCGTGCCCATCGCCGTGATGATGTCGGTGGCGAGGTTGGAGGTCAGGATGATCACCGTGTTCTTGAAGTCGATGATCCGGCCTTCGCCATCGGCGAGCGTGCCCTTGTCGAAGACCTGGTAGAACAGGTTCAGCACCTCCGGATCGGCCTTCTCGCACTCGTCGAGCAGCACCACCGAATAAGGCCGCTGGCGCACCGCCTCGGTGAGCAGCCCACCTTCGCCATAGCCGACATAGCCGGCCGGGGCGCCGACGAGCTTGGAGACGGTGTGCTTCTCCTGGAACTCCGACATGTTGATGGTGATCAGGAAGCGCTCGCCACCGAAGAGCAGATCGGCGAGCTGCGTTGCGAGCTCGGTCTTGCCGACGCCGGAGGTGCCGACGAAGAGGAAAACGCCCATGGGCTGACCGGGATTGTTGACCCCGGCCTTGGCGGCGCGCATGCCCTCGTCCAGCGCAGAGACGGCGTGGTCCTGGCCCTTGATGCGCTGGCGGAGGTTCGCGGCCATGCCGAGGATCGCGGCGGCCTCGTCCTTGACCATGCTGCCGACCGGGATGCCGGTCCAGTCGGAGATCACCTGGCCGACAGCGTCGGCGGTGACCTCATAATGGATCATCGCGGTCTTGCTGCGGGTCCTGTCCAGCTCAGCGACGGCCTGCTGCAGCTCCTGCTCGGCCGCCTCGCGCGACGCGTCGGCTTCACCGGCCTCGTCCTCGTCGCGGTCGTCATCATCATCGTCGTCGCCGTCATCATTGTCGGCGGCCTTGGCTTCGAGCGCGGCAATGCCGTCCGGCCCGAGGCCGAGCTCGCGGCGCAGCGCGACAATGCGGTCGACCAGCGCCTTCTCACGTTCCCATTGCGCGATCGCCTCGACCTTCTCAGCCTCGATCCCGGCAATCTCCTCCTCGATCTCGGCGATGCGCGGATTGTCCTTGCCGAGGGTGGTGCGGTCGCGCTCCAGAGCGGCGAGCTCGCGGCGAAGCGTTGCGATCCGGCGCTCCTGGTCGTCGATCCCCGCCGGCTTGCTTGAGAGCGAGAGCTTGACGCGGGCGCAGGCGGTGTCGAGCACGTCGACCGCCTTGTCGGGCAATTGCCGGCCGGAGATGTAGCGGGCCGAGAGATTGGCGGCGGCGGCGACGGCGTCGTCGCGCACATAGACGCCATGACTCTTCTCATAGGCCGCGCGCAGGCCGCGCACGATGGTGATCGCCTCCGACGGCGATGGCTCGTCGAGCTTGACCAGCTGGAAGCGCCGCGCCAGCGCCGGGTCCTTCTCGAAATACTTCTTGTACTCCGACCAGGTCGTGGCCGCGACGGTGCGCAGTTCGCCGCGCGCGAGCGCCGGCTTCAGCAGGTTGGCGGCATCGCCGCCGCCGGCCGAGGCGCCGGCCCCGACCAGCATGTGCGCCTCGTCGATGAAGAGCACGATCGGCTTGGGCGAGGCCTTGACTTCGTCGATGATGCCCTTGAGCCGGTTCTCGAACTCGCCTTTGACGCCGGCGCCGGCCTGCAGCATGCCGAGATCGAGGCTGAGGAGCTCAACGTTCTTGAGGAAATCCGGGACGTCGCCCTCGGCCATCTTGAGCGCAAGGCCCTCGACCACCGCGGTCTTGCCGACGCCGGGATCGCCGACGCAGATCGGGTTGTTCTTGCGGCGCCGGCCGAGGATGTCGATCATCTGCCGGATCTCGCGGTCGCGGCCGAAGACCGGATCGATCTTGCCCTTGCGGGCCTGCTCGGTGAAATTGATGGTGAAGCGGGCGAGCGCGCCATCGGGCGGCAGAGCGCCATTGCCGGCCTGACCAGAGGCAGCGCCCGGCACCGCCGCCGGAACCGCCGGCTCCTCGGCCGAGGGCGCGACGATGTCGCGGAATTTGCCCTTGAGCTCGGCGAGCGGGATCGCCCGCACCGCCTCGAACCAGTCTGCCATCGCGTAGCGGCTGGGGCTGGCGAGCAGGGCCGCGACGATCGACCCGGAGCGGATCTGCTGCTGGCCAAGCTCGATCGAGCTGATCAGCCAGGCGTCGATCAGCAATTCGATCAGGCCCGGCGAGAAGACCGGCCGGCCGGTATTGCCGGTCTTGAGGGTTTCGGTGGCGCGCTGCAGGCCGCGCTTCAGGCTGGAAGAGTCGAGCCCGAACTGCTTCAGGATGATGCCGAGATCGCGCTGCTCGTCTTCCGACATCACCAGCAGGAGATGCTCGACGGCGACCTCGTAGTGGCCGCGGCCGACACTGTGGCCGGCAGCCGTTTCCAGCGCGCGCTTGACATAAGGGTTCAGCCGCCCGAGCAGCTGCTTGAGATCGACCTGGACCATGGTGGAACGCCCCCTGCCTGGCGCCTGGCGCCGGATGTCGCGCCGGGCTTGGGACCCGGTCTGCGCGATGGCATACCTCACCGTGTCGAGGTGACTGGCCGATGACATCTACGTCACCGTGACGTTGCAAAATCTCCGGCAAGACCGCCGCGCAGAGGCTGCGCGGCGGCCGAATTCGCCTGATCAGGCGGACTGCCAGGAGTCCTCGCCCTCGGTCGAGGCCTTGGTGTGCTTCCAGGTGACCTTCTCATAGGTGAAGGACCAGTCTTCCATCGGGCGCAGATGGTCGTTCGCCTGGGCGACGGTCAGCGGCAGATAGGACTTGCCTTCGCAAAGCTTGGCATTTTCCCACTTGTACTCGAAGAATTCCTCCGGCTCGCCGAGGCCGGCGGTGTCCGGGCGATAGAACTTGCAGACGACCTCGGTCAGCGTCTCGCCCTTGGCCAGCGCCTGCCAGAGCAGCGGCGAGGAACGGTCCATCAGCTTGGTGAAGGTGACCGGCTGGTGGACGCGGGCGCCGGAGGTGAAGCCCGACTTCGGATCGCGCGGGTTGATCACGCCGCTGGTGAAGGCGAGCACGGTGATCTCGTTGCCGTGCTTGTCGTATTTGGCGCCGGCGCCGGCGCTCTTGATGGTGCTGGCCTCGCTGGAGATGTCCCCCTGCTTCTGGCCCTTGATGGTCATATAGGCGTCGAGTGCCATTGTTCTCTTCCCTGGAATTCGCTGCTCCGGCTCGAGCCGGCACCCTTGCTCGGCAAGGGACGTACCAAGCGGAAAAAATCAGCTATCGACTTGATATAGTTCGGAGAAATCCGTTTGCGTCACTGCCGTGACTGCGCAGTTTCCTGCGCGCATTCGGCTAACTGCGCAGGCGCGCGCTCACCGCGATCCGCCGCCGTGGCGAAGGGAGGCGGGCGATGCAGGCCATGCCGCAGCGATCGCCGCACAGAATGCAGGGTCGTCACGACCTGATTGGACAATGGGGATGAATTCAGCCGCGCGGCGGCTTCAGGCGCGCGTCCGGCCGACGGCTTCCAGCCGGCTGTCGCAGGCGAGGACGGCGCGCGTCACGAGATCGACGATCAGGTCGGCACTGACGCGATAGCCCATGTCGCCGGCGACCAGTTCGCCGCTGACATGGATGCCGGCGCAGGCACGACGTTCGCGCTCGGTTTGTGCAGCCGGGCTCGCCGACAGCCTGATCCGCACCGGCCGGCCGTCCGGCAGCATAGCCTCGCGCCAGCTCTCGCCGGGCACGGGAACGAGATGGAAGCCGAACGCCTCGCCCGGGAAGACCTGGGTGCGCACCGCCTCATGCACGAGCGCGGCGAGCGGATCGAGTTCGCGGATCGGTGGCTGCCAGATCATCGCAGGAAATCGCCTGACGCTCAGCTCGCCGAGCCGTCGTTCATCTCGAACAGCGTGCCCGACGGCGAGCGGAAACGGTTGAGCGTGCGGTTGCGCTTCGAGACGACGTTCGGGGTCAGCGGGTTCGGCACGGCGCCGACGATAATCGGCCTGTCGATGTCGCCGTTGACGCAGGAAAGCACGACCTCGGTGCCCTTCAGCAGCGGGAAATGCATCCCGGTGTCAGAGGGGCCGGCATAGGGCTCGGCCTTGCGCAGGAACTCGCTGGCCTTGCCCTCGGCGCTGTCGCCCTCGTCATAGCGCAGGCGTACCTTGTAGCGCCCTTGCGTATCGACCTCGGCGCGCGTGCCGTCGGCCTCGCCGTCGACGAAGGCGTTGAACAGCCCGGCCGCCAGCGGTCGCGGCGTGCGCCGCTCGGGCCGGAACGGCACGGAGAGCGGGATCGCCTCGAAGCGGTTGCCATAGGGCGCGCCGGCGACGGCCTCAGCCGTGCCATAGCCGACCGGGGCCGGCGTCGAGACCTCGTGCTCGACGGCGATGACGAGATAGCGATCGTCGAGCGAGGGGTGGCCGCTCAGGCTGAAGAACATGCCCGGGCGCAGTTGCGGCGCATTGCTGACGCCGCGGAAGACCTTGGCTTGGCAGGCGATCTCCTCGGCCCGGACCCTGGCGAGCTGGTCGCCCTCGTCGGGTTCGAGGAAATGCTGGCCGTATTCGATGATGGTGCCGGTCTTGCCGCCTTCGACCTCGGCGCGGGCGCGCAGCAGCAATGCCGGCTTCTCCGGATTGTATTCGCGCAGCACCACCGACTTCGTCACCGGCCGGGCGACGAAGCCGAACGAGGTCACCGCCGCCTGGGACGTGGTGATCGCGTCATGGCCATGGCGGTAAGGCAGCGACTTCGCCTCGATGAAGGCGACATTGCTGTCGCCGAACACCGCGGTCTCGCCGTCCTGGCCCTGCTTGAAGAAGTAGAAGATGCCGCTGCCCTCGCACCAGCGCGACAGGAAGGACAGGTCGCTCTCATTGTACTGCACGATGAACTCGCGCTCACGGTAGCTCGCGGCGAGGTTGAGCTCGTGGTCAATGGTCATGTGGCCGTGATTGGCCGCCAGCGAGCCTTCGAGCTCCTTCTGGATGATGTCCTTGACCGAGACCTTGCTGGTCGAGCCATAGACCTGGTTCTGGCGGCTAAGTTCGAGCATCCTGAGGCGCGGCGCGATCACCGTGGCGTAGAGATGGCCCTGGTCGCCGAGCGGGTCCTCGGCGGCGAACTCGACGACGACGCCATGCACAACGAGCTCGCCGGCTTCCGTGTTCAGCGTCAGCTTGGCCCGCTCGCCGACGACGTCCTCAGGACTGATCGCCTTGTCCGAGCGGAACGCGATCCGATAGGCGTAAGGCTCCGAGATCGCCTCGCGGCCGGTGACCCGCTCGACATGCAGGCCGTCCTTGATGCCGCCGCTGGCGAGGCTGAGCGCGATCGTGGTGTCGTGACTGGCGGGTCGGTCGAGCATGGCACGTCGCGTCCGGTAAGAGGAACGAGGTGACGCTAGGGCGGGGCGTTGACAGGTTTACGACGGTTGAGGCGTTCGAGCAGGCTTTGGGCATGGCCGAGCAAGGCGCGGCGATGGTCCGAAAGCCGCGGCCGCAATATGCGCCCGGCAAAATCGAGGGCGCTACCCGGGCGCGTCCCCGCCTCCCAGTCAAAGCCCCGCCGCAGCGCCATCCAGCGGCCGCCGCGAAAGCCGGGCGGCGAGGCCGGAACCAGCCCCTCCGCCATTGCTGCAGCGGCCGAGCGGCCGTCGAAAGGATGCTTCCCGGCGACCATGACATAGGTCAACACGGCGAAGGAGAAGATGTCGTCGCGCGGGTCCGGCGCCTGCCCGGCGAGCGCAGCGGGCGAGGCATAGGCGGGCGTGACCGCGCGCAGCCGTTTGAGAAAGAAGCCGGTCTCGTCCTCGGATGGCCGATGATCCGGCGGCAGCAAGGGCTGGGCCGTGCCGAAATCGATCAGCTTCACATGGCCGTCCTGGGTGATGAAGACGTTGCCCGGCTTCAGGTCGCCATGGACCATGTCGGCGGCGTGCACGGCAGCCAGCCCCGCCCCGAGCTCCGTGACGATACGCAGCGCCAGCCGGCGTTCCAGCGCCCTGCCGTCACGCTCCTGCATCACCTGCGCCAGCGTCTTGCCGCGCAGCAACTCCATGACGAGGAAATGCAGCGGCCCCTCGCGGTCGAAGTCGTGCACCTTGACGACATTGGGATGGCGCATCGCCAGCAGCCGCCGACCCTCGCGATGCAGCAGGGTCGCGGCATCGTCATGATAGCCGTCGCCGATATCGGTGACCTTGAGCGCGACCTCGGGATCGAGTGCCCTCGCCCGCCGGCGGACATGGTCGACGGCGCGGTAGACCGTGCTCATGCCGCCGCGCCCGACCACCTCGATCAGCTCGAATCGGCCGCGCAGCAGCGTGCCGAGCGGGGCCGGCAGCGCCCGTTCGGCTGATTGCGGCGGTGTGGCCACAGGCAAGGTCGCGGCTTGCGCCTCGTGTGCTTCGGCCGCGCGCCGACGCCGTCTGCGCCGGACCTTCACAACCGCCTCGCGATCACGGCGGTGATGTCGTCGCGGCCGCCATTGGCGACGGCCCGGGCGACGAGCCGCTCGGCAAGGCCGGGCAGCGGCTCGTCCAGCAATTCACCGATCTCGGCGTCCGCCAGCGCCTTGTTGAGGCCGTCGCTGCACAGGAGCAGCGTGTCGCCGGGCAGCGTCGGCGTCACGCAGCGCGCGATCGGCAGATAGGGGGCCGAACCGACGGCGCGGGTCAGGACATGGCCGGCGTCGGGTCCGTGCCCGAGCACATGATCCTCGGTCAGCTGAGCGAGACCATCGTGACGCCGGCGATAGACGCGGCTGTCACCGGCCCAGAGGCAGACGAGCATGCCCTCCCCGACCAAAGCCACCGCGACGGTCGAGCCGACGATGCCGCCTTCGGTCGAACGGGCCGCATGCTCGCGCAGCGCCTCGTTGATCGCCGTGATGCCTTCCTCGGCCAGCGCAACGCGCATGGTCAGCGGCGCCTGCGGCTCCGAGACGGCAGCGAGCATGCGGGTGATCGATTGGCTGGCGAGCTCGCCATCGGCATGGCCGCCCATGCCGTCGGCGACCGCGAACAGCCCCGCTTCCGGCAAGGCGGCGTAGCTGTCCTGGTTGACGTCATGGCGCGGCCCTTGCCGCGTCGCGACCGAGACCTCCCAAACTTCTCCCGTGAGGCTCATGCGCCCTGCCGAGCGCTTGCAGCGCGCCAGCCATGGCGCGACCAGTCGCCCGAAAAGAATCCGGCGCAGGCGGCCGGGTCGGGAAGCCCTTCGCAGCGCAGTGCCGTCGCCGGCCGCGCGTTCCAGCGGCCATGCCACCAATGGCTGGCGCCGTCCTGCGGCGGGCTGTCGGCTGTACCGAGCGACAAACGCTCCGCTTCGCGGTCGACGACGAGCCGGCCGCCGCCCGGCCCGAACCAGAGACTGGCCGCGGCGCGCTGAGCATCGAGCCGGCAGCGCAGGCTCACGAGCGCGTCGGGCAGGGACCGCTCGGTCGCGATCAGGTCGAGCACCACGACCTCGAACAGATCGAGCAGGCCTTCACTCGCGGCGAAGCTGGCGCCATCCTCGACCGGAAGCTCGAGCGCCAGCGTCAGCGGATAGTGACGTCGCACGCGGTCAACCGAGCTGGCGAAGACCCCGATCCAGCCGCCCGGCCCGATCAGGCCGGGCGCGAGCCGGAAGCGCCAGGGCGGGCTGAGCAGATAGGCATCGTCCCAGCGTGGGCCGAGCGCCTCGCGGCTCGCCGTCAGCATCGCCAGAAGCCAGGCTTCCCATGGCGTGACGAAGCGGCCGGGCAGCCCCTGCTGCACGAAATCGCCGGCCCAGGGGACTTTGCCGAACAGGCCGAAGGCCGGCGCCTCGCTCACAGCGAATCCGGGCAGCGGAAGGCGCGCAAGGCGCCGAGATTGAACGGGTTGTTCACGCTCGCCGCGCGCAGCTGGTAGACGACGCGGGCGTTCTCGTCGCCGGTCACGGTGATGCTGAACTGGTCGGCGCCGCCGCGTGCCGCGAGCGAGGCGGCATCGACCATGCGCAGCAGCGCCCAGGCGCCGGTGCGCTCGACGCGGGTGTCCTTGCCGTTGAGGTCGGTGAGCGTGACCGCGACCGTGCTGGCATCGGTCTTGGTCGGCCATTCCAGGTCATAGGCGCGCTGCGCCTCATGGCGATAGACGATGTCCTTGCCGTCGAGCGCCAGCGTCGCGCGCAGCAGCTTCGGATCGAGGAAGCTCGGCCGCAGGCTGAACTTCAACGAGGGCGCCGAGCCCGATCCAGCGAAGAAGGCGTTGCGGATCGCCCGCGCCCGATAGAACTGCGCCAATGCCTCACGCTTCAGCGGCAGCGCCGCGCCATCGACGGTGATCGGTGCGTAGCCGTTGCGCTGCTCGGTCACGAAGGGCGCAAGGTGCTTCTGGAAGAATTCGTCGAGCAGGCCGCCGGGGCGGAACATGTCGCTGAAATCGCGCAGCGAGACCTCGTCCTTGGCATTGGCGAAGAGCGGATAGCGCTGGTCGAGCGCCGCCTGGCATTGCGGCAGCACGTCCCGGCGCCAGGCCTGGTTGACGTAATCGAGGGAGTCGCCGACCACCGAGGAGGCGCTGAGGCTCGCGACCGCCCGCATGATGCCGCGCACCGGTTCCGGCCGCAGCGCCGAATCCGCCCTGAGCTGGCCGAGCGCATCCGCGCCGGAATGGCCGCGCCGCGCCACCGCTTGATAGGCCGCCAGGCGCGGATCGGGCGCGTTCGAGACGTTGCTGAGCGCGCCATAGGCGCCGCTGAACAATTCGCGGATGCGCCCCATCGGCGCCTGCGCGCCACCTTGCGGGGCGACCAGCTCGACGAGTGGGCGGAACGGCGCCGCGATCGTCGCGCCGGGCCATGGCCCTTCCCCGAGCGCCGCGGTGGCGGCGGCGTTTGCCGCGCTGCTCGCCGCTGCGGCGATGAGGCCGCCGGCCGCGGTGCCGGCCGGTCCGGGCAAGGCAGCGCTCGCCCCAGCCGGCGCTCCCGGCTGGGAATCGCCGGGCAAAGGCAGTTCGGTATTGGTGCGGACGATGCCGATCAACCGTTCGAGGGGCGAGTTGGCGGCTGCCAGGGCCTGCACGGCCGAGAGCGCCTGCTGCGTTTCGGCGAAGGGCACGAGCCGCGCCGCCGTGATCGCGCCCTGCCAGGAACGGATATAGTCCGCGATATAGCGGTCCATCACCTCGCGCGTGCCGGTCTGGACCACGCCCGAGCCGGCCGCCTCGCCGCCGGTGACCCAATCGATCCCGAGCTCCTCACGGATCAGGATCGGCAGCCGCGGCAGGACGAAGTCGTAGAAAGCTTCGCGCGTGAAGGCGGCGGGAATGACCGAGACCGCGGTATTGCCGGTACGGCCGAGCCCGAAATCGAGCACGCCGGCGCCGATCGCAGTCGAAAGATCGATCGAGCGCAGGCGCGGATTTTGGGACGCCTCGCGCAGCAACCGGGCATAGACTTGCTCGCTGCGCGGCGTCCGCATCAATCGCGCCCGCGTCGTGTCGATGATGCGCCGGTCGGTCGGCAACGGCTGCGGCAACAGCGCGACGAGCTCGTCGAAATGCCGGCCGAGCTCCGCCGCCCGGCTCTGGTCGACCGGGAAGGCGAGCTGCGCCTCCTCGCGCGCGGCGCGCTGCACCACGCTGCGATCGAAGCGATCGGTATCGCTCAGCATCAGATAGCTGCGCAGCAAGTCGCGCACCGCCTCGTTCTCGGCGCCGATCTGCGACAGGCCGGTTAGCCGCTCGGACAGCCGCGCCGCGAAAGCCGGGTAGAGCCGGCCGACGATGAGGCGCTCGCGCAGTTCTGCCGCCGCCGGTGCGAGCGAGGGCGTGGCGCTCAGCCCGAAGCCGTCGAGCCAACCGAGGATTCCGCCCTGCCCACTGGCGTCGCGCACCGCGTCGACCGCCTGGAGTACGGGGAGCAGCGTCGCCGGCGTGGCGCGCACCGGCACCGCCGCGAGGCGCGTCTCGACCGGGGCGAGCGCTTCGTTGGTGGCGGCGATCCTGGCCTGGCTGCGGCTCGCCGCACCCCACCAGAGCACACCGAGGCCGATCACCAGCGCCGCGGCAACGCCGTAGCCGATGTTCTGGGCCCGCACGAGGCTGCGTTCGAGCTTGCGGTCGACGCCGACCAGCCCCTGTTCCTCGAAGATGACGTCGGTCAGCAGACGATTGACGAAGAAGGCCTTGCCTTGCCCCGAGAACGGCGCGCGCTGGGCGCTGGTCAAACCGAAGCTGCGCCCGAACGCGGCGAGCACGCGGTCGATCGGCGTGCCCTCTTGCGTACCGCTGGTGAAGTAGACACCGCGCAGACGCGATTGCGTCTCGAATTTGCTCTGCTTGAAAATCTCATGGACGAAGCTCGCAAGATCCTTGCGCAGCCCGGCGAACTCCTTGGGGAAGAGATAGATGCGCCCGCGCCGGTTCAGGCCGCGCTCGGCATGGGCGCGCTCGCGCATGACCTGGTCGAGCCGGTCGGCGAGCTCGCGCAGGTTCTGGTCGAGCAGCTCGGTCAGGCGCGTCGCGAGGTTAGCGTCGGGCGGGAAGGTCATGCCCCAGACCTGCGCCCGCCCGGTCTCGTTCAGCCCGTCGAAGAACTCGGAGAAACCAGGGATCAGGTCGCATTTGGTGATCAGCAGATAGGTCGGCAATTCGACGCCGAAGGTCTTGGTCAGTTCCTGCAGGCGCGCGCGCAGCGCCGCGACATGGCGCTTCCGCTCGACCTCGTTCTGCAGGAGGATGTCGGACAGGCTGATCGCCAGGACGACGCCGTTGAGCGGACGGCGCCCGCGATGGGTCTTGAGCAGATCGAGGAAGCCGCGCCAGGCGGCGCTGTCGACCGCGGCGTTCGATTCATGGGTGGTGTAGCGGCCGGCCGTGTCGATCAGCACCGCCTGGTCGGTGAACCACCAGTCGCAATGGCGGGTGCCGCCGAGGCCGGCGACGGGATCGGTCCCGAGCGTGCGCGCCAGAGGGAAATCGAGCCCGGAATTCTTCAGGATCGTCGTCTTGCCCGAGCCGGGCGGGCCGATGATGACGTACCAGGGCAGTTCGAACAGATAGGCGTCGCCCTTGCGGCCGGCGAAGATCGTCTCCCTGAGGGTGGTGAGTGCCCCTTCGAAGCGCTCGCGGATGATCTCGATCTCGTCGGTGCCGCCGGAATCGGCCATGGCCGCGAGCCCGCCAGTGTCGAGCAGCGACTTGATCATCCGGGCATTGGCGCGCCGCGCCAGATAAAGCCGCAGCAGCGAGACGCCGATCAGGCCGGCGAGCAGCAGGATGATCGCGCTGGTGCGCGCCTCGGCCGAGACCAGCGGTGCCCAGCCGAAGAGCGAGAGATAGGGTCCACCGGCCCAGATCACCACGCAAAGCGCGACCACGCCGAAGATGGTGACGAGCCCGCGCAGCGACAGGAAGCCGAGCAGATAGGAGCGGATCATGGCCGCACCGCTCCGGCGGCGATCGTGTTCTCGAGCGCCTGCATGCGCTCGACGACCGGCGCGACCTCGACCGCCAGGCGATAGCGATGGAAGCTGTACATCGTCACCAGCAGGAAGCCGGCGGCGGCAAAGACGATCCAGAGCGGGAAGAAGCTCCGCAGCGCCTTCTCGGCGCCGACGCCCTGCCAGTGCGCGGAGAGCTCGGAAGGCGGCGGCGGCAGGTTGCGGCCGACGAGCTGGCCGACCTCGTCGCGCAGATCGGCCAGGCGTTCGCGGCCATTGTCGAGCACGCGATGCATGCCCTCGAAGCCGAGCAGCAGCACGAAGTCGATCAGCTTGAGCAGGGCGATGTTCTTGCGCGGATCGGTCTTCACCCGGTCGAGGATGGCGAAGACCTTCTCACCGCCCCAGGTTTCGTTGTGGAAGCGATTGAGCAGCGAGCTGGTGCTCCAGTCGCTGGCACTGCCCCAGGGCGTCGTCATCACCGTCTCGTCGATCAGCGAGCACAGGACATAGCGCGCAGCCTGGACGTCGCCGGCGGCGGCGCCGTTCCTGACCGCCGCCTCCTCGAATTTGTGAATCTGTTCGACCACCTCGCTGCGCAATTGCGCGACATCGGCGAAGTCGACGGCATCGCGCAATTGCGCCACCAGCGCCAGCAGCGGATTGGCGGCGGCGACCAGTGCATCGGAGCCGTCGGCGATGCCGGTGCTGGCCTGCAGGGCAGCAGGGGGAGCCTCGCGCGTCGGCGAGGAGGCGCTGCGCCGGGGCTGCGGCTTGGCAGGCTCGTTGCGCGGGATGAGCGAGGGCGTTGGCGCCGATGGCGAGAAGCCGGTCGACCGGGCCGCCGGCGGCGGAGCGAAGGTCGGCGCCGCGAGCGGCTGGCGCGGCGGTGCGAACGGTGTCGTCGGCGGATCATGGATAGCCGGTCCAACCGGCCGCGGCTGCGCCAGGCCGACCGGCCTGTGCCCGACGACGGTCGGCGGATCGAAGCTGTGATCGCTGCTCACGCGCGCTTCCCGCGAATGGCCCAGAATTCGAGACGCAGATCCGGATAGTCACCGCTGACATGCAGGGCGAAGGCGGCCGAGCGTGTCAGGTTGCGCCAGAGCTCGACGCTCTGGTCGAGCTCGAAATAGACCCCGCCCTGCAGGAAGGGCAGCTCGCGCGGCGCCACCGGCAACGCCGTCAGCGGGATGCCGGGCAGTTGCAGATTGACGAGATCGCGGATCTGCTCGACCGAGCCGATCTTCATCGAGATCGGCAATTGGCTGCGCAGGGTCTCGGTCGGCACGCTCGCCAGCGCGATCAGGACGAAGCGCGCATCCTGGAACAGGGTGCGGTCGCTGATCGTCGAGAGGCGGATGCCATAGCCACGATCCTGCAGCGGCAGCGCGATCGCGTTGCGTTCGATCACCACCGCCAGGAGCTGGCGGAGCTGGTCGAGCACCGCCGCGAAGGAGGCGTCGAGATCGAGATGGTCGTAAGCGGGGAAATCGGCGCTGCGCCGGCGCGAGACCGAGAAGGTCGAGAGCTGGCCGGCGAGCGCCAGGGCCGCGCGATAGACCTGCTCGGGATGCAGGCCCGGCGTCGCGGCGAAATGATCGAACACCGCTTCCTGGCCGTTGACGATCGAGAGGATGATCAGGTCGACGAGGCCGCCGCTCTCGGCGGTCGCCTGCGCGGGATCATGGCCGGCGAGCGCCTCGGCGCGGCTGCGCAGCAGCGAGCGGATCTCGTTGACGATCCTGACCATGCGCTGCGAGACATGGAAATCGAGACAGGGCGGGATGTAGTTCTCGTCGAGGATGATCGCGCCGGTCGCATCGAGCTCCTTGATGCGAGCGATCGGCATGGTGACGAGATCGTCCTCGGACTCGCCCTCGATCAGGATGCGCGGAACCAGCCTGGCGACACGCAGCGAGACCGCGCCCTTGCCCGGGGCGGTGGTGTCGCGCATCGGCTGCTCGATCGACTCGTAGCGGCGCTGGCGTCCGTCGGCGCCGATCTCGGCGCCGTCGAGGCCGCGCACCGAGACCGCGACCTTGATCAGGGCATTCTTGGTGTTGGGCGGGATCGAGCGCGCCTCAAAGCCGGCATGGGAGGCGTTGCCGAGCACGGTACCATCAGGCATGACACCGCCGATGCCGGTGATGCCGATGCGGCCAAGCGGCAGGAGCTCGCTCGCGAGCGAGAGCGAACGCAGGCCCCAGCCGAAGGCGTCGAGCCCGGCGGCGCGCCCCTCGATGACATGCTCGATCCAGCGGTCATATTGCTGGAAATGCTGCGGCCGGATCAGCATGCCTTCCGACCAGAGCGGTTTGCTCATCAGCGTCATCAGCGGGAACCCTCGCGCCTGTCCATGCTCATCGTCTGCTTCAATGCTGTGCCCTGCCCGCCCTGCCCCAAGGGTCAGAACAGGCCGGGGACCGAGCGCGTGGCGCCCGCGAGTTCGATTTTCACTGCGAGTGCTGTCACTGATATTACAAAGCTGTTGTTGCGGTCCTGGACGATGTCCACGACCGAGCGCCAGGTCGCCGCTTCGATCTGACGGAAGCCGGCGATGACGCCGATATGCTTGGCATCCGTGGGAGAATCGCGGGTGAAAGTGCTTTTGTCGCCCGGCTTGACCTCGAATTCGCGCTTGGCCACGAGTTCGGCGCCGAGCTTGGTCGTGTCGCTGTCGAGCAGCTCGAAGAAGCTCGCCTGCTCGAAGGCCGTCTTGGTCTTGAGCTCGTAGACCCTGATCACGATCGGGGAGGGCTCGTTGTTCTCGTTGAGGTTGATCTCCTGATCAGACTGGATGGTGAATTCCAGCGAGTTGGTCTTGACGCTGGCGGCGCCGCCGCAGCCGCCGAGTGCAGCGAGGCCCGGCAGGATCAGGAGGTTTCGGCAGAAGAGGCGTCGCGTCGGCATGGGCAGAAGGCCAGGGCGTTGCGTCATCGTCCGGTCTCCGCCGCATCGCCTTTTGTCTGCTCGGCATAGGCACGAGCGAATTCCTCGGCCAGCATCTCACGCGTCGTCCGGTCGAGATCGCTGGAGAGGCCACCATGCGCCTCGACATAGCGGTCCCAGAGCTTGCCCTTGTCGGGCCGGCGGCCGAGCAGACCGGGCTCGGTGCCGCTCTCGATCGCGACCGGCGCCATGCGGGCGAGGAGCTTGCGCAAGGCGCTCTGCATCGCGACGACGGTCGCGACCTCGTGCGCCTGGATGTCGGAAAAGCCCTGCTTGACCGCGCGATCGAGCGGCAGATAGCCGGGTTTGCCCTCGACGATGACGCGGCGCAGCGCGTCGTCGCCGCTACGGAAGAACTTGAACGGATTGTTCTCCAGCGCCGCCAGCCTGGTCTGGTCGATGCGGAACTCGTCCTTCAGCGATTTGCGCGCCGAGAGGATGGCGACGAGTCCTGAGGCCGTCTCGCGCATGGCGCGGCCGAGTTCGGCCAGCATGTCCTGGCGCGAGGCGGCGGGGATGGCGTCGGCATCGAGGCCGAGTGCCTGCCAGAACACCTCTGCATCCGAGCCCGCATCGGCAGCCATGCCGCCGGGCATGGCGACCGCGCCGATCGCAGGACGGGGCGCTGCTGCCGGAGCGGGCTCCGGCATGCGCGGCGCGGCCTCGCCATTCGGCCGCGACAGGTCGATCGAAGCCGCGCGCGCGATGGCGCGATGGCGCAGCATCGCGAGCGGATCGAGCGCCGGAGCAGGCGCGGCCTCTGGAGCAGGTACCGGTGCGGGCATGGCCACAGGGGTCGACGCGGGAAATAGCGGCGCGGGCTGCGGCGGCAGATTCGGCAGCGCGAAGCCGGTCGGCTCCGGCGCCGTCGCGACAGGTGCCGGGGCTGCCGCCTCCCCCATCAGGGAGAAATTGGCTGGGATCGCCGCCGGACCAGGGCCGGGCGGAGCCTGCGGCACGGGCCGCGGCGCGTTGAGGCTCGTCAGCGTGGCGGCCGCCGGCGGTGCAGGTGGAGGCGGTGGCGCCAGGGGCGCCGTAGCCGGAGCTCCGCCGGGCATCAGGTCGCTGAAATCGAAATCGTCCGGGATGACCGCAGCCGGGGGCGGCGATGGCGGCGCGACAGCCGCAGGCGCGAGCGGCGGCAGTTGAACCAGCGGAGCGGCAGGCGCGGCCGGGAAGGACGGCAAGGCGACCGTGGCAGCGGGCGACTGGGTGGCTGGCATCGGGGCGGGCCCGAGGAGGTCCTCCATCGAAAGGCCGATCCGGTCCACGGACGGCCGCGATGGGGCCGCGGCCGGCATGGTGCCGATCGAGGTCGGCAGGGCCGAGAATGTCGGCGACACCGTGCCCGGCAGCGGAGAGGCAGACAGGAACGGCGCCGGTGCAGGCGGCGCCATATGCAGCGGCGAGGCCTGCTGCGGCTGGTCCCTCAGCAACGCCACAGAGATGATGTAGTCGGAAATATAGAGCGTATCGCCATTCGAGAGCGGCGCCGACTGGCCACGCCCGATCGGCGTATCGACGCTGTTGAGATAGACGCCGTTCGTGCTGGTATCGGTCACGACGAAGCCGTGGCCGTTATGCGAAATCGTCGCGTGCCGCGAAGACAGCGTGTTGCTGGCATCGGGCAGGCTCCACTCGCAGCCGGAATTGCGGCCGATGATGCCGCCGCCCGTGTCGAAAGCGTGGGTGGAGCGCTCTCCGAGGTTGCTGCGTTGTGCGCTGAGCACGGTCAGCAACAGTCTCATTCCGCCCCCCTCACGATATCGCCGACGCGCTCCCCGAACCTCGCGATCCGGATCACTGCCCGCTGCCTTCGCCCCGACGCACCATCCGCGGCGAACCGGGGTTCGCCGCGCTTCACAGCGCTCGGAGCATGCGGGTTCGTTCGCGTCACCGCGTCAAAATCCGCCGCCCTGGAGGTGTTTGGGACAGTTGGAAGACAGTGATGTGACGGTAGGTCAGCTTATACGACAAATTCAATATTCTGCGTCG
>Ga0102589_1001602_pt1 | contig 29580 bp, 23 predicted proteins | sample AraplaMF_Col_mLB_FD_76858 | JGI IMG/M metagenome (GOLD analysis project Ga0102589, IMG submission 76858) | Arabidopsis root microbial communities from the University of North Carolina, USA - plate scrape MF_Col_mLB | ecosystem: Host-associated > Plants > Roots > Endosphere | place: USA...
CGAACTCTGAGGGGTTTCAGGTTTGGCGCACCAACCACGAAAAACAAGCAATCCTACATTGACGACTCTGCCGGTTGCTATCCCTCCCCACTGTCTTCAGAACAGCGTTCCGAGAACATACAAGGGGTTGGGGGTGAGGGCGGGAGTGTCGAACGAAGTGACGGGCGTCGGTATGCCAGCGCCTGCCCTCACCCCCGGCCCCTCTCCCGCAGGCGGGAGAGGGGAGCAAACAGAGCGGGAGCGTTAGTCTTACAAGATGACTGGCTTACAGCACCACCTTCACCATCGGATGCGAAGTCAGCGCCCGGTACAGGTCATCCAGCTGCTCACGGCTGGTCACCCACACCGTCACGGTCAGGCCCAGGTAGTTGCCTTTGCTCGAAGGCCGCATCTCCATCTTGCCCGCGTGGAAGCCCGGATCGAAATCCTGCACCAGCGTGACGATGGCCTCGGCAAAGCCGTCCTGCATCGCGCCCATCACCTTGATCGGGAAATGGCTCGGGTATTCGATCAGCGACTGTTCCGGCGGGATATCGCCGGGCTTGTTGCCGCTGCCCTGGTTGTCGGCTGTCATGTCGTTTTCTCCAGCGCGGCCCGGCGCATGCCCAGGCCGCGCATGCCAATCACTTGCGCTTGAACCACAGGCGGATGGTGTCCCACAGGCGGCCGAAGAAACCGGCCTCGGGCACTTCTTCCAGCGCCACCACGGGGAATTCGGCGACCTTGTTGGTGCCGTCCATCAGCTTGACCATGCCCACCTGCTGGCCCGCCGCGATCGGGGCGATCATCAGTTCCTGTCGCTCCAGCACCGGCTTCAGGCGACCGCTGGTGCCCTTGGGCACGGTGACGAAGGTCTCGTGCTGCACGCCGATCTTGACCGTGCCGGCCTTGCCCTTGTAGATCTCGGGCGTGGCCAGCACCTGGCCCTTGTCGTACAGGCGCAGCGTGTCGAAGAACTGGAAGCCGTAGTTGAGGATCTTCAGGCTTTCCTGCGTGCGCACCTGTTCGGTGGTGGTGCCGATCACGATCGAGATCAGGCGGCGCTGGCCGTTGGGCACATTGGCCAACGGGCGCTGGGCCGACGAGATCAGGCAATAGCCGGCGGACTTGGTGTGGCCGGTCTTGACGCCGTCCACGGTCGGGTCGATGTACAGCAGGCGGTTGCGGTTGGGCTGCCTGATCTTGTTATAGGTGAACTCCTTCTGCGAGTACATGGCGTAGTACTCGGGAAAGTCCTTGATCAGGTGCGTGGTCAGCGTCGCCAGGTCCACCGCGGTGGTGTAGTGGTTCGGGTCGGGAATGCCGTCGGTATTGGTGAAGTGGGTGCTCTTCATGCCCATGCGCTGGGCCTCGCGGTTCATCATCGCGACGAAGCCCTCTTCCGAGCCGCCCACGGCCTCGGCCAGCGCCAGCGCGGCGTCGTTGCCCGACTGCACGATCAGGCCCAGCAGCAGGTCCTGCACGCTGACCGGCTTGTTGGGCTCGATGAACATGCGCGACTCGTCGCTTTTGACCTTGAGCACCAGGTTGGTCGGCACCACGGTCTGTTCCAGCGTCAGGCGCTTTTCCTTGAGTGCCTCGAACGCCAGGTAGGCGGTCATCAGCTTGGTCAGCGAGGCCGGCTCGATGCGCTGGTCGGCATTCTGCGAGGCCAGTGCCTGGCCGCTGGTCACGTCATACAGCATCCACGACTTGGCGGCGACCTGCGGCATCGGCACGCCCTGCGCAAGGACTGCGGCGGGCGCGGCGGCCAGCGTGGCCGTGGCGACGGCGGCAACGATGGCGGCTGGTGCAAAGACGGAGGAAAGGCGTGTCGTGGCTCTATTCAGCATTGTTTCTGTTTCCGACATGAAAGGGATCGTGCGGGACGGTACGGTGCGCTGGCGCTGCGCCGTCACCGGTCCCACGCGTTGACGACGAGCTGCTTGATCAGGTGCAGCTTGCGGTGAAAGAAATGGTCGGCGCCGGGGATCACGATCACCGGCAGCTCCTGCGGGCGGGCCCAGTCGAACACGCTGGCGAGCGGCACGGTGTCATCCTGCTCGCCGTGTATGACGATGGTGTCGGCGGGGACCTCGGCCACCTGCCAGCGGCTGGCGGCGGTGCCGACCAGCACCAGGCGCTGCGCCGGCGTGCCGGCCTCGGCCAGGCGCCGGGCCACGTGCGTGCTGACGAAGCTGCCGAAGGAGAAGCCGCCCAGCGCCAGCGGCAACGTCGCGGCCTGTGCCGACCACGCGGTCTGCTCGCGCATCCAGGCGATGACTGCCAGCAGGTCGTCCTGCTCGCCGATGCCGTTGTCATGCTCACCGCCGGTCGCGCCGACACCGCGGAAATTGGGGCGCACGGTGGCATAGCCCAGCTGCACGAAGGCGCGCGCCAGCGTCTGCGCGACCTTGTTGTCCTTGGTGCCGCCGAACAGCGGGTGCGGGTGAGCGACCAGCGCCAGTCCTCGCGGCTCGCCTTGCGGCAGATCCACCGAAACGTCGATCGCGCCGACGGGGCCGGCGATGGAAAGTACCTGGGTATGCGCGTTCATAGGGCGGTCTGGGGCAATCAGGAGGCCGGCTGGCTCAGGCGGGAAATCCCGGGGCAAGAAATGAAAAAACCGTCCGGCGTGCGGGCGGCGGGGTCTGGCATCGGCGCTGCGTCATCGGCAGCGCCGCGGATTTCGTTCTCGTTCAGCGGTCCACCATCAGCCGCTCGACCGGCTTGCCGTTGAGCAGGTGGCTGTCGATGATTTCATCGATGTCGTGCTCGTCCACAAAGGTGTACCAAATTGCCTCGGGGTAGACCACCAGCACCGGCCCGAGTTCACACCGGTTCAGGCAGCCCGCCTTGTTGATGCGCACGCGGCCTTCGCCGCCGGCAATGCCGAGTTCCTTGCAGCGCTTCTTGGCGTATTCCTGCATGGCCTTGGCGTTGTGGTTGGCGCAGCAGTTCTCGCCAGCCTCGCGCTGGTTCAGGCAGAAGAAGACGTGGTGCTGGTAGTAGCTGCTCATGCGATGCGGTGACAAGGAGGGCGGGCCCGCGCGGCGGCATGGCCGCAGGACATTGAACGGAAGCTCGGAATTATACGGCGTCATGGCGGCCCGCCCGCGCCTTCCGGCACCCGCGCAACGCCATTAGCCGCCGCACGCCCACCGCCCAGGTGGCGCCTCGGCCACCTTTGCCGCCTTCGGCATTCCGAATCCCCGGAAGCGCGGATTCCGGATTTCCGGAATCCCGGAGGCCCATCGCCCCGGCAACGGCAGCGTTTCCTTGTGAATCAATTAGTTAGCGATACCGGTTGGACTGGCACGCCGGTTGCAAATTCCCTTCCCTGAACGCGCCGCAACCGTGACGGCGCGCGCCCGCGGCGCCATCGCCCCGGGTACGGTCAACACCGAGGACGACACCATGAAGAAACCCTTCTACAAGATCCTGTATGTGCAGGTGCTGTTCGCCATCCTGGTCGGCATCCTGCTGGGGCATTACTGGCCCGACACGGGCGTGGCCATGAAGCCGCTGGGCGATGGCTTCATCAAGCTGATCAAGATGATTATCGGCCCGATCATCTTCTGTACCGTGGTGACCGGCATGGCCGGCATGAGCGACATGAAGAAGGTCGGCCGCGTCGGCGGCAAGGCGCTGCTTTACTTTGAAGTGGTGTCGACCTTCGCGCTGCTGATCGGCCTGGGCGCCGCGCACCTGCTCAAGCCGGGCGTGGGCTTCAACATCGATCCGTCGACGCTGGACACCAAGGCGATCGCCCAATACGTGTCGAAGGCGCACGGCCAGAGCACGGTCGAATTCTTCATGCACATCATCCCGGAGACGGTCTTCAGCGCCTTCGCCAATGGCGACATCCTGCAGATCCTGCTGGTGTCGCTGTTCTTCGGCGCCGCGCTGGCCACGCTCGGCGAACGCGCCCGCTTCGTGGTGCAGATGATCGAGCAGGTCTCCAAGGTGTTCTTCCATATCGTGCACGTGATCACCAAGGTGGCCCCGATCGGCGCCTTCGGCGCGATCGCGTTCACCATCGGCAAGTACGGCCTGGGCTCGCTGGTGCCGCTGCTGAAGCTGATCGGCACCTTCTACTTCACGGCCATCATCTTCGTGCTGGTGGTGCTGGGCACGATCGCGCGCATGACCGGCTTCAGCATCGTGCGCTTTATCTCGTACATCAAGGAAGAGCTGCTGATCGTGCTGGGCACCAGCTCGTCCGAGGCCGCACTGCCGCACATGATGGAGAAGCTGGAGAAGCTGGGCTGCTCCAAGTCGGTAGTGGGCCTGGTGGTGCCTACCGGCTATTCGTTCAACCTGGACGGCACCAACATCTACATGACGATGGCGGTGATCTTCATCGCACAGGCCACCGGCATCGAACTGACGTGGATGCAGCAGCTGACCATCCTGGCGGTGGCAATGATCACCTCCAAGGGCGCGAGCGGCGTGACCGGCTCCGGCTTCATCACGCTGGCCGCGACGCTGGCGGTGGTGCCGACCATCCCGGTGGCGGGCATGGTGCTGATCCTGGGCATCGACCGCTTCATGAGCGAGTGCCGCGCGCTGACCAACATCATCGGCAACGGCGTGGCCACGGTGGTGGTGTCTGCCTGGGAACGCGAGCTTGACCGCAAGCGCCTGGCGCAGGTGCTGCAGGGCGGCGGCAGCAATGCCGACGACCTTGCACAGGCCGGCCAGGGCGCCCGCTAAAAGTGCACCGCGGCGGGTTGGCCGCATGGGCAGCTGCCCCGGCCGCCCGCCAGCGGGTATCATCGGCGCGACAGCCCTCGCGCGCGCCGATGCCACACTCCGACGATTTCCTCGCCGTGCATGATCCCGCCGCCACCCGCGCGGTGCATGCGCCGGACACCGGCAGCAGCCGGTGGTGGGGTTTCGCCGTCGCACTGTTGGCGGGCCTGCTGCTGCTATGCGGGCTGACCTGGCTGGTGTCGTTCCAGCGTGGCCTGGCCGCGCTGCAGCAGAGCACCGCCACGCGTGCCGACCGCTACGCCGCCACGCTCGAAAGCACCCTCGACCGCTACGAATTCCTGCCCGCGCTGGTGTCGCTGCACCCCTTCGTGCGCGGGCTGCTCGAATCTCCCCACGACCCGGCGCGCGTCGCCGCCGCCAACCACTACCTGGCCGAGGTCAACCGGCGCGCGCATGCGTCGGCCACCTATGTGATCGCCGCCAACGGCATTGCGCTGGCCGCCAGCAACCATGGCCAGCCCGGCAGCTTCGTCGGCACCGACTACCGCTTCCGCCCCTACTTCCAGATCGCCGCGGGCGGCAGGATGGGCCGCTTCTACGCCATCGGCATCACCAGCGACGAACCCGGCTACTACATCGCGCAGCCGGTGGAATCCGGCGGCAAGGTCATCGGCGTCACCGTGGTCAAGCTCAACCTGGAGTGGTTCCAGCGCGCCGGCAGCGGCGCCGAGCCGCTGATGGTCAGCGACGACCATGGCGTGATCTTCCTGTCGTCGGTGCCGGCGTGGCAGTACCGCACGCTGCAACCGCTGCCGCCGGCGCTGCAGGCCGAAATGGAGAGCACGCGCCAGTACCACGGCCGCGCGGTCACCCCGCTGCCGCTGGAGCCACTGGATTCGCCTGTCACGCGCTGGCTCGCGCAGACCACGCTGGGCGCCAACGCGCGCCTGGTACGCGTGCGCGACGAGTCGCCCGCGGCCCGCACCACCTTTACCTCCGACGCCACCCAGCGCGCCGACCGCTACCTGGAACTGGGCCGAACCGTCGGCCCGGCCGACTGGACCATGCAGGTGATGGCACCGCTGGAGCCGGTGCTGGCCAATGCGCGCAACGCCACCGTGGCGGCGGCGCTGGCCTATGCCTGCATCTGCCTGCTGCTGGTCAACTGGCGCCAGCGCCGCCAACGCGCGCGCGACATGCAATACAGCCGGCGGCTGCTCGAAGCGGCGTATGACGAGCTGGAACGGCGCGTGGAAGCGCGTACCGCCGACCTGATGGCGATCAACGAAAAGCTCGAGGAACAGGTTGCCGAGCGCACCCGCGCCGAAAGCGAGCTGCGCGCGGCGCAGGACGAACTGGTGCAGGCCAGCAAGCTGGCCGCGCTGGGGCAGATGGCGGCCGGCATCACGCATGAGCTGAACCAGCCGCTGGCGGCGCTGCGCACATTCTCCGACAACACGCGCGTGCTGCTTGAACGCGGCCAGCTTGCTGCCGCCGAAGGCAACCTGACAGCCATCGCCGACCTGACCGAGCGCATGGGCAAGATCACCGGCCAGCTCAAGCTGTTCGCCGGCAAGGCGCGCCCGGTGCGGCGGCCAGTGGTGGTGCGCACCGCGCTCGATCACGTGCTGGCGCTGCTGGCGCCGCGGCTGGGCGCGGTGACGGTCAGCGTGGCCGGCCTCGACGAACAGCCCGGCCTGTCCGTGCGCGCCGACGAACTCAAGCTTGAACAGGTGCTGCTGAACCTGATCGGCAATGCGCTCGATGCCATCGCCTCGGCGGCACCAGCGCAAGGCCGCATCGACATCGAGGTGCAGGCCGATACCGGCACCAACAGCGGCACCGTCACCCTCGCTGTGCGCGACAACGGCACCGGCATCGCGCCGGAAGCGCTGCCGCGCCTGTTCGAACCTTTCTTCACCACCAAGGAAACCGGGCAGGGCCTGGGGCTGGGGCTGGCGATCTCATCATCGATCGTGCGCGAGTTCGGCGGCCAGCTCAGCGTGGCCAACGTGCCCGGCGGCGGCGCCCAGTTCACGCTGGTGCTGGCGCGCGCGCCGGCCAGCCCCAGCGCGAACGCGGCGCTGCCGGTTTCCACACCCCAATGAGCATTGCCATGCAAGACGGTCTGCGTGTCCTGTTTGTCGAAGACGAGCCGCTGGTGCGGCAGGCCACCGCGCAAAGCCTGGAGCTGGCGGGCTTTACCGTGCTGGCGCTGCCATCGGCCGAAGCCGCCATTCCGCATCTGCATGCGGGCTTTCCCGGCGTGCTGGTGTCCGACGTGCGATTGCCCGGCGCCAGCGGGCTGGATCTGCTGCAGCATTGCCGCAACGCGGCGCCGGGTGTGCCGGTGGTGCTGGTGACGGGGCACGGCGATATCACGATGGCCGTGCAGGCAATGCGTGAAGGCGCGTATGACTTTATCGAGAAGCCTTTCGGGGCCGACCGGCTGACGGACACCGTGCGCCGGGCGCTGGAGCGGCGGGCGCTCGAACTGGAGAACCAGGCGTTGCGGCGTGAGCTGGCCGGTCCCGCCGCGGGTACGCGGATCATCGGGCGTTCGCCGGCGATCGAGCAGGTGCGGGCGCTGGTGGCCAACGTGGCGCCGACTGACGTGCCGGTGATGATCAATGGCGAGACCGGCACTGGCAAGGAACTGGTGGCGCGCAGCCTGCATGCGCTGTCCGGTCGCGCCGAGGGTCCGTTCATTGCGCTGAACTGCGGGGCGGTGCCCGAGGCTATCTTCGAGAGCGAGATGTTCGGGCATGAGGCCGGCGCTTTCACCGGAGCGGGCAAGCGACGCATCGGCAAGCTGGAGCACGCTTCGGGCGGGACGCTCTTTCTCGATGAGATCGAAAGCATGCCGCTGGCGCTGCAGGTCAAGCTGTTGCGGGTGCTGCAGGAAGGGACGCTCGAGCGGCTGGGGTCGAATGCGTCGGTGAAGATCGATGTGCGGATCGTGGCGGCGGCCAAGGGGGATATGGATGCGCTGGTGGCGCAGGGCACGTTTCGCGAAGACCTGTATTACCGGCTGAACGTGGTCACGATTGCGCTGCCGCCCTTGCGGGAGCGGCGCGAGGATATCGTGGCGCTGTTCGAGCACTTCATGCTGGTGGCGGCGGTGCGTTATCAGCGGCCGGCGCCGATCCTGTCGGAGACGCAGCGGCAGGCGCTGCAGCAGCGGCCTTGGCCGGGGAATGTGCGGGAGTTGCGGAATGCGGCGGACCGGCTGGTGTTGGGAGTGCCGGAGGGAGGTCAGGCTGGTGCGCAGGCTGCGGCATCAGACGAGACCGCCCCGCTGCGGGAACGGATGGAGAGGTATGAGCGGGCGGTGATTGCCGATGCGCTGGCGCGGACGGGGGGCGCCGTCAGTCAGGCGGCTGATCTGCTGCAGGTTGGCAAGGCTACGCTGTATGACAAGATCAAGCGCTATGGGCTTTGATCTTTGGCTGTCATTGGGTGTTCACCTTGTTGCCATGTGGGCGTCACATTGGTTTTCTATGCTTCGCATGCGGTTGTGGCATTGGCAGGTGCCCTGCCGGCTGTATCAGTCTTCGTGGTAATTGATGGCCCCGCAGTATTGCGGGGCGTTTTTTTAGTTTACCGAGGAATTCCGGGAAAGGCGGGAACTCGCGAATACTGTTGCTGCGGCGCTTCGCTTTGGATTGCCTACGGATGATTTGGCGGAGCCAAGACCGGCTCAGCCCGAATCGTAGCCAACTTCACGTACAACGTACTCCTCGAAATACCCAGAGTCCGGGCGGCCATAGAAATATTTCCGTGGGAATTCGCGATCGCATCAAGTATCGCTTGTCTCTCCAGTTCCTCAAGCCGCCCGAATGAGGCAGGTATCCGCGTCGAGGTTGAGGGAAATGAGTCCTTTACCGACTGCGCGATGCTCGGGGGTAGTAAAGAAGCATCGATAATGTCGCCTTCGCTGAGAGCGAACATCACCTCGAAGACGTTCTGCAGCTCACGTATGTTGCCCGGCCAGCGATAGCTCAGAAGCGTCTGGTGCAGGGCGGGTTCAAGCTGCTTGGGCGTACAGCCATACTTGCGTGCGAGTTTGCTGTTGAGATGCGCAATGATTGCCTCGATATCGCCAGGCCGATCACGCAGCGGCGGTAGTGGCAGGCTGACCACGCAGAGGCGGTGGTACAGGTCTTCGCGGAAGCGCCCGGCGGAGATCTCCTTCTGCAGATCACGGTTCGTGGCTGCGACGACGCGCACCGAAACGCGCCGCTCGCGGGTATCGCCCAGGCGGACCACGATGCCATCCTGCAGCACGCGCAACAGGTGGGGCTGCATGTCAAGCGGCAGCTCGCCGACTTCGTCGAGGAAGAGCGTGCCACCGTCGGCTTGCTCGAACTTCCCCGGAAGACCACCACGGCGGGCGCCCGTAAAGGCTCCATCGGAATAGCCAAAGAGTTCGCTGGCCAGAAGCTCACGGGTGAAAGCGCCGCAATTGACGGCAACGAACGGCCCCTCGGGGCGGTTGCCTGCCCGATGCAGGGCTCTGGCAAAGAGCTCCTTCCCCGCGCCAGTCTCGCCAAGGAGCAGCACCGGCAAATCGAGAGGGGCGATACGGCGCGCGCGCGCCTTGATCGCCTCCAGCACCGCGCTTCCCCCTATGATTTCACCGAACGCATCGCCCGCCGTTGTCGCCGTGGCCGTGGCCGTGGGCAGCGATACAGTGGTTCGATTCTGGCGCGTCCCGAGCGGGATCACCAGCACCGTACCGAGCATGCCCTCATGGTCCTTCACTGGGTGCAGCCATTCGGGACGCAGCCATTCCGGGCGTTGGCAGGACCGATCAATTTCGGGCAATGCGAGATTGAGTCCTGGTACCTGGCTGCCAACTTCCGAGGGCAGCCGGACTTCATGGCTCTCCCGCGCCGCCTGCGCATTTCCGTTCGTACGAACAATGCGTCCGCGGCTGTCGACAAGCACAACGTAGTCGCTGGCGTAACGGATGAAATGATCAATGGCCCGGGTCAGCAGCCGCTCGTGCAGACCAACGTCGCGGCGGGCCAGTTCGCCTTCGATCTGCCTGGCAGCAGCCACCACCAGACCCAAGGTGTGGCCATGGAAGGTTTCCTTGACGCCGGAAACATCCACGACCCCCAGCAGGGTGCGACTAAAGGGGTCAAGAATGGGAGCGGCGGCGCAGGTCCAGCGCTTGACGTCCAGGCAGAAATGCTCGTCGGCATGGATCTGAACCGGAGCAGCGGTGGCGATCGCGGTACCGATGGCATTGGTGCCGATGACATCCTCATTCCAGCAGCCACCGGTGGCCAGGTTGATCCCCTCGCCAATGCTGCGGGCCCTGGTCTCGCCATTGAGGTGGAGAACGGTTCCGCCCGGGTCGCAGAGCATGATGAGCGTGCCGCATTCCCGCAGGATGTCGCGCAGGCTCTCGAGTGCCGGACGCGCGGCTTCGCAGAGCTCCCGGTTCTGCCGCTGCAACTGGCGGACACGTTCGGCTGCAGCCGCCGGTGCGGCATGCCTGGCAGGGTCAACGGCCTCGGAACGACACCGCTGCCACGACGCCAGGACGACGCTGCGCACACCTGCCTCTTCCAGGGGCTGGTCCTGCACAAAATGCTCCCACGCGGAAGCCACGACGGGCTCATCGCCGATGCGGGGAATCAGGGTGCCGCAACGAGAAAACGGCATAGGACGGTCGCTCTCAATTGACTGAAGTAACCGTATCCGCGTGCCACCACCAAGTCAATGAATCTCTTTCCGAATCAATAATTTGTGCTTTGCAACAGCCCTCCGGAAGGTGTCCGGTGTCCGGTTTCCGGTCATCCCGGCTTCAGGTGTCCGGAAACCGGACAGCCTCAACCAGCGCCCGCGCGACATGCGCGGCAGCAGTAGCCGCCACGAACGGCCGAGCACGGTGGCCGATGTTGAGAGGCCATCCGTGCCGACTGGCCATCGGCCTAGCCCGATGCGCCAGCGCGCGGGTTCAGGAAGTGGATTGCGTTGAGTTCGCGAATATCTGGCCCTCGAATCCGAATCGGGAAACTGCTCGCAGCGCGGACACACTTAGCGAGGTTGCGACCGTGAACAGCCTGACAACCCTGATCCCGGCAGCAACCACATCGCTTGCCCTGAACCTCCATACATCGATCTGCTCGCTGCGGCTCTCGCCATATAGGCACCACGTACAGAAGTGCTCACAGTTATTGGAAATCAGGCGATAGCGATCCTCGCCGATGCGGGAGTAGGCGCGTTGGACGGCTTCCGCACCAGCAAACCTGGCGCCGGGGCTTTGCCGGACCCAGACCGGATGCCCATGCGCGAATTCCGCGAGCGTGACCTCGTGCACCGGCCCGCGACGCAGTGACCGCGACAGACCTGCGTAGTGCACGACCTTGCCGGCCCCGGCATAGACGCCATGATGCGTGTACCAAAGTCGATTGGTGACGAGATGGGTTCCGATCGCCAGGTCCATGTCGGCAACCGCTTCGACATTCAGGCGTCTTGACCTCATTGAATTCTTCATGGGCTTCACCATATTTCGCTGCCATTCGCGTGAAGCCAGTGCATAGCGCGTGCCAGCCACAAGCAATCTGCATGGCGGCGCCCAGGAACGTCGAGGTTCCTGTCCGTGACGGCAGCGACCGGCAGACCTTCATGCCGCCACGCCTGGCGCAATCCGCGCTGGCCTGCCGTCAGCGCTCCAACTGCCAAATGCCGCGGGCGCTTGCCTGAGGCCAATCGCATCGGCCGGGTCAGAAAGCGTCCGATTCCCGGACACCGCAGCGCAGGACGTCGTGAATCCGGACACTGACGAGAGGCCTGCTGCCGCCAGCGGAGTGGCCAGGCAATGCCGGCAACTCGTTGAATTCAATCGCCTTGCGGGGCTGCTCCCTGCTGCCGGCCAGGCCTGGCACAAGCTTTGCCATGAATGAGTCGTGGGAGATCCCACCATGACTACACCAATGACAGGAGGCAGTATGCAATCGCAGTCCACCGTACAGGTGATGGGCATCGATGCTGGTGGCACGATGACCGACACATTCTTCGTGCGCTCCGATGGCCGCTTCGTGGTCGGCAAGGCGCAGAGCAATCCCGGCGACGAATCGCTTGCCATCTACAACTCTTCCGAAGACGCCCTCGCCCACTGGGACCGGACAGTGGACGACGTCTATCCGGAGCTGGTGACTTGTGTCTATTCCGGTACGGCCATGCTCAACCGCATCCTGATGCGCAAGGGCCTCGCCGTTGGCCTCATCTGCAACCGCGGTTTCGAGCAGATTCACTCGATGGGCCGTGCGCTGCAGAGCTACCTGGGCTATGCCCTGGAGGACCGCATTCACCTGAACACACACCGCTACGACGAGCCCCTGGTGCCCGTCTCGCGCACGCGCGGCGTCACCGAGCGCACCGACGTGCAGGGAAAGGTGGTCATCCCTCTGCGTGAAGCTGAAGTCCGTCAGGCGACCCGGGAACTGGTGGAGGCCGGCTCGCAAGCCATCGTCATTTGCCTGCTGCAATCCCACAAGAACGAATCGAGCGAGCAGCGCGCCCGCGACATCGTGCGCGAGGAGCTGAAGAAGCTGAAGACGGATATTCCGGTCTTTGCCTCGGTGGACTACTACCCGTCGCGCAAGGAAAGCCACAGGATGAATACCACCATCCTCGAGGCTTACGGCGCAGAGCCTTCGCGCCAGACCTTGAAAAAGGTGAGTGACCGGTTCAAGAAGCACGGCGCCAGGTTCGACCTGCGGGTGATGGCCACGCATGGCGGCACCATCAGTTGGAAGGCAAAGGAGCTTGCTCGCACGATCGTCTCCGGCCCCATTGGCGGCGTCATCGGCTCCAGGCTGCTGGGCGAGTACCTGGGCGACGAAAACATCGCTTGCTCCGATATTGGCGGGACCAGCTTCGACGTGGCCTTGATCACCAAGGGCAATTTCGCCATCAAGTCCGACCCCGACATGGCGCGGCTGGTCCTCTCCCTGCCCCTGGTGGCGATGGACTCGGTCGGCGCCGGCGCCGGCAGCTTCGTGCGCCTCGACCCCTACAGCAAGTCGATCAAGCTGGGCCCCGACAGCGCCGGCTACCGCGTCGGCACCTGCTGGCCGGAAAGCGGCCTCGACACGGTGTCCGTTTCCGACTGCCACGTCGTGCTCGGCTACCTGAACCCGGAGAACTTCCTGGGCGGCGCCATCAAGCTCGACGTGCAGCGCGCCCGCGACCACATCAAGGCGCAGATCGCCGACCCGCTCGGCCTGTCGGTCGAGGATGCCGCCGCCGGCGTCATCGAGCTGCTCGACCTCACCCTCTCCGAGTACCTGCGCGCCAACATCAGCGCCAAGGGCTACAACCCGGCGGACTTCACCTGCTTCTCCTACGGCGGCGCGGGCCCGGTGCACACCTACGGCTACACCGAGGGCGTCGGCTTCAAGGACGTCGTCGTGCCTGCCTGGGCCGCCGGCTTCTCGGCCTTCGGCTGCGCCTGCGCCGACTTCGAGTACCGCTATGACAAGTCGGTGGACCTTGGTGTCGCCCAGCACGCCCCCGACACCGACAAGGAAACCGCCTGCAAGAGCCTGCAGGAAGCCTGGTCTGAACTGGCAGTCAAGGTCATCGAAGAATTCGTCCTCAACGGCTACAAGCCCGAGGACGTGCTGCTGATCCCCGGCTACAAGATGCAGTACATGGGCCAGTTGAATGACCTCGAGATCGTCTCGCCGGTGACCAGCGCCGCTACCGCGGCCGACTGGGACCAGATCGTCGAGGCCTTCGAGAACACCTACGGCCGCGTCTACGCCAGCTCTGCGCGTTCGCCGGAACTGGGCTTCTCGATCACCGGCGCCATCCTGCGCGGCACCGTCGTGACCCAGAAGCCGGTGCTGCCGGAAGACCCGGATGCCGGCCCGACGCCGCCCAAGGACGCCTATCTTGGCACCCGTCCCTTCTACCGCCACAAGAAGTGGGTGGATGCCGCGCTCTGGAAGATGGAAGCCCTCAAGGCCGGCAACCACATCGTGGGTCCCGCCATCATCGAATCCGACGCTACGACCTTCGTCGTGCCCGACGGCTTCGAAACCACGATCGACAAGCACCGCCTGTTCCATCTCAAGGAAGTGAAGTAAGGAGACCCGCCATGAATATGATGAGCCATAAGGAAGTCGGATTCGCCGACCTGCTGCAGAACGGCCAGACGCTCAAGCAGTACCGCGACCGCATCATCGAGCGCACCCAGGCCACCGGCCACTACAACGGCCTCAAGAAGCTGGAATTCCGTGACAGAGACCCGATCGGCTATGAGAAGCTGTTCTCCAAGCTGCGCGGGGGCCTGGTGCATGCCCGCGAAACCGCCAAGAAGATCGCCGCCAGCCCCATCGTCGAGCAGGAAGGCGAGCTCTGCTTCACCCTCTACAACGCCGCCGGCGACTGCGTCCTGACCTCGACCGGGATCATCATCCACGTCGGCACCATGGGCGCGGCGATCAAGTACATGATCGAGAACAACTGGGAGGCCAACCCCGGCATCAACCCCGGCGACATGTTCACGACCAACGATTGCGCGATCGGCAACGTCCACCCCTGCGACATCGCCACCATCGTCCCGATCTTCTGGGAAGGCCGGCTGATAGGCTGGGTCGGCGGCGTCACCCACGTCATCGACACCGGCTCGGTAACGCCGGGCTCGATGTCCACCGGCCAGACCCAGCGCTTCGGCGACGGCTACATGATCACCTGCCGCAAGACCGGCGTGAACGACGAGCCGCTGCGCGACTGGCTGCACGAGTCCCAGCGCTCGGTGCGCACGCCGAAGTACTGGATTCTCGACGAAAAGACCCGTATCGCCGGCTGCCACATGATCCGCGACCTGGTCGAGGAAGTGATCCGCGCCGACGGCATCGAGGCCTATGAGAAGTTTGCCTTCGAGGTCATCGAAGAAGGCCGCCGCGGACTGCAGAGCCGTATCAAGGCCATGACCCTGCCGGGCAAATACCGCAAGGTCTCCTTTGTCGACGTGCCTTACAAGCACGACGACGTGCAGGTCTCCAACGCCTTCGCCAAGCTCGACTCCATCATGCACTCGCCGGTGGAGATGACCATCAGGCCGGACGGCAAGTGGCGCCTGGACTTCGAGGGCGCGAGCCGCTGGGGCTGGCACACCTTCAACGCCCATCAGGTGGCATTTACTTCCGGGATCTGGGTGATGATGTGCCAGACCCTGGTGCCCACACAGCGCATCAACGACGGGGCCTACTTCGCCACCGAGTTCCGCCTGCCAAAGGGTACCTGGTGCAATCCGGATGACCGCCGCACCGGCCATGCCTATGCCTGGCACTTCCTGGTCTCCGGCTGGGCCGCCCTGTGGCGCGGTCTTTCCCAGTCTTATTTCAGCCGCGGCTATCTGGAAGAGGTGAACGCCGGTAACGCCAACACCTCCAACTGGCTGCAAGGCGGCGGCATCAACCAGGATGGCGAGATCCACGCGGTCAACAGCTTCGAGGCCAGTTCCTGCGGCACGGGCGCCTGCGCCGTCAAGGATGGTCTCAACCATGCCGCCGCCATCTGGAACCCGGAAGGCGATATGGGCGACATCGAGATCTGGGAGATGGCCGAGCCGCTGCTCTACCTTGGCCGGAACGTCAAGGCCAACTCCGGCGGGTATGGCAAGTACCGTGGCGGCTGCGGCTTCGAGACGCTGCGGATGGTGTGGAACGCCCAGGACTGGACCATGTTCTTCATGGGCAACGGGTTCATGAACAGCGACTGGGGCATGATGGGCGGCTATCCCTCAGCCACCGGCTACCGCTTTGAGGCGCACAAGACGGGGCTGGACAAGCGCATCGCCATTGGCGATTCCCTGCCTCTGGGCGGCGACATCGATCCGGGCAAGCCGGACTACGAGCGCCACATCGACGCCACCGCCGTGGTCAAGCGTGACAAGCAGTGCATCACTACCGAGGACTGCTACGCCAACCACGACCTGTACCTCAACTACCTGCGTGGCGGCCCGGGCTTTGGTGACCCGATCGACCGGGATCCGAAAGCCATCGAGGAGGACCTCAACCAGAAATTCCTGCTGCCGGAATATGCGCAGAAAGTCTATGGCGCGGTCTTCACCCAGGACGCCAGGGGCGTGTTCACGGTGGATGCAGGCAAGACCCAGGCCCGCCGTGCCGAGATCCGCAAGGAACGCCTGGCCCGGTCCCTGCCAACCCGCGAATGGATGAAGGAGGAACGCGAACGCATCCTCAACAAGCACGCGTCCGTCCAGGTCCAGCACATGTTCGCCACCAGCTTCGCCCTGTCGGAGAAGTTCACGCGGGAGTTCAAGGCATTCTGGAACCTCCCCGCCGAGTGGCAGCTGCTGGAGGAAGAACTGGGCGTGCCGTCCTACGGCGCCAAGCACCGCATGGATCTCTCCCTGCTGCCCGACGTCACCACCGTCGTCCAGGTCGAAGAGTAACCACCGAATCAAGGAGCTGAACAATGTCTGCCTACACCAATGAACAGGTTGCCCACCTCGTCGAGGGGTCCCTGGACTGGGAAACCACCTTCCGCATGCTCTCGATGCCCAAGGATGACAGCCGGTTCGAGCAGTACCTGGCCGCACTGCAGGCCAAGGTGAGCTTCCCGGACCGTATCGTGCTTCCGCTCGGCCCGCACATGCACATTGTGCAATCGGCCGGCACCGGGAAATGGATGGTCAAGTGCGATTGCGGCCACGAGTTCTGCGACTATCGCGAGAACTGGAAACTGCATGCCTCGATCTATGTGCGCGACACCGAAGAGGCAATGACCGAGGTCTACCCAAGGCTCATGGCCCCTGACACCCAGTGGCAGGTATATCGCGAGTACTACTGCCCGGCATGCGGCACCATGCACGATGTCGAGGCGCCCACCCCCTGGTACCCGGTAATCCACGACTTCGAGCCGGACATCGAGGCCTTCTATAAGGAATGGGTACAGCTACCGGTCCCCGAGCGCGCCCCGGACTGATCGCCGCTTGAAGAGCGGGGGGGCGGGCACTGCCTGTCCCCCCGCAGCCTGAGGAACGGGAAATATCCGCAATAGCCAGGCAAGCACCACGTCGGCATTTGCCTGGGCAGGAGGGCACGACCGGCAACCCCAAGGAGAGTCATGCTCTAGCACTGAAATCTGACTGCCATGCAGTGGTGCCTCCACCACACCGCGAACTGGCGCCGCCCGCGCACTGACCCGCCTGCCATGGCGCGCAGGATCGGCATAGACTTGGGCTTCTAGCGACGCACCCCGGAAACTCCCTATAATCGAACGACCGTTCATTTAGGGCATGTTCCACGTGCCCGCCCGTGGTTCAGGAGACACCATGCCCGCCGCCAAGCAACTGCCCCAGGTCCTGCAGAACCTGGCCCTGCCCGTGATTGCCTCGCCCATGTTCATCGTCAGCTATCCCGAACTGGTGCTGGCGCAATGCAAGGCCGGCATCGTCGGTTCGTTCCCGGCGCTGAACGCGCGCCCCGCGGAGCTGCTCGGCGAATGGCTGACGCAGATCCAGGATGAGCTGGCCGCGTTCAAGGCCGCCAACCCGGGCGCGCCGGTCGGGCCCATCGCGGTCAACCAGATCGTGCACGCCTCCAACGCGCGGCTCGAGCATGACATCAAGGTCTGCGTCGAGCACAAGGTACCGATCTTCATCACCTCGCTGCGCGCGCCGCCCAAGGAGCTGATCGACGCGGTGCACGGCTACGGCGGCATCGTGCTGCACGACGTGATCAGCCTGCGCCATGCCGAAAAGGCGATCGAGGCCGGCGTCGACGGCCTGATCCTGGTCGCGGCCGGCGCCGGCGGCCATGCCGGCATGCTGTCGCCATTCGCGCTGGTGGGCGAGGTGCGCAAGGTCTTCGACGGCCCGATCGCGCTGTCGGGCTCGATCGCCACCGGCGAGGCGGTGCTGGCGGCGCAGGCCATGGGCGCCGACTTCGCCTACGTGGGCACGCGCTTCATCGCCTCGCAGGAGGCGCACGCTGCCGAAACGTACAAGCAGTCGATCACGAGCTCGGCGGCCGCGGATATTGTCTACACCAACCTGTTCACCGGCGTGCACGGCAACTACATCCGCGAGAGCATCAGCAACGCGGGCCTGGACCCGGACAACCTGCCGGTGGCCGACAAGACCAAGATGGACTTCTCCAGCGGCAGCTCCAAGGCCAAGGCGTGGAAGGACATCTGGGGCGCCGGCCAGGGCGTGGGCCAGATCCACGACATCCCGAGCGCCGGCGAGATCGTCGCGCGCATGAAAGCGGAGTACGATGCGGCCAAGGCGCGGCTTGGGATTGCGCGCTGACCGATCCATCGCCGGGGCCGCTTAGCGGCCCTTTGTTCGACCATTGCAGCCTTCCAACCCCGACCTTCCGCCCGATCCTGAGGCCGTGCTGAGCCACCGCCAGCGCGTGCTGCGCGCCGTCTGGGTGGCGCTGGGCGGGCTCTGCCTGCTGCTGGGCGTGATCGGGATCTTCCTGCCGGTGCTGCCGACCACGCCGTTCGTGCTGCTGGCCGCGGCGTGCTTCGCGCGCGGTTCCAGGCGCTTCCATGGCTGGCTGATGGGGCATCCGCGCTTCGGGCCGCTGGTCAGCGACTGGCAGCGGTATCGGAGCATTCCGTTCCGGGCCAAGTGCCTGGCCCTGTCGATGATGTGGCTGTCGATGGGCACCACGGCTTGGCTGCTGCGGGCGCGACCGGTTGCTTCGGCGGCGCTGCTGGCTTGTGCGGTGGGGGTGAGTGTGTGGATGGTCCGGTTGCCGACGCGGCCGGGGGAAGGGCCGGAGGGGTAAGGCTGCGCGGTGGATTTGCGCGCGGCACTTCGTTGATGCGCCGGCCCTGCCCCCGGCCCCAGCTCACTCACTCATACCGCCGCGCATCCTCGATCACCTTCCCATCCTGCGGCAAAGACCCCGCTGCCACGAACGCCACCTCCCCGCGCAATCGCATCACCTCGCGCAGCGACTCGGCCACCGCGCGCTGCAAGTCGGCATCCTCGCGCGTTGCCTCGCAGCGCAACGTCATCACGTCTGCGCCGGGATCGCCGGTCACCACCAGCCGCGCCGCGCGGATTTCCGGATGGCGGCGCAATACGTCCGCCACCTGCCCCGGATGCACGAACATACCTTTGACCTTGGTCGCCTGGTCCGCGCGTCCCAGCCAGCCCTTGAGCCGGATATTGGTGCGCCCGCACGGGCTCGGCCGCTGCGAGGACTCCGCCACCACCGCCGACAGGTCGCCGGTGCCGAAGCGGATCAGCGGATAGTCGCCGTTGCCCAGCACCGTCACCACCACCTCGCCGGTCTCGCCTTCGGGCATCGGCCGCGTGCCGCCCGGCTCGACGATCTCGACCAGCACACCCTCGTCCACCACCCAGCCGTCGCCGCCCTCGGTCTCGTAGGCGATCAGGCCGAGATCCGCGCTGCCGTACATCTGCTGCACGCGCACACCGCGTTGCTGGAACCACGCACGCAATGACGGCGGCAGCGCCTCGCCGGAGACCAGCGCCTTCGTGAGGCTGGTGCATGGCAGGTCCATCTCGTCGCCGCGTTCCAGCAGCAGCTTCAGGAACGAAGGCGTGCCCGCGTAGGCCGCCGGCTGCAGGCTGGCCAGCGCCTGCACCTGCGACTCGGTCTGGCCGACGCCCGCCGGGAACACGCAGCAGCCCAGCTTGTGCGCGCCGGTCTCCATCATCATGCCCGCCGGCGTGAAGTGGTACGAAAAGGTGTTGTAGACCAGGTCGCCGGCACGGAAGCCCGCGGCGTGCATGGCGCGGGCCGTGCGCCACCAGTTGGCGTCGTGGCCGTCGGGCTCGTGGATCGGGCCCGGTGACTGGAATACATGGCGCAGCCTGCCCAGCGGCGTCGCATTGAGGCCGCCCAGCGGTGGCAGCGCGCGCTGGCGTGCGGTCAGCTCGGACTTGCGCGTCACCGGCAACGCCGCCAGCGCCTCGCGCGACGTCAGCGAGCGCGGGTCCACGTCGCGCAACAGCTCGGTGAAGTACGGCGCGTTGTCGCGCGCGTGGGCCACCTGGCGTGCCAGGGCGGCGAGAAGCGCCTGCTCGCGGACTGCCGGCGCGCGGGTTTCGAGCGAATCGAAGTATTCAGGCATGATCAGTGCTGCCGTGAGTGGCAAATGTTTGCATTCATGGTCGGACGTGTCCGAGAAGCGCAGCCGCAACCGCAGACCCGCGGTACGGCGAGCATCGCAGGGCTCGATACGGCCCGCGCAGCCGGTCTATGCGCCCTTCTCAGGCCAGCCAGCGCTTGCGGCGGCGATAGCTTTTCACGTCGCGGAAGGACTTGCGCGCGCCGCCATCCGCGTCGTTGGCGGCCACGCCCAGGTAGAACTCCTTCACGTCCTCGTTGGTGCGCAGCGACTCGGCGTCGCCGTCCATCACCACGCGGCCGTTTTCGAGGATGTAGCCGTAGTCGGCATAGCGCAGCGCCACCATGGTGTTCTGCTCGGCCAGCAGGAAGCTGACCTTCTCGCGCGAATTCAGGTCGCGCACGATCTCGAAGATTTCCTCGACGATCTGCGGCGCCAGGCCCATCGAAGGTTCGTCGAGCAGGATCATTGCGGGCTTGGCCATCATGGCCCGGCCGATCGCGCACATCTGCTGCTCGCCGCCCGACGTGTATCCCGCCTGCGACTTGCGGCGCGTCTTCAGGCGCGGGAAGTAGTTGTAGATCTTCTCCAGCTCATCGCGCGTCTGCGAGCGCGACAGCCCGCGCGTGTATGCGCCGGTGAGCAGGTTTTCCTCGATGGTCAGGTGCGCGAAGCAGTGGCGCCCTTCCATCACCTGGATCACGCCGCGGCGCACGAGGTCGTTGGGCGTGAGCTGGTCGACGCGATCGCCGCGATACTCGATGGTGCCCTTGGTCACGTCGCCGCGCTCGGCGTGCAGCAGGTTGGAGATCGCCTTCAGCGTGGTGGTCTTGCCCGCGCCGTTGGCGCCCAGCAACGCCACGATCTTGCCCTCCGGCACTTCGAGCGAAACGCCCTTGAGCACCAGGATCACGTGATCGTAGATGACTTCGATGTTGTTGATGGATAGGAGGCTCATGGTGCGGGTATGGTGTGACGGTATTGCGTTGAGCTTTCACTGTCCCGACTGGGTTCTCCCTCTCCCTCTGGGAGAGGGTTGGGGTGAGGGTGGGCGCATCGACGAAGTGCTGACGTTCGTCCTGCTGCCAGCGCCCGCCCTCACCCCCGGCCCCTCTCCCGCAAGCGGGAGAGGGGAGCAAACAGTCGGAGGTTGCGGGCCATCAAGACTTCGAGCATCCCGGCGTAATCCCCTTCTCCTTCGCATACTGCGCCGCCGTGGCCTTGAACAGCGGGTGGATCAGGCCCTTGTTGCCCTCGATCCAGTCCGACACCACCACCCACTTGCTGCCGTCCCACTGCTGGATCTTCACCTTGCCCGAGCCCTCGTGGTTCTCGCAGCTGGTCTTGATTTCAGGCAACAGGCCGGTGGCACCCAGCTGCTGCAGGCGCGCGTTGGTCAGGTTCAGGTTCTCGAAGGCCCAGCGCATCTGCTCGCCGGTCATGGGCTTGCCCTTGCCGAACTTGGCCTGCGCCACGCGCACGGCTTCCACCGTCACCACCGCCGCGGAAACGCCGCGGTTGTACAGCACCGAGCCAATCTTGTTCTTGTCCTGCATGTTGCCCTTGCCGGCGCCGTACACGACCTTCTCGATGTCGGAGATCAGCGGCACGCTCTTGCCCGCGACGTTCCAGGTCGCGCTCATGTAGCCCTTGGAGGCGTCACCGGCCGGCACCGTGTCTTCCTCGGAGCCCGCCCACCAGGAGCCGATCATCTTCTCGCGCGAGAAACCCACCTTCTGCGCGGCCTTCAGCGCGGTCTGGTTCATCACGCCCCAGCCCCAGAAGATCACGTAGTCGGGATTCTCCTGGCGGATCTTCAGCCATTGCGCGCCCTGCTCGTTGCCAGGGTGCGCCACCGGGATCTCGACGAGGTTGAACTTGCCGAGCCGCGCCTCGGCCTGCAGCGCCACGATCGGCTCCTTGCCATAGGCCGAATCGTGGTACAGGTAGACGATCTTCTTGCCGGCCAGCGAGCCGCCGCTCTTGCTGGCCAGGTATTTGACGATGGCCGAGACCTGCATCTGGTACGTGGTCACCAGCGGGAACGCATACGGGAACACCGAACCATCCACCGCGTCGGTGCGGCCATAGCCCATCATCACCAGCGGCACCTTGTCGGCGGCGGTCTTGTCGACCAGCGCATAGGAAATGCCGGTGGACATGGCGTGGTACGCCGTGCCCTTGGTGGTGGCGTTCTTGGACTTCAGGCGCTCATAGCACTCCACGCCCTTGGCGTTGTTGTACTCGGTCTCGCACTCTTCCCAGCTCAGCTTGACGCCGTTGACGCCGTCGTCCTTCAGGTTGACGTAGTTGAGGTAGTCGATGAAGCCGCCATACCACGACTGCCCGTTGGCGCCATATGGCCCCACGCGATAGCTCGGCAGCGCGACGAACTGCTCGTTGCTTTGCGCCAGTGCCGGCACCGCCGGCGCCAGCAGTGCAGCCGCGGCGCTGACCACCAGGGCGGCGCGTTGCACGTTGCGGATCAGGTTGGTCATGACAGTCTCCTTCGCCCTCGGTGGGGCGTTTCGTTATGTGTAGGCTTCAGTACTTCACTCAGGACCTGCGTTCAGACAATAGGATCCCGCTCCGTCAGTGCGGGAATGGCCACAACCTCAGCTTCTCCTTGGCGATCTGCCACAGGCGGGCCAGCCCGTGCGGCTCAACGATCAGGAAGAAGATGATCAGCCCGCCGAACACCATCAGCTGGATGTGCGACACGGTGGCGTTGGTAAAGGGCAGGTGCAGGAGCGACGCCAGCGGCGGCAGCACGTTGTCCAGGAAGATCGGCAGCAGCAGGATGAACGCCGCGCCCAGGAACGAGCCCAGGATGCTGCCCACGCCGCCGATGATGATCATGAACAGCACGCGGAACGACAGGTCCAGCGAGAAGCCGTCCGGCTCCACCGAGCCCAGGTAGCAGAACGCATACAGCGCGCCGGCCACGCCGCAGTAGAACGAGCTGACCGCGAACGCCATCAGCTTGGTGCGCATCAGCGGGATGCCGATCACCTCGGCCGCCACGTCCATGTCGCGCACCGACATCCAGGCGCGGCCCGTCGCCGAGCGCACCAGGTTCTTGGCGATCAGGGCGAGCACCGTGACGATGGCCAGCACGAACAGGTACTTCTTCACCGGCGTATCGATGGCGATGCCGAACAGGTCCAGCCGCTGCGCCGTGATCACGCCCGACGAGCTGTTGTTGGAGAACCAGGGGAACTTGGTCAGCGCCCACACCACGAAGAACTGCGCCGCCAGCGTGGCCACCGCCAGGTAGAACCCCTTGATCCGCAGCGACGGCAGGCCGAACGCCACGCCCACCAGCGCCGCCGACAGCCCGGCCAGCAGGAACGACAGCAGCACCGGGATGCCTTCGATGCGCAGCTGGAAGTTGTACGCCGCGTAGGCGCCCACCGCCATGAAGGCCGCGGTGCCGAGCGACAGCTGTCCGGCATAGCCGGTCAGGATATTGAGGCCCAGTGCCGCCAGCGAGAAGATCAGGAAGGGGATCAGGATGGCAGAGAACCAGTATTCCGATCCGACGAACGGGATCGCCACGAACGCCACGGCCATCAGCACGGCAAAGCCGATGCGGTCCTGGCGGATCGGGAAGATCTGGCTGTCGGCAACGTAGCTGGTCTTGAACTGGCCGGCTTCACGATAAAACATGGCAAGTCTCCTGTGCGAAGTCGGTCAGACGCGATCAATATGTTTCTCGCCGAACAGCCCTTCGGGCCGCACCAGCAGGAAGAGCAGGGCAAACACGTACGGGAACCACCCTTCGATGCCGCCGAAATTGCCGCCGAACACCGACTGGAACACCGGCGGGATGTAGATCTCGGCCAGCTTCTCCGACGCGCCGATGATCAGCCCGCCGACGATGGCGCCGGGCACCGAAGTGAAGCCGCCCAGGATCAGCACCGGCAGCGCCTTCAGCGCGGTCAGCGTCAGCGCGAACTGCACGCCATTGCGCGAGCCCCACAGCATGCCGGCCACCAGCGCGACAAAGCCGGCCACGCCCCACACGATCGCCCAGATGTTCTGCAGCGGGATGCCCAGCGACAGCGCAGCCTGATGGTCATCCGCCACCGCGCGCAGCGCGCGGCCGACCTTGGTGTACTGGAAGAACAGCGCGAGCGATCCCACCAGGGCGCCGGCGATGGCGGCGGCGGCAAGGTCGAACTTGGAGATGACGATGTTGAAATTGGTCAGGATCGATTCGATCGGCTCGTCGACGATGCCCAGGTTGATCGGTCGCACTTCATTGCCGAACAGCAGCGGCCCCAGCCCTTCCAGGAAGAACGACAGCCCGATGGTTGCCATGAACAGCGTGATCGGCGGCTGGTTGACCAGCTTGCGCAGCACGAAGCGCTCGGTGCTCATGCCGACCAGGATCATCACCACGAAGGCGCCGATCACCGCCGCCCACATCGGCATGCCCTTGTCCATCAGCCCCACCACCGCCAGCGCGGCAAAGTAGACCATCGCGCCCTGGGCGAAGTTGAACACGCCCGAGGCCTTGTAGATCAGCACGAAGCCCAGCGCCACCAGCGAGTACATCAGGCCGGACAGCAGGCCGCCGAGCAGGATTTCAATGAAGAACGTCATGGTTTGCCTTTGCTTGCTTGCCTATCAGCATTGCTCACGCCCTGGTGTTGCTCCCCTCTCCCGCTTGCGGGAGAGGGGAGCAAACAATCAGTGCGATGTTCCCAAATACGCCTTGATCACGTCCGGATTGCCCTTGACCTCCTCGGGCGTCCCATCCCCGATCTTCTTGCCGTAGTCCAGCACCACCACGCGGTCCGAGATATCCATCACCACGCCCATGTCGTGCTCGATCAGCACGATGGTGGTACCGAACTGCCGGTTCACATCGAGGATGAAGCGGCACATGTCCTGCTTCTCTTCCACGTTCATGCCGGCCATCGGTTCATCGAGCAGCAGCATCGATGGCTCCGCAGCCAGCGCGCGCGCCAGCTCCACGCGCTTCTGCAGGCCATACGGCAGGCGTCCCACCGGCGTCTTGCGGATCGACTGGATTTCCAGGAAATCGATCACTTCCTCCACCTTCTGGCGGTGGCGCATCTCTTCGTTGCGTGCCGGCCCCCACCACAGCGCATGCGCGAACAGCCCGGTGCGGAACTGCGTGTTGCGCCCGGTCATGATGTTGTCGAGCACCGTCATGCCCTTGAACAGCGCGATGTTCTGGAACGTGCGCGCGATGCCCTGCCGCGCGGCGGCGGTCGGGTGCATCTGCTTGCGCTCCTCGCCGCGGAACACGATGCGTCCCTGCTGCGGGTGGTACACGCCGTTGATCACGTTCAGCATCGAACTCTTGCCCGCGCCGTTGGGGCCGATGATGGCGCGGATCTCGTGCTCGCAGACGTCGAACGAGATATCGGTCAGCGCCTTCACGCCGCCGAACGACAGCGAGATATGCTGCAGGTCCAGGATCACCTCGCCGCCGGTGCGGGCCTGCTCGCCCGTGCGCTGCGCGTGGTGCGTGCCGGGTTGCGCGCCGCTGCCGTCCGCCAGCCCCGCCGGCGACAGCGGACCCGCCGGCGCGATGGCGCCACTGCCGCCCGCCGCGCTTGCATCGGTGCGCGCCGTGCCGGTCCATTCGCGCTTGCCGGCGCCTTGCCATGCCACTTGCGTCATGTTGCTGCCTCCGCCTTGTTCAGCTATGCCGCGCGCGCTGCCACCGGCAGCCGCTTGGCGTCGACCAGCTTCAGCGTGGCCGACACGCTGCCCTCGCGCCCGTCTTCGAACTTGACGCGCGTCTCGATGAACTGCTCGGACTTGCCCGCGTAGAGGGCATCCACCAACACGCCGTATTTTTCGGCGATATAGCCGCGGCGCACCTTGCGCGTGCGCGTCAGCTCGTCGTCATCGGGGTCCAGTTCCTTGTGCAGGATCAGGAAGCGCGCGACCTGCGAGCCCGCCAGCATGGGATCGTTGGCGAGATCCGCGTTCACCTGGTTCACGCATTCGCCGATCATCTCGATCACGTCCGGCTGCGCGGCCAGGTCGACATAGCCCGCATACGGCAGGTGGCGGCGCTCGGCCCAGTTGCCCACTGCCTCGAAGTCGATGTTGATGAAGGCGCAGACCTGGTCGCGGCCATTGCCGAAGGCCACCGCTTCCTTGATGTACGGAAAGAACTTGAGCTTGTTCTCGATGTACTTGGGCGCGAACATCGAGCCGTCGGCGAGCTTGCCCACGTCCTTGGCGCGGTCGATGATCTTCAGGTGGCCGTCGGCATCGATCACGCCGGCATCGCCGGTCATGAAGTAGCCCTCGTCGTTGATGGCCTCGCGCGTGGCGTCGTCGCGCTTGTAGTAGGACTTGAGCAGGCCCACCCCACGCACCAGCACCTCGCCGTTGTCGGCGATGCGGATTTCCATGCCCGGCGCGGCCGGTCCCACGGAATCGAACTTGACCTGGCCGTCAGGCTGCAGGCACACGTAGGCGCAGGTCTCGGTCTGGCCGTAGAACTGCTTCAGGTTCACGCCGATGGAGCGGTAGAAGCGGAACAGGTCCGGCCCGATCGCCTCGCCGGCGGTATAGCCCACGCGGATGCGGCTCATGCCGAGCACGTTGCGCAGCGGGCCGTAGACCAGCGCTTCGCCCAGCGCATAGCGCGCGCGCTCCATGACAGGCACCGGGCGCCCGTCGAGGATATCCGCGCCGCAGCGGCGCGCCACGTCCATCGCCCAGTGGAACAGCTTGCGCTTGATCCAGCCCGCATCTTCCATGCGGATCATCACCTGCGTCAGCAGGCCTTCATAGATGCGCGGCGGTGCGAAGTAATAGGTGGGGCCGATCTCGCGCAGGTCGGTCGTCACGGTCTCGCGCGATTCCGGGCAATTCACCGTGAAGCCCGCCACCATCGCCTGCGCATAGGAGAACAGGTTGTCGCCCACCCATGCCATCGGCAGGTACGACAGCACGTCGTCCTTTTCGGTCAGGCGGTCGAACGCGCAGCCATTGCGCGCCGAGCCGATCAGCCCCGCATGCGAATGGCACACGCCCTTGGGCTTGCCGGTGGTGCCGGAAGTGTAGAGGATGATCGCGGTGTCGTCAGGCTGGCCCGCGGCAATCGCTTCGTCATAGAAGCCCGGATGCGCCTGGTCGTATTCGCGCCCCAGTTCCTGCAGCCGCTCGTACGACATCAGCGAGGGATGCTCGTAGTCGCGCAGGCCGCGTGGGTCTTCATAGATGACATGGCGCACGGTGCGGCCGGACTCGGCCAGCTGCGCTTCGACTTCCAGCAGCTTGTCGACCTGCTCCTGGTCCTCGACGATGGCGAAGTCGATCTCCGCATCGTTGAGCACGTAGACCATCTCGTTGGCGATGGCGTCCTGGTACAGCGGCACCGGCACGCCGCCCAGCGCCTGCGCCGCGGTCATGGCCCAGTACAGGCGGGGGCGGTTGTCGCCCACCACCGCCAGGTTCATGCCGCGCCTGAAACCGAGCGCGGCCAGACCACATGCCAGCGCCCTCACCTGCTGTGCCGCCTGGGCCCAGCTGTATGTCTGCCAGATGCCGAGATCCTTTTCGCGATAGGCCGGATGATCCGGCCGCTGCTGGGCGTGCGCCAGCAGCCATCGCGGGAAGGTCGTCGCCGACGATTCCTGCATCGCTGTCTCCTGTCCCTCCGGCGTGGGGGTCCACGCCCGGTGTCAAGCGCCGGTCCGGTCGTTATACTTGGCTTGCTTTGCCCGGCGGCATCTGCCGCATCGCATCAAGCCCGTCTGTGCCTTGTCTGGAGGGGCCGGGGGAAGCGTCTTCCGCCTTCCCGGCGTGCCCTTTCTGGCACCCGCGGTTCCGTTGTGATCGTACGATAGCCCATGCCAACCACCGGGGTTGTCACGCCGGTGACAATTCCGGGTTAATCCCTACGGGAGCTTTTTCAGGCCATGCTGAACGATTTTGTCGACCGCTGCGTGTGGGCAGCAGACCTGAGCCCCGCGCAACGTGAACGCGTGCGCCGCGCGATGTGCGTGCGTGAATACAGCCAGGGCGATTACGTCTGCCACAAGGGCGACAAGGCCGAACACTGGATGGGCGTGCTGGAGGGCATCGTCAAGATCACCACGGTCTCGCCCTCGGGCAAGTCGGTGACCTTTACCGGCGTGCCCACCGGCGGCTGGTTCGGCGAAGGCGCGGTGCTCAAGTCGGAGATCCGCAAGTACGACGTGATGGCGCTGCGCCGCTCAACCATCGCTTTCCTGCCGCTCGAGACTTTTCAGTGGCTGCTGGAGACCAGCCTGCCGTTCACGCGCTTCCTGCTGACGCAGCTCAATGAGCGCCTGGGGCAGTTCATCGCGGCGGTGGAATATGAACGCTCGCTCGACATCGATTCGCGCGTGGCACGCGCGGTGTCGTCGCTGTTCAATGAGCACCTGTACCCGGGCATCGGCAAGACGCTGGAGATCTCGCAGGAAGAAATCGGCCTGCTTGCCGGCATCTCGCGCCAGCGCGCCAACCAGGCGTTGAAGGTGCTGGAGCAGCAGAAGCTGGTGCGGGTGGACTACGGCGTGATCGAGGTGCTGGACCTCGACGGATTGCGGCAGTACGGAGAGTAGCGGTGGCCACCGTCATCGACGCGGCCACGCTGCGGGCCTATCGCGAAACGCACTATCGCGTGCTGGGCGATGCGCCGATGATCCTGCGGGTCGACCAGGCCAGCGCGCCGCTGGCGGCGCTGCAACAGGCGCTTGGCGTAACGTGCAGCGCTTTCATTACCGCCGCCAACCCGTTCAGCCAGCGTTGCGGCGACAACGCCAACGCTGCGCGCCAGCAGGAGCTGGCCCAGGACGTGGCGGAGATGGGATTGCGTTCGATTGCTGCCGCCGGCGAGCACCCTTCCAACGGCTGGCCGGCCGAGCCGAGCTTCCTGGTGCCGGGCCTGTCGCTGGACGATGCGCGCCTGCTGGGCGGGAAATACGGCCAGAACGCGGTGGTTTGGAGCGGCGCCGACGCGGTGCCGCGGCTGGTGCTGCTGCGCTGAGCGGCGGCCGCTCAGTGCCGGTGGCCGTGATGGCCGTGCCCGTGGCCATGTCCGTGGCGATGGTGGTGGTGCCGATGGTGGCGATGGTGATGGCGGTGCCCATGCCACTCATGCCGCCCATACCAGCGGCGGCCGTCCCAGTAGCGGTCGCCATGCCAGCCGTGATAGCGCGGCGCATAGACCACCGGCGGCGGCGCTACGTAGACCGGCGCAGGGGCAACATAGACCGGGGCGGGCGTGCCGATATGCACGCCGACATCGACATGGGCCATGGCGGAACGCGCGGCAAGCAGCGACATCGCGCCCGCCAGCAGGGCAGCTACAAGTACCGGAGGCAGCATTGGGTTTCTTTTTGTCGTAAAAGGAATGGGTGCACTGTACCCGGCATTCCTGTTACCGGATGCGGCGGAGTGTTTCGATTTATAACGGCGTGTAAGCGGGATTTGGCGAAAGGTCGCCAACCGGGGAAATGACAGGGGTCGCACGTGGCGACCCCTGAACGGTACAGCCGGCGTCGCCCCGGCACGGAGCGACGAGTCAAGCGCGGAAAGTGCCGCCTGAATTACTTGCTGTAGACGTACACGCCCCGGCCAGTCTTGCGGCCCAGGTAGCCTGCGGCCACCATCTCACGCATCAGCATGGCCGGGCGGTACTTCGGATCGGCGAATTCGGTGTACAGCACTTCCATCACCGCCAGCATGGTGTCCAGGCCGATCATGTCGGCCAGCGCCAGCGGCCCGATCGGGTGGTTGCAGCCCAGCTTC
>Ga0102589_1001603_pt1 | contig 29576 bp, 29 predicted proteins | sample AraplaMF_Col_mLB_FD_76858 | JGI IMG/M metagenome (GOLD analysis project Ga0102589, IMG submission 76858) | Arabidopsis root microbial communities from the University of North Carolina, USA - plate scrape MF_Col_mLB | ecosystem: Host-associated > Plants > Roots > Endosphere | place: USA...
CAGAACAAAGGCGATCTGCGCTTCCGAAAACTTCGAGGCCTTCATCGAATTCTCCTCTTCTGCCCAACAGGGATCATAAGTGGAAAATTCCAGGTCTGAATGGCCTAATTCGACGGGGGCACGTCAATGTTCAAGGTCCTTCCGAGGCGATCCCTGCAGGTAACGAAACCGTTTCCGTTTGTCGACGCGATGACCTGCCTAACGGGACCGAGGCCATCCAATCAAAATCGCTCTAACCTGTAGCAAGCTCTTTTCGATCAAACCGGAAAACATCTTCTTGTCTTCCAAAAAGGGGGCGGAGAGGAGCGAGATGAGAACACACGTGGACAATGCGACGAAAGCGATAACGACCGAACTCATCAGCGAAATTGGGACCAGATATTGGTAAAGTGACAGGACGAACAACAATATGGGAAAATGGGTAATGTACAGCGTGTAGGAGCAATCCCCAAGCCGATGTAGTGAGCGCCCCAAAAAGCCATTGTGAAGACTTAAGGTCGGGAGCGCCAGTGAAGCCCAGAATGCAACTATCAGAAATTGCATGAGATTCTCGCGTACTCCAAATATTCTTCCCCCCGCTAGCACAAGATCGGGAAACAAGCTCCCGATCAGAACTGTCAACACTAGCAACCCTGCTGTTGTCTTCCAATGAATGGTTTTGAACCATCCGGCGTAGCGATTGAAAACTGCAATGAGTGCACCGGATAGCCAAATGCCGAGGTAGAAGCCTGAATGTGCGTTAACTTCAAACAGCTTTCCAATGCAGAAGAACAGGAAAAAGCCTGCCGCGATTTTCAGAACCATTCGGCGTGCGCTGAGTAAGAAAACCGTTAGTCCTGCCACTGCGTAAATCCAGAACTCAATGAACAAGGACCAGAGTGGGCCGTTGGCTAGCAGCAGGCCGTCGTTCATCTTCAGGGCATTCAAAATATCTGCCGATGAAAGGGTATAGATATCCCGCATCTGCGGATATGCGCCAATATGGTACGGATTTTCAGTGCTTCCTGGCAGCCCAAATCCGTAGATGCAAAAGAGAAACAGAATGCAGATTGCAATGGAATAAAAGAGAGGAGGATAAATACGCACCAGTCTGGAAATCAGGAATTCCTGAAATGAAAAACGTCCATTCCTCATTATGTTTCCGAGGATACTCATTGTGATCATGTATCCACTGATCACGAAGAAAAGCATTACGGCGCAATGCGCGCCCAAACTTAAAAGGATTGCGGTCCAAGCAGGGCCTATGTGGGGCTCAATAAACAAGCCATGAGCATGATCCAACGCGACCACCAACGCGGCAATTCCTCTTGCCGTGCTTTTTCCCACATCCTCTTGATTGAAATGCAATTGCTGATCTCACCTGCAAGCAGCACACGCTGATAACATCGAGCGAGAGACTGCCTCTCTCCGGGATAACAATATTCAATATTAGCTTTGTAGGAAGGCCTATTCGGCGCGTTCTGACAGGGATTTAACCTGCATTCTGAATTCGCTGCTTATCTTATCAAGAAGAGACGAATCCAGTGGTTTCCCCAGAGGCTTGATTTCCTTGATGATCTCAGTAGTTTTCGCGCCGAAATTCACACCAAGGTGCTCCGCCAGACTTTCCGCAACCTGACGAGGGTTATTGATCAGGTTTGAATATTTGAGGACGAACTGATTGTCGGCTTCTTCGAAGCCGTCACTCATTCTGATATAATAATAGGCGCAACGGTCCAGTTCATTCAGCTCTCGCCAAACGCCTTCGTCGCCCTTCTTGACCCAATACGGTATCCTCTGGCCGGCATCGACACGATAGGGCCAAGGCAGATCTGCGCTTGGATGGCCGAAGGTGAAGCTGTGTTTTGCTAGCAGCGAGTGAATCGTCTCCAGAGCGCCGCGCACCATCATGATGACGGACATTCCGGGGTAGCGTGCCCGCAGGGTAGGAATATAGGGCACGATGTTCGGAATCTTGTAGGCAGCCCTTCGCTGGGGCGCCAAAGCCGCGGCCTCCGCTTTCGGCCAGGATCGTGCGAGACGGCTGTCGATTTCCGCTTTGTCCTTGACTGCATATATCGAACTGTCGTCGGCGAGATTTGTGTTGATCGCCCGTCCAGAGACCGCGTTGATCAGAAACTCTTCATAGAGGTAGGCCTCGTAGAGATAGTTCCAATCCGTTTGCCGCAGGCTTTCGATAAGAGGAAAGAGTGCAATGAGAGCTGGCGGCTCGAAAACATATTCGACCGTTTCAAAGCTGTGAACGAGTTTTCCAACAATGGTCGTACCGCTACGCGCGCTGCCGGATATCAGGATAGCGGATTCGGCGGATTCACGGGTCGAGGCGTGGAGTTCTAGCATTTGGAACGTTCTTCTTGATGGATGCTGTGAATGAGTGCGGGCTACCAGATACTCCAGCCACCGTCGACCATCAACACTTGTCCCGTTACATAGCGGGAAAGATTACTGGCAAGGAATGCGAATGCGCCGATGAAATCCTCCTCCGTCGCCATGCGGCCGAGCGGTGTGCGGGCGACGTAGCGCTCCACGAAAATGTCCGGCTGATTGCGAAATACGCCGCCAAGGCAGATGCAATTGACGCGGATATCGGGCGCCAGGACCGTTGCCATCCAGCGGCTAAGCTGCACCAGCCCACCCTTGCTCATGGCATAGGCGGCGGGGTTGCCCATTTCTGTACCCGCGTACAGCGACATGTCTGGCCCTAACACGCCATAGATCGAGCCGACGTTTATTATTCTACCTTCCGACTTTCGAAGAAGGTTCGCCGTTACTTGCGACAGATGAAAACCTGCCACAAGGTTGACCTCCATGCAGCGTCGCAGAACGTCGAGGTTCTGCTCCTCCATGGGCGCCACCCAGCCTTCGAGCTTTTCCTTCGTGTAAAAAGCAGCATTGTTTATAAGAATATCCAAGCGGCCAAAACGCTGCTCCAGGAATGCAGCAACCGACGCCCTGGATTCGGGATTTTCAAGGTCGATGTGCAGTGGGACAACATCAACTCCCCAGCGCTGAGAGATTTCGCGTGCGACATTGCCGACTTCGCTATCGACCAGGTCGAGAAGGCATATCGTGCATCCAAGCTCCGCAAGCCCGCCGGCAATAGTGCGCCCGATATGTCCGGCTCCGCCAGTAATCAGGGCCACTTGACCGGAAAGATTGCTTAGTTCGGCAATGGTTCTCATTTTCAATTACCTTGTGGGCGACTAGCTAAGGTGAATTCCGGGCATCGCCGTGGCCAGGCATTGGGCAACAAAAAAGTCGTGCTCTGTGTCGATGTCCATTGCCCGTTCGGCCGGAATCTCGAACATCCGCACGTTGCCGCGCCAGACGTTTTCCGCATGGAGGACAAAATTAGGTCGAGTTACGTAGGCGACCGTGGTGATGTCGTAAACTTGCGGCGCATCTTGACGCCGCGTGAGATGGTCCTTCGGAGGAATTACAACATGGGCGTAACCATCGGTATCCATTCGAACCATGTTGAAATACGGACTGCGATCGGCTCGCTTTCCGGTTATCACGATATCTGTCTGTGTATTGGCATCGAACATCTCTATGCAGGACTTCACATCGCTGACGTTGCGAAACGGTGATGTCGCCGGCAGGCTGACGAAGGTGTCAAACGGACCCGATGTATCGTTTACGAAACGAATTGCGTGGCGCCATGCCTCCCATTCGGAAGCCGTATCCGTCGCGAGTTCGGCAGGTCTTGTGAAAGGTACGCTAGCCCCAAATTCGCGCGCAACTTTCGCAATTTCCGAACTATCCGTGGAAACGATGACGTCTTCAAAGACACCACAGGCCAATGCAGTCTCAATTGCATAGCCGATGAGCGGCTTTCCAGCGAGCAATTTGATGTTCTTGTTCGGGACGCCTTTCGACCCCCCACGAGCGAAGATGAATGCAAATCGGCGCTTTGTCATCGCGATCAATTCCAATTGAATTCTACAGCCTGTTTGTCGCGAATTGAACGGCGAGCCGCATCGACAACCTCAAGGCACTGCAGGCCATCTTCTCCGCTGCAAAGTGGGACGCTGCCCGTTTCGATGCAATCGAGAAAATGGCGCAACTGTTCGATGTACATGAAGTTTCGGTCTTCTAGCCGCACATCATCGATAACAAGCCATTCTCCCCTGTCGGCTCGGAAATATTCAATCTGGTCTGCGATGCAGTCCCATATCAGAATACCTTCGCTGCCGACAAATCGACAACGCCGTATCGCGCTTTGCTGCACCATATCCAGGTGGATGCTTACCAAACAACGGCGCTCGGGATAGTCGACGAGAATTTCCGCGACATCCTCGACGTCGATTTCCAGATCGCTGTAATGACCGCCGAATGCAGTGACGCTGCCCGGCAGTCCGAGCGTCCAAAGGATATAGTCGATGTCATGGCTGAGTTCGAGAAGAACGCCCCCTCCCAATGCCGACTGCGCGGTGACGCCCTTGCGATAATCAGCGTGCGGACGCCATTGAGGCAGATATTGTCCAACTTCGGCTCGAACTGAAATGACGCGACCAATCGCGCCTTCGCGGACCATTGCTCTTGCCTTTTGCAGGCTAGGCATGAAGCGGAGATTATAGCCCACCATCAGAACGAGTTTTTTTTCTCGGCAGAGGGCGACCAACTGATCTACATTGTCGCTCGTCGAAGAAAGTGGCTTCTCAATGAGAAGGTGTACGCCTGCATTGGCCAATGGCAATGCAGCTTCCAAATGGAGACTGGCAGGACTCGCAATAATTGCCGCGTCCGGTTTAAACGCGAAAACATCGTCCAGTGAAAACAAAACATGGTCTGCACCTGATGGCGGAGCCAGGTCTGTACCCGACCGGCGCCATACGGCGATTTCGGCTTCGGGCAATACCATCCGGAGGTTCCTCAGATGGCGTTGCCCGATGCTTCCCAGGCTCATGATGACGATACGCATAGCCGCTCTTTACAAATAAACGACGCCTCTTGACGCAGTTCCAGCTACTCGATGACGATGTAGGATTGCGTCGGGCTGAAGCGGCTGTGTCTTATCTTATAAGCTCCGAGCCCGAAGACTTCTTTCAAGGCCAGTGTCTCGCCGGGGTACGTAGCGTTGTTGAGTTCATCGAAACCTATCACGCTACCCTTCGTCAACCGGTCGCGGATCGCCTCAAGGCAGTCTCTCGTCGGCTTGTAGATATCAAAATCGAAATAGGCGAGGGAGACAATCGTCTCCGGATGGTTTTCGAGATAGCGGATGACACCTTCAGAGGCATCGCCTCTGACAATTTCGTATTTCTTGATGTGTGAGATCGGGCTTTCGCTCTCATGGTAGTCGAGGACCTTCGTCAGGTAGCCCTCGTATCCTTCGGTCACATTATAGGCGCCCACCTGAATAATCTTGTCGCTGCCATCTTTGCGGTCTACCGATGGAAACCCTTCGAATGTATCGAAACCAATAATCTTTCGGTTGTGATTGAATGGTTCGTATATGCCGCGCAATGATTCATAGAGCGCAAGGTTACGCCCCCAGCGTACCCCGAACTCCATAACGACGCCGTGCACATCCAGAATGTGCTGATACATTTCCTGCACAAAGAAAATCTGCGACAAGTTCTGGCGACTGAGAAAGAGTGGGAGGTTCTGCAGAATCTCCGCATCCGGAATCGGGCAATTGCGGAAATACTCCACGATCTGTCGACGGATCTCGGCCTCGTTCTCCGAGGCGTTCCATTTCGCCTTTATCGAGGTTGCTGGATTTTCTACGGTATCTGGCACGAATGATAGTTCCTCTGAATTCGATGGGTTATTTTCTGGCTGTAACGAGCCAGTGAAAGATATTCACCGTACCGTCCCGGTCAGTGCGTAGTGTTGAATCGAGCGAAAACTGGCTGAATTCGGCAAACAATTCTGTCAGTTCCTCGCGACTGAAGAAATGTGCAAGGTTGTTGCCTGCGCAAGGCCCTCGATCCGGTTTGCGTCGGGTTCCCGGCTCGATCTCGATGCCGCTGTCGCTGCCCGTTGTCTCAAGTCCAAACATCTTGCCGAAGAAAACCCCGCCCACCTTCAGGGATCGATGAATTTCGCTGATCGCTGTCCTGATATCTTTCATCGGGTTTGCGTAAAGAGCGGCAACCTCGATGATGGAATCAAAATAGCCGCTTTCCCATGGAAGCTCAGTAAAACTGCCCTCTCGGAGATCCAGATGCTCGAGATCGATAGGGAGCCCTTCGGCGACTAACCGGTGATGTGCCATGCGCAACGCGGTTGTTGAACCATCGATGCCGGCAGCGTGATATCCTTCTCGGGCGAGATACCAGATATTGGGACCCGCGCCACAACCAACTTCCAGTACCCGCACATCCGGCTTGTGGTGAGAACCAAAATTTCTCGCCATGAAGCGGATCAATTCTTCGCTCGGATAAGTTTCTCTATTGGTCTGGGACGCAAAATAGTCATCCCAGTACAAATTCCGGTCTTTTGGTGTCAGCGTTGTGTTCATTAGATATCGTAAAATTGAAAGCGGTTATCTGCGGTCGGCAAACCCGCATCGCGCATCGCCTCTTTTAGTCGGGCATAGATGTCCGATTGCAGTACTGTTCCTCCTATGAAGGAGGGTTTAATGCCATCAGGCGCATATGCTCTTTTGAAGTTGAATATACCGTCATTTGGAGCATGGCCACCACCAAGCAGGAAATATTTGCAGTCCAGAGCCTGCATGCGTTTAAAAATTTCGATTTTCAGCAGTGAGTTTGCAGCCAACGGCAAAGCCTCCCGGAGTGTCCCGCCCAGGAAGGAATGGCAATAATCGCCGTGGTGCAGGACCAATTCGCAGGATACGATCTCTCCCTCGTACACTGCATAAAAAAAATGAAATTGGCCAGACATATGACGTTGCAGGCCGACGAAGAAGGATTTGGGAAAGTAATAGAAATCGGAGGCCGCGTTCCGATCCATCGTCTTGTAGTAGATGTTCAGGAACGCTTCCAGATGATCGCAGTTTGCCTCGGAAAAGCACGTAACACCATTGCGCTCAGCTTTACGAACGTCTTTGCGAACGGACGATTTGAAACTTGCCTCCAGATCCGCAAACGAAGGTCGAAGATCGACGACGATGAACCCGCCAACATCGCGGATTGCGCATCCAGGTGGTGCGAGCGCATGATTTCCTATGACCGGGTGGAAGCGATCAAAGCTGCAAAAAACGTCTATATCCTGCAAGTAGGTGGCCAAAGCCGAATGGAACAGGGCCAGGTCGGGCTCGCTTGCCTCGCCGACAACGCCCCCTCTTCCGTAAAGGCTCGTGGTGTCGTGCAGCCCGGTCGCGCAGGCGTCTTTCACGATGTCGCCCGTCCGGCGCCGGACAAACGGATAAAGTAGAATGCCACCCTCTTCTGACGCAAAGGCGGCACATCTGACGTCTTGCGAGAGGGGCAGGGTTTCCTGACACAGAGCCGCAAAACCTGGCGCGTAAAATACGTCCTGGGCTTCATGAGGCAGCGCGTGGAACATATCGCTCCACCTCTGATCGCCTGGTTCGAGAACCATAAATGACATTGGGGCTACCTAACGCAAAGACCTGTTAGTCCGATGCCAACATTCGCCAATCGAGCGGTGTATCTGCGGCAACGTCAGCAAGTAGGCGCCTGCCGAGGAACATATCGATATGTTTGGGCGCAATTCCATCGACAACCTTTTTGAAAATCAGGTCCTCTTCGGAAAGAACAACTCCTGCAGTCAGGTCGCGAGCCGCGACGATGTATCTGCGAAAAGCTTTTCGAGCATCGACTTCACACGGCATAATACGCTTGACGCCGTCGCCCAGCGCGCGATGAACATCGCGCAATGCCTTGCAATAGGCCTTCATCTCTTTTGGCTCAAGTGAGGCCTGATGGTCTGGTCCCGGCATACTCCGGTCGAGCGTCAGATGCTTTTCAAAGACACGAGCTCCCAAAGCGACTGCTGCGCAGGCAACCTCCAACCCCTCCGTATGATCGGAAAATCCGACTGGAAATCCGAAGGTCGCTGCAATGGCCGGGATAGTAGAAAGGTTGATCTGATCAAATGGTGCCGGATACGATGATACACAATGAAGTATGATGACGTCCTTCGTGTGTTTCGATACAGCCTCCACGCCTTCGGCGAGCTCGGCGATTGTGCAGGCGCCGGTAGAGAAAATGATCGGCAGTCCCATGCCTGAAAGCTGCTTGAGAAAGGGTGTATTCGTCACATCCTGGGATGCCGTCTTCATAAGCGGCATTCCAATCCCGACCAGAAACTGAGCGCTGTCGATCTCATCTGGTGTCGAAAAGAATATGATGCCGCGCTTGTCGCAATAGTCTTTGATGCTGCGGAAGTCCTCGAAGGAGAGTTCGAGCTTCTTGATGGTGTCGAACTCGGACTCTGCCGCGTCGGTGGTTCGGGCCTGGTATTCCGGCTTCAGCGATCGTTGCTTGCTGTAGACCTTTTCGGTGATCCAAGTCTGGAATTTGATAGCATCGCAGCCGCAATCGATAGCGGCATCAACAAGACGAAGAGCAGTTTCGACGTCGCCATTATGATTCACCCCAGCCTCAGCGATGATGAACAGCTTCTCGCGCGCATAGGCAACTATATCGTTGTACTTCATTTGAAGCCTTCTATCTGATTGTGTTCAGTTCCGAGATGATAGTGGAAATGTCGGAATCCGAAAGAAACTCGTTTACGGGGATCAACAGATGTTGCCGTAAAAAGGCGGTCTCAATAGGGAAGTTTTCCGCCTGCTTTGTAGGAACGAAATCCCATTTGTCGTCAAGAGTGGACAAAAGAATGCCGCGCTCGAACAAGGTATCCTGCAGCTCTTTGCGCCTTGACGCAGGAACCAGTACGGGGAAGCAAAATGGCACGATGCCAACCGGGAGAGTCGCATAGACCGGTTCGAAAATAGGAGAATTGATCTCCTCGGCGAGACGCTCCGCATGTCGCCGCCGGATTCGAGCAGAGGTCCGGTATGGGAATATGGCTTCGATGCGGCGGGACTCGTCGCTTTGGCGATGTAGTTCCAGATCGTTGTTGATCAGTTCATAATAGGCTTCGTAGGAGCTACCAATAGTCTCCAGTTTTCTTGTCGCTTCAACATTGTCGGTCGCGGAAAAAAGCGCCCGGCAGGCAGCAAGATGCTGATGAAATGCATCAGTCGCGGCGGCCGGCAGGTCAGGGAGTTCAGGCTCGTTGATCGCGATAGAAATGCTTGGGGATCTGCTCACCAAAATCGCGCCGTCGGTAACAGGCAGCCACTTATTGAGCGAATATAATGCAACGTCGCCGAGTTCGCCGAGCAACACCCCATCCGCGCTACGAGATAGCGGCGCATGTGCACAATCGCTTATGACGCAGACATCCCGGTCAGCCAGCAGGGAGAGCAAAGACTGCGAGGCGGCGGAAAACCCGAAATAGTGCACCATCACGAAAACCGCACGGCCCTCAATTTGCTCGAAAAGCCTTTCGACGGCGGTCTCGTCGGGGCGTAGATCGCTATTGAGAGGGTAAAAGCTCACTTCGAAACCTGCTGCCAAAAAGGGCTTGATAACCCCTTCAGCAACATAGCAGGGCAGCAGGACAACAGAGGCGTGGGGCTTTGGAAGCCGTTTTGTAAGATGGTACAGGGCACTACGCCCTGTCGCCAGGCGACAGACAGACGCCTCTCCGGCAGGCAGCGGAAATCCACCTTCGCTGACACTTTCATCAGGATAGACAGTTTCGAGCCTGAGCAGCGTCAGCAAACACTGTCTCCGTCATAAAAGGATTTTTGGATCAATTCCGAAAAATCCTCCACGGATTCGATTGCGGCTTTCATCAGGCGTGCGCAATCTCCTTGCTTATAAGGGTTGCTGACAGGTTTTTTGCCAAACGCCAATGCGTCATCAATCGCGGCTTTGATGTCCTCTGCCCGAGCCGCGCAGTCGAACACGGAATCCGCGCGCAGCCGCCCTTCCTGACGGACTCCGATGTTGACGGTTGGCGTCTTCAATGACGGGGCTTCGTAGAGGCCGCTCGATGAATTACCGATGACGGCATCCGCAAGCGAGAGCGTGCCAAGGTACCGTCTTTGTCCGAGCGAGGCATACACATGACAGTTCTCATGGCGACTCGCATAATCTCGAATACGTTCAATCAGAGCGCGTCCCTCGGTGTCCGCATTCGGGAGCGTAAAGATTATGCCGGTGTCTGCGACATAATAATCCAGCGCGGAAAAAAGTGCCTCAAGCTGCTCAGCTGATGGCATGCGATCAAGCGTGACCGGGTGGAAGGTAACCAGAAAATTGCGCTCCTGGAACCGGAAGTCGAGTTCCTGCTCAAGGATGTCTCGACCGGGTAATGTGTGTCGATCGAGATAGTCGAGCCCAGGGCTGCCAACATTGAATACGCGCTGCGGATGCTCTCCCATACGGGAAAGTCTGTCAGCCGCCACCGTATTGGTTACAAAATGGAGGTGTGCCATTTTGGTGATGGAGTGTCGTATAGCCTCATCGAAGGCGCCTACGGTCACATCACCGCCGCCTATATGAGCAATGGGAATGCATAGAAATAACGCCGCTTGGGCAGCAGCAAAAACTTCAAACCGATCACCCAAGACCACGACCAGATCAGGACGGAGATTCTGAAAAGCATCAGCAAAGCCAAGGACGCCAAGGCCGGTGGCCTTTGCGACGCCGATCGACGTATCACTGGATAGCAGCGTCTCAATTCGAGCACCAATCGGGAAACCGTCATCTTCGATTTGATTGCCGGTCATCCCAAATTCCGGCGATAGGTGCATCCCCGTGACAGCCACAGTTAATTCAAAATTTGGATCTTCCTGCAGTTCTTTCATCAAGAAATACAACAGCCCATAGTCCGCCCGACTACCAGTGACGACGCAAATCCTCCGCCTGGTGCCGATATGAGAGAGACTGATCATGCTGCAATTCCGCCTATTGATGCCTGATGCTTCAAATCACAAGGCCAAGCCTCGGTCGCGGCCCACACGCAGCGCGGTTGCATAGTCGTCCGGCCGGCCAATGTCTAGCCAATGTTCGTGAACCGGGAACATTGAAATTTTCGATTCCAGCGCCAGCATGTCCTTCACAAGATCGGGCATATCCAGACGACGCGGTGGATAAGCGCGCTTCAAGGCATCGGGTGAAATCACATAGATTCCCGCGTTTACGAAAAATTTCTGCACCGGTTTCTCGACAATCTCGGTAACCCTGGTGTCGATACCTTCTACAACGCCAAAAGGCACCTGTATTTCATACTCGCGCACGCAGAGGGTCATCGCGTCCTCTTGTGCGACATGGAAATCCAGCAGGGCGTTGAAATCCAACTGCGTCAGTACATCGCCGTTCATGACGACAAGCGGCAATGGATCGATATCCGGCAAAAGCCCCAAAGCTCCGCCAGTGCCAAGCGGAATGCTTTCTTCGATATACCGTATGGTCACGCCCCAGCGGGATCCGTCGCCGAAATGCGACTTGATGACAGTGGGCAGATAATGGACCGAGATAAAGAACTGGCGGAATCCCGCAGCGATGAAGCTCTCGAGGATTGTTTCAAGAATTGGTTTGCCGCCGACGGGCAACATTGGCTTGGGGCAATTGTCCGTAAGTGGACGCAGGCGTGTTCCAAAGCCGCCCGCCATCAGGAAAACCCAGTTGTCACGCACCAATGGACGTAGGAGATGCTGAAAAGTCTCCAGACCCACTACTCGATTATCTTCATTTACAAGAGGAATGTGGATAAGCGAAAATCGCTCCATCAGCGATCTCAAGACATCGCGCCGTTCCCCAATTCGGGCGACATGAGGATTTGGGTTCATCACTTGGGTGACCTTTTCCCCGAAATCCATTCCCCGCAGCAGCGCACGGCGAATATCGCCATCGCTGACGACACCCAACAGCCGATCAGATTCATCGACGACCACGACAAGGCGTATCCCTGTTTCGTCAAGAACCTTCAAAACATCATGTATAGCGGCATCAGGCCGAACAAGCGCCTCTCGCCAATTAGACTGCATTTAGCGTCCTCAATTTGTCCCTGCGTCGGTACCGATTAAAGCGGAACTCGGCAAATTCAGTAGGCGATCAGCCAAAAACTCCGTTATGGGCAATGAACCGCGCGGTGCGCCCGAATAAATCGGCAGCCGGTGCATCGGTGTCCAAACAGGTCGGGTCATTACGCCTTTGGCGTTGGTCTCCTGGAGAAAACTCGTTCTTGCAGCTTCGTCTGGACACAAAACCGTGCACAGCCAGTAATTCGAACGCGTCCCTTCCGGCTCGGCGCAGAAGATAACGTCCTTGTTTTCGAAAAAAGCCTTATAGTCGGCCGCAAGCGCGCGTTTGGCTTTCAGATATGGCCCGAGTCTTTCCAGCTGGGCACATCCAAGCGCTGCGTTCAGGTTCGGCATGCGATAGTTATAGCCCACCTCATCATGCACGAAGTCCCATGTATGCGGCACCTTGGCAGTCGTGGCAAGATGTTTGGCGCGGGCACCAACTGCTTGATCCTTGAATGTCAACATGCCGCCGCCACCGGTCGTGATGATCTTATTTCCATTGAAACTATATACTCCGATGAGACCGTGGCTCCCAACATGCTTATCGTGATAAAGCGAGCCAACAGCCTCCGCAGCATCCTCTATGAGAGTAATTCCCCACTTTTCGCAAACGGCAGCAAGCTCGTCGAGATTGACGGGGTGACCAAAAGCATGCATCGGCACGCATGCACGTATACGGCGACCAGACGACTTCTCGATGGCGCCTTCGTCCGTCCTTACTGCAAATTCATTCAATAACTCGTCTACTGCACGGGGAGAAAGGCCCATGGTGTCCCGGTCAACATCCGCGAAATATGGTTGTGCCCCGCAGTAGCTGATCGCGTTGCAAGTTGCAATAAACGAGAGTGACTGAGTGATGACCAGATCGCTAGGTCTCACATCAGCCAGCATCATTGCCAAGTGAAGAGCCGCAGTCCCATTCATGACCGCAACGGCCCTAGCCGCGCCTGTTAGTCTTGCGAACTCTTCCTCGAAGCGGGGAACATAGGCGCCAACACTTGAGACAAAGGTTGAGTCCAAACAATCAAGGACATAATCCCTGTCAGATTGCCCGAAGAGGGGGGCATGCAGGGGTATGGCGTCCTGTGTGCGAAAGCGATCCCGGATAAAGGATATCAGTTCTTGCGATGTCGGAATCACGGTCTGTGGCGCCTGTCAAATATTGTAGACGTTGGCCTTATAAGCCACGAGGTTGTTGGGGTCGAGGAACCACTCCACGGTTTTTGACAAACCGCGACGGAACCCATCCCTGCCAGCATAGGATGGACTCCATCCGAAAAGTAGATCTGCTTTCCGGTTGTCCGCCCAAAGCCTTTCCACCTCTGAATTTGCTGGCCTTACCCGCTGTTCATCGACTTCGACTTCAATTTCGGAACCCATGATCTCAGCGATAATGCCGACGGTGTCGCCAATCGAGACCTCGAAATTGCTGCCGAAGTTCACTACCTCGCCGACGCCGGCGTCGGATTCAAGGGCTGCAATGAACCCGGCCGCAGTATCTTCCACAAAATTGAAATCGCGTGTCGGAGTGACCGCACCCAGCTTGAGCTTGGTCTTACCGGAGGCGATCTGAGTAATTATGGTGGGAATGACAGCACGAGCCGACTGGCGAGGGCCGTAGGTGTTAAATGGTCGAGCGATGGTAACCGGCAGGCCAAAAGAAGCGTAAAACGAAAATGCCAGTTGATCCGCGGCTATTTTCGTTGCTGAATAAGGGGACTGACCCTGTAGAGGATGGTCCTCGGTGATCGGGACGAAGCGGGCAGTCCCATAAACTTCGCTTGTCGATGTCTGCACAACCCGCTCGATTCCGAGATCTCTCGCAGCCTGTAATATATTAAGGGTACCCTTCACATTCGTATCAACATACGTGTCGGGTGAATGGTAAGAGTAGGGGATGGCAATAAGCGCAGCAAGATGGAGCACGGCATCACATCCTGTCATGGCTTGCCTGACCCCGTTCGGGTCTCTGATATCTCCGGCAAAAACCTCGATGTTATTTTTCACATCCGTGGAGGTGTGGTCGAGCCAACCCCACGAGTTGAACGAATTGTAAAGCACGAAGGCCCTGACATCGTAGCCTCGGCGTACTAACTCCTCAGTCAAATGCGAACCGATAAAGCCATCAGCCCCCGTCACCAGGACCTTTTTGAATTTACGCTTGTTTGTTAAAACCACGGCGGGTGCCTCCGTCTTGTGGGAACTGGCGCGTGCTCTCGCATAGCTGCGGGTATCTTTGTGGCCATACCACAGCAATATTCGAAATGTTCGGCTAGCGACATACCCTATTAAATTCGGTCGGGAGCAAACCGATACTCTGACCGGTGTCGGTCTGCTCCGTATAAAGATTGCGGCATCGAAATTCCCAACTATTCGCGCCGTTGGCCGGCGGGGCGGTTAATGGACCAATATCACCGCAAATTCAACACAGCGAAATCGGTGGACGTATTGCTCCTTCGTCCTCAATTCGAAATATCGGTTGGTAGCCGAATTTGGGCGATGGAAAATTCAACGGTTCATGAACATATGGCCGACGGCGCGAGTGTGGCTCTGACCATTGTGGATTGCAGCAGTAAATCGAGGACGTAGTCGGACAACATATGATGATGGAGGAAATCTTTCTGGAGGCCGCGCTCGAAGCCGGGGATGCGATTATGAAGATTTACAACAGAATCTCTGACATCCGCTATAAGTCCGACGCTTCTCCCGTCACGGAGGCGGACCACAAGGCAGAAGACATCATCCTGAAGCGTCTTGCAAAAGCATTTCCCGACATTCCTGTCGTCGCCGAGGAATCGGTCGCAGCCGGCAATACTCCAGAAATCTTCGGATCAATGTTCTTCTTGGTTGATCCACTCGACGGCACCAAGGAATTTGTCAATCGCGGCAGCGACTTCACCGTTAATATCGCGCTGATCGAAAACGGCCTGCCCATCGCTGGGATAGTTTACGCGCCGGCCAGTGCGGTCGTCTATCGAACCAATGTAAAGCACATGGCCGAAAAACTGATAATCAGAAATGCCGATGTGGTGGACGCAGCCCCAATCCATTGCCGGTCGCGGCGTGACCCGCCAGTTGCCGTTGTAAGCCGTTCACATTCCAACGCCGAGACCGAGGCTTTTTTGGAGAAGATTGCGGCCTCCGACTGCGTGGCTATCGGTTCTTCGCTGAAGTTTTGCCTCGTCGCGGAGGGACTGGCAGATGTATATCCCCGCCTTGGTAGAACCATGGAGTGGGACACCGCAGCCGGCGACGCTGTACTTCGAGCGGCTGGTGGTATGACGTTTGACCTTGATCAGACACCACTTAGGTATGGCAAGACGGGTCAATCGAATGACTGTGATTTTAGCAATCCTGCCTTCGTCAGTTGGACGATGCGATCGTAGACGTCTTCATTGAACCGGCCTGGCAGCTGGCTGCGTGTTGAACGCTCACCTTTTCAGATCAGCGAAGGTCAGCCTCTGTAGCGGGGCAATTGTAATCAGAAAAGGACCAGATCGCGCTAGGCCGTGGTGACGATTTAACTATTTGAGCCATATGGCGATAGCGGCGAGTTTGACGAAGCCCATGAAGTTTGCGAGCAACTTGTCATAGCGGGTTGCCACGCGACGGAACTGTTTGAGCTTGTTGAAGAAGCGCTCGATGCGGTTGCGCTCCTTGTAAAGTGCGGTGTCGTAAGCTCGCTGGGTTTTACGATCCCGTTTGGGCGGGATGACGATTTCGGTTCCCGTTTTCTCCAGCTTCTCAATGAGATGTCCAGCATCATAGCCCTTGTCGGCCAGGAGGGCGCTGGCGTCGAGACCGTCGACGAGATCATGAGCGGCCGTGATGTCGTTGCGCTGTCCCGGCGTGCCGATCAGGCGAAGCGGCAGGCCGAGCGCATCGCCGGCAGCATGGATCTTGGTGCTCAGCCCGCCCCGAGACCGACCCAGGCCCTGGGCATCCGCCCCCCTTTGACTTTGCGTGCGCCGGCGGCGTGTTGATGAGCACGGACGATGGTCGAATCGATCATCAGCCATTCGAGATCTGCTTCACGAGCAAGCGCGGCAAGCATAGCGTCCAGCACGCCCATCTCGATCCAGCGATAATAGCGCCGCTTCACCGAACGGTAGTCGCCCAGATGCGCGGGCAGGTCACGCCAGCGGCCGCCGGAGCGGGCCATCCACAAAAGCGCATCGAGAAACAACCGGTTATTTGTCCGGGGACCGCGCTTGCCGCGCCTGCCGCCCGGCACGAAATCCTTGAGCCGGTCCCATTGATCGTCCCGAAGCTTATCGCAATCCATCACTGACCTCCAAAAATCAGTGTTGAATCTGATTTGCTCCTTCTTGGGAATCCTGATCCGTTAAATCGTCACTACGGCCTAGCACTTGTGGAGGTGCTTGCCATGCAATTTGCGCTGACGCAATTGAGGGGCGAGAGCATATATTATCAGGCGCATTGGCGCCGTTAAGAGCTGGAGCTTATTGCTTGATCGCCACCAGAAGGCAATTGACGCGGGAAGATAGGCAGGTGAACGAATGGAAAACAATTTCTGCCTCAAGGAGGGCGCCATGTAGCGGTTTCCGAACTCCTCATTGGAGTAGGTGATTGCGTCCATTGCGACAACTAGCCTGTAGCCAGCGCCTTTCACTCTTACTGAAAGCTCGTAGTCGGCGAGATAGTGCGGCAAGAAGCGTGGCCTCATCCCCTTCACGCGTTTCAAAGCTTCAAGCGGATAGAGCACGCCACGACCGCTCAACGCATCGACCTCGACCATTTGGGAAGCAGCGAGAGATTCATCGTCAGGCTTTTTCATTTCAGAGATTACGTCCTCGATGAGAAACGCCCAGGCGTCTATTCTGGTGCCGATAGAGAGGAGTCTTTCCCGCTCAACAATATGGTGAAGTACGCTGCCCACTGCCGCGGGAGCGTTGATACGAGCCGCGTCCAGTAGTTTCTGCACAAAATTATCAGCGATATCGCTGTCGTTGTTTACAAACAGCACCCAGTCTCGTGCGGGAGCCCTGCGAAACAATACGCCCAAAGCTTTTGCTATTGCTCCACCCCACCAAAGTGTTCCGTCTCCGGGAATGATTGTGAGATCGCTCTGACGAGATAAATATTCGGCCGTACCGTCCGTGGAGCCGTCGTTCACGATTAATATTTTGATTTCCTCATCGCATTGCTGGCTGCGTAGGCGCGACAGCATCTGGCGTGTCGCGTCGAGCCTGTTAAACACCGGCATTATTATGTGAACGGTCATTTTCTTTCTGACAAAAGCCTTGCCAGCCCCCGGCCTAGTTATTCACGCGCCGGCGAACGGCAGAGAATTCGCATCTCGCGAAAATCGTTTACACCTCCGTACTGATCACTGTGAGAAGCTGTCAATTTAAAAACACCGCGTGCTGCTCAGTCATAGGAAACAGGTCGTTAAAAGCAGTTGGCGATGGCGGTGCGAATTCTTGCTTGGCCGTACAGTCAAAATTCTATATCTGGTGGAACGGCGGCCGACGTGACACTTAAGGCCGCCGCTAGCCGACTAGCCGGGATCTTTTAATCGGAATGCTCTCAGTGAGGTTAAAACGTTTTGTGTTTACCCTTGTCAGCAGGTGGCGCTTGGGTGAATTGAAGCGCCACGGTGTAAAGGTCGGCCGCGGTGTTGTTATCTACGGTGCACCGCTTTTGCAGCGGCATCCCGACAGCACGATCGCTCTTGGGAACCGGGTAGTGTTGTGTTCAAATTCGAGATTTACTGCCCTCGCGTTGAACCACCCCGTGAAACTCGCGACGATTTCCGCGGGATCAACCATCACGATTGGAGATGATACCGGCATCAGTGGTGCGACCATCGTCTCAGCCACGCGAGTTTCTATTGGTTCAGAGGTGCTCCTTGGCGCGAATGTCACGATATTTGATACAGACTTTCATCCAATACGCCCGGAGGGTCGCCGTCATTCTGACATAAAGGCCGACATACAGACGGCGCCAGTGCGTATCGGGGATAATGTGTTTGTTGGAACCAATGCCGTAATCTTGCGCGGCACAGAAATCGGGCGCGATAGCGTTGTCGCGGCGGGTTCAATAGTGCGAGGAAGTTTCCCCGCAGGCGCGATTATTGCCGGGAATCCAGCGAAAGTCGTCGGTAGTGCTTACACACAGCACCAGGAAACTACTGACCTCAAAACCTGACGGTAGAGATGAAAATAGCCATATTTGACACTTATTACGCGCGATTCTTGAGCCAGTTCTATTCCGAACGACCAGAACTCCTCAAGTCGGATTCCGCGGAGCAGACCCAAGCACTCCTGGCTGCCGTCTTCGGAACTTCTGATTTTTATTCTCGCCATCTTAGCGATCTGGGTTGCGAAGCGATCGACATTATCGGCAATTGTGTGCCACTTGAAACCGCTTGGGCGAAGGAGCATGGGGTCGACTTCCGCGAATGGGCGATGAAACTTCCCCATCGTTTTTTTCGAGTACCCTTGGTCGGTCCGTGGCTGGCAAGCCTTCCGGGGCTGTTGGAAATCGCTGTCGCAAGGGTGAAGCAATTCAAGCCTGACGTCCTTTTCTGTCAGGATCTAAGCTTCTTTCCACCCGCTGCGTTGAACGAATTTAAGTCGATTGTACCCTTGATCGTAGGGCAAATCGCCTGTCCGCTTCCAACTACGAACTTCTTGAAGCCATACGATCTTATTCTCACTTCATTTCCACACTTCGTCCCTCGATTCCACGAGATGGGGCTTAAGTCGGAATATTTCCGTATCGGTTTTGACACGCGCGTGCTGGAAATTCTGGGTTCTGTCGAACGCGACATTCCGGTCAGTTTTGTCGGCGGCATAAGCCGTCACCACGGCAAGGCGATTCCGTTGCTCGAGCAGTTGGCGGAGGCGACCCCGATTGAGTTTTTCGGTTACGGTGCCGCAGCACTGCCAGACTCATCACCCATCAAGCGCAAGCACCGCGGTGAGGTCTGGGGTCCAGATATGTATCGTGCACTTGCACGGAGCCGCATGACAATAAATCGTCACATCAACGTGGCTGAAAACAACGCCAACAATATGCGTCTTTATGAGGCGACCGGTGTCGGAACGCTGCTAATCACCGATAAGAAAGACAACTTAGGCGACCTATTCGAGGTCGGTCAGGAAATCCTGGCTTATTCCAGTGCCGACGAAGCTACAGAGCTGGTCCGCTATTATATCGACCATCCGGAAGAGGCTGAAGCTATCGCCAAAGCCGGCCAGGCGAGAACACTTAAGGAACACACCTATAAGAAAAGGATGGCGGAGCTATTGCCGATTCTTCGGAGACATTTGGAGGGACGCGATTGATGTCGGGTATTCGCGCCGTTCTCGATCGATTTCCAGGCTTGAAACGACAGCTGAGGGAATTGCGAGATAAACTGATACCAGCAACTTCGGTATCCTCGCATTATGTGGAGATTGGTACCGAGGCCCGAGAGGGTGAAGCATTGCGTCTTGCAGACTCCTGGAAGGCCGCGGATCTGCCGACACGCCAGCGCGCTTTGGTCGAACGCCAGTTAAAGGACTATCGCAATGGGACCGCAGTCGATGTCTTTGACGTGTTTGTCGCCGCATTGCGGGAGGTCGATATCCCGGAAGCCGGCGACGGTAGGTTGCTCGAGATCGGTTGCTCCAGTGGCTACTATTCGGAAGTGTTGGAGGCCCGCGGCATAGCGCTGCGGTACTGCGGCTGTGACTATTCCGAGGCTTTCATTGAGATGGCGCGTCAGTTCTATCCTCATCTGTCGTTTGATGTGGAAGACGCAACACGTCTCAGTTATGCGGATGAAGCCTTCAACATTGTTGTTTCAGGATGTTGCCTGTTGCATATTCCTGACTATCGAACTGCGATTGCGGAAAGCGCGCGGGTTGCGAAGGATTACGTCCTCTTCCACCGTACCCCCGTGGTTTATGGTGAGCCGACAAAATATTTCCGCAAACAGGCTTATGGCGTAGAGACGGTCGAGATTCATTTTTCCGAAACCGAGCTGTTCGATCTCTTTCGAGCCAATGGCCTTGAGTTGAAGGCTACCTTCACGCTGAACAACAACCCTGATCCTCGCGATCCAGGTAAGGGCAATGCAAACCGCACTTATTTGTGCAGGAAACAAACCCGATCATGACGCGCTATTTCTGTACCCTGTTTGACAGTGGCTATCTCATCAAGGGAGTGGCCATGATGGAAAGCCTCGCTAGATGGTGTCCGAATGCACATGTCTTCGTGCTCTGCATGGACCAGCAGACGCAAGATATTCTGACGGCGGCAAAGAAGCCTTATATCACCTGCATCGCCTTGGCTGAGCTTGAAACACCCGAGTTGCTTGAGGCAAAGAAGTCGCGCGGTGTTGCCGAATACTGCTGGACACTTTCGCCTAGCCTGCCGTCATTCATACTCGACAGGCATCCCGAGATCGATTTCATCACCTATCTCGACTCAGATCTTCTGTTCTACTCACCGGTGCAACCGATTTTCGATGAGATCGGTGATAGTTCAATTGCCATTATTGAGCATCGATTTTCGCCGCGATTGAAGGACAGGGAGGTAAACGGCCGGTTTTGTGTTGAATGGGTCAGTTTCCGACGTGACGAAGAGGGAATGCGATGCCTCGAACGATGGCGGGAACAGTGTATTGAATGGTGTTATTATCGTCTCGAAAACGGGAAGATGGGTGATCAGAAATACCTTGACGAGTGGCCGGAGCTATATCCAGGTTGCCATATTATTGAGCATTCTGGTGCGGGTATTGCTCCCTGGAACTACGAGAAGCTCCATTTTACCCAAGACGTACGCGGTGAGATCAAGGTCGAAGGCGCTCCTTTGATCTTCTATCATTTTCACCAGTTTCAGCTGTTGGATAATGGCCGTTTCGATCGCCTCTCCACTTTCTACACGGCTGTTTCGAAAGAGCCGGTTGCAGTCTATGCAGCCTACGAGGCTGTGCTCCTGCGAGTGCTTTCGGAGATACGTTCGATTGCGCCCGGTTTTTCCGCCGGCTTGCGTCCGGCTGCTGCTGTTGCGAGGCGCAGATGGGCACAGCGCTACGTTCCGTTTGCGGTCAAGCGTGTTCTGCACCGCCTCCTGCGCTACTGAAGATGCGTAGACCTTGAAAATAGAAGTACCGCTATCCTACTGATACTGGCGATCGATCCATTGGCGATAGGCACCGCTGGTGACGTTCATCACCCAGTCTTCGTTGGCAAGATACCATTCGACAGTCTTGCGGATGCCAGTTTCGAACGTTTCGCTCGGCTGCCAGCCAAGGTCGCGTTCGATCTTGGTGGCATCTATGGCATAACGCCGATCATGACCCGGTCGGTCGCGTACGAAAGTGATCTGCGCCGTATAGCTAGTGCCGTTGGCGTTGGGCCTCAGCTCGTCGAGGATCGCGCAAAGCTGGCGGACGACAGCTATATTCGCGAGTTCGTTTCTTCCACCGATATTGTAGGTTTCACCGACCCTCCCCTTTTCTAGGACGCGCCGGATTGCGCTGCAATGATCTTTCACGAACAGCCAGTCGCGAATCTGCATACCGTCGCCGTAGACCGGAATTGGTTTGCCGGACAAAGCATTGTGGATCACCAGCGGGATCAGCTTCTCCGGAAAATGATAGGGTCCATAATTGTTCGAGCAATTCGTCGTCAGTACGGGCAAACCGTAGGTATGGTGATAGGCGCGCACGAGATGATCGCTCGCAGCCTTGCTTGCGGAGTATGGGCTGTTCGGCTCGTATTTCCGATTCTCATGAAATGCAGCTTCCGTCGGCGCAAGCGAGCCATAGACTTCGTCGGTCGAGACATGGAGAAATCGAAAATTCTCCCGGAAGGCATCATTCTGAGAAGCGAGAAACCCACGTACAGCCTCCAGAAGGCGAAACGTGCCGACTATGTTTGTCTGGATGAATTCCTCAGGTCCATGGATGGATCGATCCACGTGGCTTTCCGCAGCGAAGTTAAGAATGGCGCGAGGGCGATGGGTGCGCAACAGTTCTTCAACAAGTTCGTAGTCTGCGATACTCCCCTTGATAAAGAGGTGGCGAGCATCGTGTCGGACGGAGGCGAGATTTTCTAGGTTGCCAGCATAGGTGAGTGCGTCAAGATTGATGACCGGTTCATCGTGAATTGTGAGCCAGTCGAGCACGAAGTTTGCACCGATGAAGCCGGCTCCCCCCGTCACCAGGATCATGTTTTCCCCCTTGCATAGTATGAAAATTGTGAAGCTCTAGTCTCATTGTGCCTGCTGTACGTCAACCGAAGACATCTCGCACGGCCATTTAACGCGTCTCGTTTGCTTGCCATAGGGGTTGCACTAGCTGGGTCGTTTCCATAAACACATCCCGAAGATTGCATCGAAAGACGAGGAAAATGACAAAAACCGCTCTTATCACTGGGGTGACTGGTCAGGATGGTGCATATCTGGCCGACTTGCTTTTAGGCAAGGGCTATACGGTGCATGGTATCAAGCGGCGATCGTCGTCTTTCAACACGGGCCGCATCGAGCATATATACCAGGATCCGCACGAAGAACATCCGCGCTTCATCCTTCACTACGGCGATATGATCGACTCTACCAATCTTTTGCGGATTGTGCAGCAGACGCAGCCGGATGAAATTTACAATCTTGCTGCGCAGAGCCATGTAGGTGTCAGCTTCGAAACACCGGAGTATACGGCGAACGCTGACGGTCTTGGAACATTGAGGTTGCTTGAGGCGATCCGAATCCTGGGCCTCGAGAAAAAGACCCGGTTCTATCAGGCATCGACATCAGAACTTTATGGACTAGCGCAACAAGTACCGCAGAACGAGAAGACGCCATTCTATCCGCGATCTCCCTATGGGGCCGCTAAGCTCTATGCCTATTGGATTGTCGTGAATTATCGCGAGGCCTATGGCATGCATGCATCGAACGGCATTCTTTTCAATCACGAGAGCCCGCTTCGGGGAGAGACGTTCGTTACCCGCAAGGTCACGATGGCGGTCGCGGCGATCCATCTTGGGCTCCAGGACAAGCTTTTCCTCGGTAACCTCGACGCCAAACGTGATTGGGGCCATGCGCGCGAGTATGTCGAAGGCATGTGGCTGATGCTGCAGCAGGAGAAGCCGGATGATTACGTATTGGCGACGGGCGAGACGACCAGTGTCCGCCAGTTTGTTGAATGGGCGTTCGCGAACGTGGGCATTAATTTGAAATGGACGGGGTTCGGTGTTGACGAGAAGGGATACGACACTCGCACGGGCACCTGCCTTGTGGAAATCGATCCTAGATATTTTCGCCCCACTGAAGTTGACCTTCTGCTCGGAGATCCAACCAAGGCGCGTCAGACGCTAGGATGGCACCACAAGACCCCGGTTCGAGAGCTCGCGGCCGAAATGGTGCGTGAGGACATGAAGCACTGGAAGGCTTTGAACGGCAAGAAAGAGATCTAAGTGTACGATTTGTCCAACAAGAAAATCTGGGTTGCCGGTCATCGGGGCATGGTAGGCAGCGCTCTGTTGCGGCGGCTTCGATCAGAAAATTGCGATATTATCACAGCGACCCGTCAGGAGCTGGACCTCAAACGGCAGGAGGATGTCGAGAGATTTGTCGAAGCGCACAAACCTGATGCCATCATTATCGCGGCCGCCAAAGTCGGGGGCATCTTGGCAAATGACAGTTTCCCGGCGGATTTCCTCTACGACAACCTGATCATCGAGACGAACATCTTCCAAGCAGCACACCGATTTGACGTCGACAGAATCCTCTTTCTGGGATCGAGCTGTATCTATCCAAAATTTGCACCACAGCCGATTTTAGAGGCCTCTCTTCTGACCGGCTCGCTTGAGCCGACAAACGAATGGTACGCAATCGCTAAAATTGCGGGCATTAAGTTGGCTGAAGCCTATCGCAAGCAGCACGGGCGCAATTACATCTCGGCAATGCCCACCAACCTTTATGGCCCTGGAGATAATTTTGATCCTCAATCCAGCCATGTGATGCCTGCGTTGCTTCGTAAGGCGCATGTTGCAAAGGTGACTGGCGCAGCGGAGATTACTGTCTGGGGAACAGGCACACCTCGCCGCGAATTTCTGCATGTCGACGACTGCGCGGATGCTTTAGTGTTCTTGATGAAGAACTATTCGGGCGCTCAGCATGTCAATGTCGGATCGGGAGACGATATCGAAATCATCGAGCTGACACGACTTGTCTGCCGGGTTGTCGGCTTCGACGGGAAGATTCTCCACGACCTTTCCAAGCCCGACGGTACGCCGCGTAAGCTTATGAGCAGTGAAGCGCTTAGAAGTATGGGATGGCAACCTAGCGTCGCGCTGGAAGACGGCATTCGTGCTGTTTATGAGTGGTTCCTTGCGGAGGAAAGCTCACAAGCGGCAAGATAGGGTCTTCCACAATTGGGGGACCGGATCGGCATCTGTTGTCAGGTCGAGACGCAGCTAATGACGATCTGACTGTAGGTTCTGAATACATTGGGGAGTGATCATGATTATTGAGTTGGCAAGGCGGGTTCTTCCACTTCCGATCAAAAATGCAATTAGAGCCGCTCAAAGTTCCCGCAACGGCTTCGTAAGGCGAATGGTGCGAAAAGGTGAGAGAGAACGCCTTGAAATTGCAATGCAATATCTCAACAAAAGCGTTAACCTCGCAAAAGCTTGGGCAAAGCTCGACAAGGAAACCTCGAATTTTTACTATGCTTTGGCTGACCTCAACAAGGATCAGCTTACGCAACTCATTTGCGTCGTGACGGACAAAAATTACGACGAGATTGCCGGCTATCTCAATGAAATTGAGACCGATGCTGCGCTCAAGAATCACATCGAAAATACCCTGAAAACGTCGGGGTACGGAGAAGATATCAAAGTCGAGTTTGCTCGACGCATTGGCTGGTACGCGTTTGTCAGGATACTCAAGCCAAAGGTTGTGATCGAAACGGGGGTCGATCACGGGGTCGGAGCGTGTGTCATCACTAGCGCATTGAGACGAAACGCTGCAGAGGGGTTCACTGGGCGGTATTTCGGGACAGATTTTAATCCCTCTGCGGGAAGATTGCTTACCGGACCCTACGCCGAGTTTGGCGAGATTGTATATGGCGACTCAATTGAAACTTTGAGTCGGTTTCAGCAGCCGATTGACCTTTTCATTAACGATAGTGACCACTCAGCGGAATATGAGTACCGCGAATATCAAACTATCAAGGATAAGCTGACGATAGGCGCTGTCATCCTTGGAGACAACGCTCACGTTACCGATAAGCTCTCTTTATTCTCGAGGGAGTCTGGGCGTTCCTTCTTGTTCTTTGCCGAGAAACCCAGGGATCATTGGTATCCTGGTGCCGGCTTAGGGATTTCATATCCCCACCGTTGACTAGTAAATCTCCAATATGGCGATCGGCATGCACATTACGACAACTATTCGAAAATCGACGACACTTTCGTTGAGACCTCAAATCAAGGGAAGTTCAGATCGCGGACTATGCCACTGCAGCTTGTCGAAGCTTTCCGGCAATCTCGTTTGCGATCTGCACGGCCTGCCCGATGATCTGCGGCAATCCCATGAGTTCGCCGAAAGTCCCGCGAGCAAGCGGACCGGAAATGAGCAGCGTTGGCATCACTTGTCCTTCGAAACCGAGCGCTTCCGAACTCCAGTTGCAGGCGAGGCCGAGGCCAGTCGGATCAATTTTTAGATAACCTTTCTCGGCGAGTCCCTTAAGCCAGGGCTGGCTGTCTAGAATGCCACCATGAGCCGGGCCGGTAGCGACAACGAGGGCGTCAAACCTCTGCCTGAATGTTTCGCGTGCATGACGTCGTTGCAGATGGCAATGAATCTCCTCGCCTACGACCCTGGCATCAACAACAGAGGCTGCGAACATCTCTAGCCGACCTTCGTGGGTCGCAGCGTTGAGCACCGCCTCCACTTGTGGCGCTAGGCGGAACCGGTGGGCATCCCAGTATGGCCGTAGATGGCGAACAACACGCTGGCGCTCCACGGTTGAAAGGGCACGCCAAAGTTCATGCCCCTGTGCGCGCAACTGGTCGATCACCGCGTGCCAAGTCAACGCTTGCCCCCCAGCCTCGTCGATCGTTTGTCGGATCTTTCGGAGGAGCGATGAGGCGGTGGTGGCCGGATCGGTAATGAAATCACCGTACGGATCCTGTGCGGTTGTTGCATGGCCACGCGAACGAAGGCCGCGGCGGGAAATCGCGGTTACAGCGCCCTGATGGCCGCGCTTCGACAGGGAGGCGATCACATCGGCGGCGGTCAGGCCGTTGCCAAGAATAAGCACGCGATCCTGTCGCTGAATTACGTCTAGAGCGCTGGGTCTTGTTGTATCGGCAATGTAGCGGGGGTGGTCAGCAAGCGGGGTTGCAAGCTGGGCGGGGGCGGCGGGAGGCGGATGGGTCGTCGCAATGACGACTATGTTGGCGTCGGTACATTTGCCTTGGTCATCGAAGATTAGCCATTTGCTCCCGTAGCGTTCTACATTCGTCACTGCAGCCCGACAATGAATAATGGCACCGCTGGTTAGCAGCGGCTTCAGCAGCCAATGTACATAATCGCCGAAGACCCGCCGCCGCGGGAACACCCGACCATCGGCCTGCGCTGCATCAGGATCGTCGCGTAAGGCATCGTGCGCCTGGATCCATGCTTGAAATTCACCGAGGTCGCTCGGTTGCAAGCTCATTCTTGCAGCTGGCACATTGATACGATAGGCACCATCTTCCGTGTCGTACGCAAGACCGCGACCGATCTCGGCGCGGGGCTCGAAAACGATGATCTTTGGGAGGTTGCGCCCAAAACGCTTTACTAGATGATAGGCAACAGCCGCGCCGGAGACGCCGCCACCGATGATAGCGACGACTGGCTGCTTGAGACTTTGAATACCCAAAATTACATCTTCGCCGGGATTATTTTTTCGAGAGGAGAACATAAAGCCAAACCTGAACCACGTAGTCGTTACCTCTAATTCTATAGCGTTTATAGGCAATGTTCGCGCCGCCCGAAAGCTCTTTCCGACATAGTGTTGGGGAATTTCTCTTGGCTTGAGTTTTCGATGAGGATGCTATTCCTTTGAACGTATCCATTCTGCGCACCGGTTCGGTGCCGAAAGTTTCCTAAATGTTGCTAATCCATCAATTCCTTTCGTTTCAACTCCAACCGAAACCAAATCCGCGGATGCACGAGGACCTAAATTATCTCGAGTCGAAACTTCTCGGTTGCAACTGGGCGGGCGGTCCCCAATCAGGGCAATCGCTTCAGCTTTGAATTGGTTGTGGCGCCGGGAGGCTTCGAATCGACGGAGCTGTTCATACCAGCCTCTCACACATCTTCACGCGCCATTCTTGATCATTTTTCAGCACTTTCCGATCCCCGGCAGTGTTGGCGGGTGGTTTACCCGCTGCCGGAGATTCTGCTGCTGGTGCTGTGTGCGACGCTGAGCGGCATGGAGGATTTCGTCGAGATCCGGCTTTGGGGCGAGGAGCGGATGGACTTTCTGCGGCGCTTCCTTGCCTTCGAACGCGGACTGCCCTCGCACGACACGTTGAACGACGTCATCAACGCCCTTGATCCCGAGCTGTTCAAATCCTGCTTCACCTCATGGGTCGAAGCGTTGCGGGATGGTGATCCCGACGTTATCGCCATTGATGGCAAGACATCCCGCCGGACGCATACGCGCAGCCGGGGGCGAGAACCGCTGCATATGGTCTCGGCATGGGCAACCCCGCAGCGGCTGGTTCTCGGCCAGGAGGCGAGCGACGTCAAATCAAACGAGATCACGGCTATTCCGCTTCTCCTGGAACGGCTTGAGCTGACCGGTGCCATCGTCACCATCGATGCCATGGGCACTCAGTCAGCCATCGTCCGGCGCGGCGGCGATTATCTGCTTGCTCTCAAGGCCAACCGACCCGCCACCCATGACGACGTCGCACGCTTCTTCGCCGATCCGCCTGCCGATATGATCGAAACGGACATTGCAACTGTCGAGAACGACCACGGCCGGATCGAGCAGCGTCGGCACACCGTCTGCCACGATGTCGATTGGCTGACCTCCGACCGCCGATATCCCGACGAACCGCGCTTTCCCCATCTTGCGATGATCGCCATGGTGGAAAGCCGCACCGAGCGGGACGGCAAGGTCGAGACAGAGAGGCGTTATTATCTGTCGTCTGCCAAACTCACCCCGAAAACCTTCGCCGCTGCCGTCCGTGTCGATACCGGATCAATACTCCCCAGAAGTGCCGTTTGAATCTTCCCCAGTTTAGCGTTGCCGCCGGTCTTCCGGGGCGCGCCCCGGAAGACCGGCGGCGCGTCATCACCGATACTGCTCTCGATGGTCGAGAGGGGAATGTTGGTGATCAAACTCGGGGAGATAGTCATGATTTTAGATTTGCACCGGCAGGGGTTGTCGGTGTCGGCGATCGCCAGACAGACCAACGTCGATCGAAAGACAATTCGCAAATATATTGAGCGGGGTCTCGAAGCGCCTGCTTATGGGCCACGCAAGCCGCGGGCGACGGTGATTGACCCATTCACGGCTTATCTGCGTGAACGGGTCGCTGCCTATCCCGGCCCGTGCGGCCGGCGGCTCCTGCGAGAGCTGAAGGAGCGCGGATATACGGGTGGCTATACGGCCGTCACTGACTTTCTCAGAGATGTTCGCCCGATCTCAGAACAGGGATTTGAAGTTCAGTTCGAAACAGCTCCCGGCGAACAGGCCCAGGTGGATTTCGCCCAGTTTCAGCTCATCTTCACCGACGAGCCGCTAACGCCGAGGATCGTCTGGCTGTTTTCCATGGTGCTGGGCCACAGCCGTCTCATCTGGGCGCGCTTTGCCATGCATCAGGATCTTCCGACGGTGCTGCGATTCCATGTCGCCGCATTCGATGCAATTGGCGGTGTTCCACGCGAGATTCTCTACGACCGAATGAAGACGGCCGTCATCGGCGAAGGGGAAACCGGTGGCATTGTTTATAACCGCGCTCTGCTCGATCTTGCTCGCCATTACGGCTTTCCTCCAAAGGCCTGCAAAGCATATCGCGCTCGCAACTGGTTAGGTCGCATCGCAATCTTAGCTCGAGAGCTTTCCCATTGGTCAGATTTATCTGTCAGGAGACATCAGAAAAATGTGCTCGTACGACTGCCCCTTTTGTGTACGACGGCGCCAGGAACAGCATGTTGAACAGATTTTGGTCGCATCTTGTCGCGAGGGGACGGCGTCATCATTGATGACTTGCCTGCACACAAGGGGGGCGGTGTAAGCGATGCGATCGAGGAAGAAGGCGCAAGCCCCTCTACCTTCCGCCCTATAGCCCCGATTTCAACTCGATCGAGAACGCCGTTGCCAAGCTCAAGGCGCTGCTGCGTGCCAAAACGGAGCGAACCGTCAGCGCGCTGTGGGACACGGTCGGATCAATTTTGACGTGCCCCCGTCGAATTAGGCCATTCAGACCTGGAATTTTCCACTTATGATCCCTGTTGGGCAGAAGAGGAGAATTCGATGAAGGCCTCGAAGTTTTCGGAAGCGCAGATCGCCTTTGTTCTG
>Ga0102589_1001607_pt1 | contig 29528 bp, 26 predicted proteins | sample AraplaMF_Col_mLB_FD_76858 | JGI IMG/M metagenome (GOLD analysis project Ga0102589, IMG submission 76858) | Arabidopsis root microbial communities from the University of North Carolina, USA - plate scrape MF_Col_mLB | ecosystem: Host-associated > Plants > Roots > Endosphere | place: USA...
CCTCAAGCGCGCGGAAGTGGTCGGGACCCGTCCTCGCGGAAGGCATTATGGCCAGCGGCTTTATGTGCCGCACCAACAGGTCGAACACATGGCCGCACCGACCAGCGCTGCCGCAGTCCAACAAAGCCCTTGCCAATGGGGAGCCGTCCACACATGGCGCATTCGGAACGAGGTCGTTGTGATCGTCCGCGAACATGCTTTTAGCGAGGTGCACGGATCAGCCCGAAGGTGGCATGGGAATTGATCGGATGACTGGATCCATTGGATCCTTGTCGCGCCAGATCTCCCGGCTGGGTGGCTTCTAGCCTACGACAGATTTTAGTGAACGCTCCAGAGATCCGAGGAAGAGGTCGACATGTTCGGCCTGGCAAACGAGCGGAGGTCGCACCTTGAGTGTGTCTTCATTGGCCCCTGTCGTGCTGATGAGGACGCCGTCATCCCGCATTGCGTTGACTACATTCAGAGCCATTGCACGCCGGCCCGCTGCTGGCATGCCCTCGGGCCCTATGTCGACCCCAAAGAAAAGACCGGCATTTCGGATCGCACGAATGCCACAATCCCGCCTTGCGATCTCCTCCAGCCCTGCCCGAAGGCGCTGGCTCGTGGCAAAAGCCTTCTGGGGGATTTGGTCACGCTGCAGGATCTTCAGCACGGCATCCGCGGTCGCTATTCCAACCGTGTTTCCGGCGAATGTGTTCGAATAGCGAGAGGTCGCTCCGAATTGCTCCATTGGTGCCCGGCGACCGACGACGGCGCCGATCGGAAATCCATTGCCCATCGGCTTGCCGAGGGTCGCGAGGTCCGGGACGATTCCGTGACGCTCGAAGCCCCACATATGAGCGCCGGTTCGCCCGAAGCCCGGTTGCACTTCATCGGCGATGACGAGCCCTCCTGCCTCGCGCACCGCCGCGGCTCCGCGGGCAATGAAGCCGGGAGGATCGACCCATACGCCGTCGCTCGAAAAAATGCTGTCGAGGAGCAGGGCAGCGACGCCCATGCCACGCCGGTTCAGATCGACAATAGCCGAACGAACCTGTGCTTCGAAAAAATCCGCGGCCTGGACTGCCGGTACGCCCGCCGGCCCGGGTAGGGATACCATACGCACGAATGGGCTGAGCATGACGGCGTCGCCCAGGTTTGGCGAAACCGCGGCGGTGGCCGCGCTGGTGCCGTGGTAAGCATAGGAGGAGACGATCACGCCTTCGTTGCCGCTCGCAAAACGTGCGACGCGCAGGGCCAGATCGTTCGACTCACTCCCCGTACAGGTAAAGACCACGCGGTCGAGCTCGGCTGGGAAAGTATCGACCAGCCGCTCGGCGTAGTCGACAAGTCCCGGCTCGAGATAGCGCGTATTGGCGCTTATTCTGCCCGCCTGCTTGGCCATCGCCGCGTTCACTTCGGGGTGGCAATGGCCCAGGGACGGCACGTTGTTATAGAAGTCGAGATAGGCCCGCCCATCGGGATCATAGAGCCACATGCCTTCCCCGCGCACGAAATGGACGGGCCGGCGGTACTGGAGGCGATAGGAGGCGCCAAGAACGCTGTCGCGGCGTGCGATCAGCTCGGCGTCGCGTTCGGCGAGGTCGGCCTCACCTGGCCTGTAGCGATTGGGCATGAGATCTGTGGACATTTTCTGCCTATCTGAAAGTTAGGGCACGGATCGGGGGATTGCCGCCAGCACCGCCGCCTCGCCCGAGGCGGTATCAAGCGGCGCCAGGATGGAAAGGCCGCGCTCGGCACGTGCCACGTTCTTCTTGATGTAAGGAGCATCGGCCGGAAAAAGCTGGGAGCGCCAGTAGTTGACCAAGATAAGCGCGCTTTGCCGCGCCCGCATCAGGCCAACGAGCAGTCTTGCCTCCAGCGGCGAAACCGCAATGACGGAAGCATAGCCGGCAATCAGATGCTCGGCGCCTCCCAGAGGAAGGGAGGGGTCCGCGACCATGTGACTTGCCGCGATCGCCAGATCCTGGATCCGGGGGCTCCAGCAACCATCGCCAAAATCGATGAAACCGATTTTCTGCCCTGCCACCATCATATTGAACGGGCTGGGATCATTGTGAGTGACCTGCCACGTCACATTCGAGATCTGCGGCTCGACAAACTTCCGGTACTCCGCCATCGCGACACGAACGCTATCGGCGATGCTCCGGGGCAGATACTGCTCGAACTCCATCAACCGCGACCAGCACCCGATATGCCAGAGAACGGGGCGCCGGGCGGCGGGCAGATTGACCTCCGCCAGGGCTAGGTCCAGCCGGGCAAGAGCGCTGCCTGTTCGAACAAGCAGGTCTGGCGTGTAAGTCGCCTGATGCAGCGGAATGCCTGCGAGCCGGGTCTGCAGATATCCGCATGTCCCCTCGTGCTCGAACATCAATGCGCCGCCGCTCGTGCGGAGCACTTCGGGCACGACGAAGCCTGCGATCCCTTGTAGTCCTGCAATGACCGCGGCCTGGAAACGAAAGCTGTCGAGCGCCTCCGGTCCTGCTGACGTCTTCAAGATGAGCCGGCTGTCGCCCGACAAGCTGACCTCATCGGTGCGCTCGACCTCGGATGATAATGTCGTGATCGAGCCCGTCAGCCCATAGTGGCGCTCCAGCAGCGCGGCCGACATGTCCGGGGCGGAGGACTGCGGGCGCGTGGCTAGGACGGCGGCGGCAGCGCGAAAGTAGGCTTCGGAACTCGGGGTGGCTGCCCCATCCGCCCCTCCCGCAGCCGGGCAGTTGCGCTGGACGGCTCCCTGATCGGGGGTCACATTGGCACGAGCATCCATTCGCAAGATCCTCGCCTGCTAGGACGTGATGTTCTTCGCGCCGGGAAAGGCGAAGCGTTGCCGCAGAACCCGAGCCGCGCACGCAGGAGGCGCATCTGGTCGGTTAATGGGAAAGGCAGAGACGGCGCGTCGGCCCCTGTCACTCGTAAACGCAGACGTAGATCTTGCGGACCGTCTCGAGCGTGCGCCAGACGCCGACGAAGCCCGGCTTCATCACGAAACTGTCGCCGGCGCGAAAAGTCCTGGTTTCGCCGCCGTTCTCCTCGATCTCGACCAGGCCGGAGAGGATGTGGCAGAATTCGAGCATCGTCCCCTTGATCGAGTGGGTTTCACCTGGAGTCGCCTCCCAGACTCCGGTCTTGATCTTGTCGCCCTTAGAGGCGTCTTGAGGCCAGGACCGAAAGACGGGATTTCCGGAGATCAGGCGATCAGCAGCCGGACTGGAGACCGTGGGCTCGAACGTCGGGGCAGGTTCAATCTTGATCAAAAGAGACATTCTGTCGGACCTTATCGGCAGGGGCGAGAGTTGTTGCCTGGGCGCACGAAGAGAAGTTCGCGCCGGGCGGCCCTTACGAGCCTTCCCCGGTTGTGTGTCCCCCTCGGTCGCCAAGAGCGCCAGGCGACGGTAACGAGCTTGCATCTCGGTCCCACGCTGAATGATCTTGAAGTTCAGCAGAACATTTTGAAGTTTGACGCCTCTAGAGCGAGAGGTTCCAAGCGGCCGCTTCCAAAATCATGCCGCAAGGCCCGGCCAGAGATTCAGGACGATGGCTTCGCCTGCTACCGCCAGGCGCTGCGGTGGAGAAAGTTCGATGTCGAAATCTGTAAAGGTGAAATCCTTCGAGCTGTTCGCGAAAGACATCGCCGAGATCGACGTGGAATTGCTGCATGGTCTGTCCGCGGGGGTTGGCTGGCCGCACCGGTCGGCCGACTGGGACTTTCTGCGGAGTGTCGGGCAAGGCATCGCGGCGATTGACGGAATAGGCCGGGTGTTCGGGAGTGCAATGTGGTTTCCGCATGGAAGCGATTTTGCCACGATCGGGCTGGTCATCACGACGCTTCGCGCACAAGCGAACGGGACCGCGCGCTGGATGATGGAGGAGGTCATGAACCGCTGTGCGGGCCGTGATCTCAGCCTGAATTCGACCAAGGCGGCCTATCCTCTCTATCTCTCGCTCGGCTTCGTCAAAGAAGCCGGTGTCTCCAAATGGCAGGGGATCGTCGGATCGGATCGCGAACGCCTGCGCTCCTGGGCCAGCGAAGCTGCCGAGATGTCCGAAGCGCTGCTCAACGAGATCGCCGCGTTCGATGCTTCGGCCTTTGGCGCGAACCGGACGACATTGCTCGGGGCGCTCGCCAGGGGCGCGAAGCTGCGGGTGCTGCGTCGAAACGGCGCGCTGGCCGGCTATGCGATGTGCCGCAAGTTCGGGCCCGGCGAAGCCATCGGTCCGATCGTCGCCGTGAGCGACGAGGATGCCATCGATCTCGTCGCCCCGCTGCTCGCCGACCTGAGCGGCTCCCTCGTTCGTGTCGACACACGAGAATCGCGCGGTATCTTTACCGAGTTTCTGAAGCGATCTGACCTCGTCGTCACCGAGACGGTGACGACCATGTCCAAGGGGCGCCAGATCCTGAATCGGACTCCGGGGAGGCCGTGGATCTATGGCCTGGCGGGGCATGCGCTGAGCTGAGAGCTTGCCCAGCAACCGGAACCTCCAGCGCTCGCGCGATTGCCCATGCCTTCGCGAAGGCAACCTCCGCCCCTGACACCGCCCGCCGCCATGCGAGAGAAGAACGAACCTTCGGGTGGTCGCTCCCGACCCTATGTGGGCAGGGGGCGGCTCGACAGCCCCCTGCCTGCACGACCTAGGCCGCTCCCAAGCCAACCGCGGCCGCCAGGCCGTCGATCCCTTTGACCTCGGTGTATTCATAGTAGGGGTTCGGCGGCTCGTGGCCACGGTTCACCCAGACCTTGCTGCGGATCCCGAGGTCGTAGGCCGTCATCAGATCATAGCGGAACGACGAGGAGACATGCGTGATGTCCTGCGGTCCGCAGCCGAGCTTATCGAGCATATATTCGAAGCCCTTCATATTGGGTTTGTAGGCGCCGACCTCTTCGGCCGTGATGACCGTATGAAACGGCGCGCCGAGCTTTTCCACATTGGACATGATCAGGTCGTTCATCGAATTCGACAGGATCACCAGCGGAATCTCCTTCGCGACCCGCGCCAGACCGGCCGGGACGTCGGGATGCGGTCCCCAGCTCGGAACCTCGTCGCAGATGCGCTGCGCATCCTCGGGCCGAAACGCTATGCCGTTGCGCTTGCAGCTCCGCTCGACGGCGTTGTGGACCACCTCGAAATAGGGCTTCCAGGCGCCCAGCACCTCGTCGAGCCGGTAGGCGGCGAAATGGTCGATGAAGGCCGACGTCGCCGCAGGCGACAGACGGTCTCCATAGACCCGGCGGGCGGCACCCGCCATGTCGAAATTGGTCAAGGTGCCATAGCAGTCGAAGGTGATGTATTTCGGCCTGAACGCGCTCATCGGATCGATGCCTCCCGGGTTGTGCGGATAAAGTGTCCCTGTACGGGGCGATCTCGAGCCTAGGGAGGATGCCGGCGGGCCGCTGACCGTATCTGCGCCGATGTGAAGTAGAATATATCGTGCGCTCCCCCGCCTTCAGCACGGTATTGCTGGCCAATTCGGGCCGGGAGCCAGTCGAGCGTGCAGCGAGGAGGCTGTGCCCGGCATAATATTCGGCCGCGCGCGGCTTCGGCGACCGGCGCGCGCTGTCGCGATCCGGCAATCCAGACAAAACGTCGTTTTCCAAACCCGTAACATCCCTGGGGTTTCCGGGAGGCATGGGGCGGCGCGATGACGATCACTTTCGAACCAATGACGGCGGCGCATATCGCCGGTGCCGTCGCGCTCTCCCGCCAGGTCGATTGGCCTCACCGGCCCGATGACTGGGAGCTGAGCCGGTCGATAAGCTCCGGCATCGTCGGCCTTGCCGAGAGGCGCGTGGTCGCAACGATCTTTATGACGCCCTATGGCGCCGACGCGGCCACGATCAACATGGTGATCGTCGACGAGGCGCTGCGCGGTCAAGGCCTCGGCCGCAGACTGATGGAGCACGGGCTGGGATTGGCGGGCGGGCGCACCTGCGCGCTGGTCGCTACGCAGGCCGGGCTTCCGCTCTATGAGAAGCTCGGCTTTGCCACGATCGGCGAGGTCGTGAAGTACCAGGGCGAGGCGCCGGCCGTCGCGATGCCCGATGCCATCGATTGGGCGGAGGCGGCCGATCCCAGGCGGATCGTCGCGCTGGACCGGCTCGCCTATGGGCATGACCGGTCCCGCCTAATGTATGCCTTGGCGAGGGCGGCGAAGTTCGCAGTCATCCGCGACGGCGAGGATGTCCAGGCCTTTGCCGCGATCCGGGATTTCGGCCGCGGGCAGGTGATCGGGCCGGTGGTGGCGCGTAGCGATACCGAGGCGCGGGCCCTGATCGACTTCCTGCTGGCGCATCACGGGGGCCGGTTCGTTCGCGTCGATACGCATGTCGAGTCCGGCCTCTCGGGCTTCCTGCTCGAACGTGGGCTAACGCGGGTCGGCGGCGGCATCGCCATGCGCCGCGGGCCAGTACTGCCGGGCGCGGGCGCCCGTGGCCTGCTCCGGACCTATACGCTTGCCAGTCAGGCCCTGGGCTGAAAGCAAGCTCCCAGCCTGATGGGCAGCGCTACTGGCGAGCTCGGCCTCCGGGATCACTCCACCGGGAGGATCGCCGCCAGCGGCAGATGCAGTTTCTGGATCGGAGATTTCAACATCACGAAGCTGAAATACTTATCGATGCCGACGTCGAGCTCGACCAGGCGCTCCATGATGGCCTGGTATTCGGCGATTCCCGCTGTCACGAATTTGACGAGATAGTCGTATCCGCCGGATGCCAGATGGCACTCGACGACGGAGTTGATTTTTTCAAGCGCGCTGAGAAAGCGCACAAAGTCGATTTGACGGTGGTTTCGTAGCGTGATCTCGGTGAACACCGTCAGCATCTGGCCGAGCTTGGCAATATCGATTTGAGCGGAATACCCCGTGATATAGCCCTCCGCCTGCAGTTTCTTGACACGCATGAGACAAGGGCTAGGCGACAGATGCACCAGCTCGGCTAACTCGATATTCGTGATCCGGCCGTTCTTCTGCAGTTCGACCAGGATTTTGATGTCGATCTTGTCCAGCTTCATTTTTGATCTCTATCAATAGATCGTCTTGGACCGGCACCGACGGGCGGCAGCCGCTCAGATCGCGATGCGATGCGCCGAGCGGGGGAATACCGAGCATCGACGCTCTCGAATATCGCCTGTCTCGCTGTTGGCAGCCAAGGCCGACCGCAATCGGCGGCTCCGCTGCCCAGTACGGGATCGGACCGTTCTTACCAATCGGCTGCATTTCTCCCCTTCGATCGTGTCGCATTCTAGGAGTTGATGCACGCTGCGGACCAGCGGATTCGCCAGGCGGACAGAATTTGATGCGGTTCGTGGCGGCATTTTCAGGTGAATATTGCGGAGCCGGTGAGACGATCACGCGCCGATGGAAGCTTCGACGCCGATCCGCTGTGATCAACGCGCCCTTCACCGGACGACGGGCGTCAAGTCGATCGAAATGCCCGCTGCCAGCGCCGTCTACACAGCGGCCGGCAAGGATTATTTGCATCCGGCCTGCCGCGGCGGGGCGTTACGTGCCGCCCGATTCGGACGATTCAGAACAAGGCTCTGCAGCACAGCCGTCAACCAGGTATTTCGTGCTGAAAGAGCACCAGCTTTCGACGCCCTAGCGAATGGGAAGCCGGGCAGTCTAGTCGACAGGAGAAGGCGTGCAGCAGCTTAGGGCGGGCCGATGCGGCACGGCTACGGCCAAAGGCGAGGAGCTGTCGTTGATTGATTGAGAGGAAGCTCTCAACCTTCTTTTAAGCGAACGCGGTCGACTAACGGCGCCATGTGGGTGTTATCTTGAACGATATGCGAGGGCCAGATTCGAAGGCCGCGTCTTCCCATCACGCCGTCACAGAAGAACTGGTCGGCGGAGCCGCCGATGACCAAGGCGGCGCAGTGATTGCCTCAGCCGGGCATGAGGCCCAGATGACATCACCTTGGCGGTCCAGCATGATTTGGATGCGATAGCCGAACCGCGGCCCCGAGGCTTATCCTACCCTTTGGAGTTCGTTCATCTCCGACTCTCAGTGATCTCGCTCACTGCTGCGATTACCTCGTCAACGGCGATGCGGTCGACGTCGAGATGGGTAACCCAGCGCATCCGTCCACCCGGCCAAAAACTCGCCGCGATGCCGAGCTCACGCAGCGCCTCGGATAGCCGGGCCGCCAGCTCGGGCGCGAGATCGACAAACACCACGTTGGACTGCGGCGGTGTCACCGTCAGTCCTTCAATTCCTGTGAAGCCGTCCGCGAGCGCCCGAGCGTTGGCGTGATCCTCGACCAGACGGTCGACATGATGATCGAGCGCGTGCAGCCCCGCCGCTGCGATTACTCCCGCCTGCCGCATTCCGCCGCCGAGCATCTTGCGCCACCTGCGCGCACGGGCGATCACTAGGGCATCGCCGACCAGCACTGATCCGAGCGGCGCCCCGAGCCCCTTTGAAAGGCACAGCGATACGCTATCGAAGCCCTCTGCCAAGTACCCGACATCAACGCCGAGCGCCGCGGCCGCGTTGAACAGCCGCGCACCGTCAAGATGGGTAGCGAGCTTCCGCTCCCGCGCAAATTCGATGACCTCGGCCAGATATTCTCGCGGCAGTACCCGCCCGGCGAACGTGTTCTCTATGGTGACCAGACGGGTGATTGCAAAATGCGGATCGTCATCCTTTACCGCGGCGTGTAGATCCTCGATGGGGATCGTGCCGTCGGCCCGGACCGGCAAAGGCTGCGGCTGGACCGAGCCCAGCACGGCAGCGCCCCCGGCTTCCCACAGATAGGTATGCGCTCCGCTCGCGCAGAGATACTCCTCGCCGCGCTGGCAATGGCTCATGATCGCGGCGAGATTGGCCATGGTACCGGTCGGCAGCAGGAGTCCCGCTTCTTTGCCGAACATCACGGCAACGCGCGCCTCAAGCGCCTGGACTGTGAAATCATCGCCCAACACATCGTCGCCCACGTCGGCGGCCGCCATCGCCGTACGCATTTGCATAGTGGGGCGGGTGACCGTATCGGAGCGGAAGTCGAGGCGGATAGCATTGGATTGCATGATCGAGACCCTATCGGGGTGAATTACGGTGCCACCGAATTTCGGCGCCAATTTTCTAGTTCGCGCACGCTCCTCAAACCCGGCCGCATTCAGCACTCCTTCGCGCATCTGTTGCCGTGCCGGTGTTTGCCATGGTGCCCGGCTCGATCATGACCGCTTCACACACGCCATCGATGGCCGCCGGCCGGTGCTCGACGCCGTGCGGCACGACGATGAATTCGCCTTCCTCGATCACCTCCTCGCGGTCCCGGAATCGCATCAGCAACCGGCCCTTGTGGACGAAGACGAGCTTGTCGTCATCCAGATCGAACACCCAGGGCGACTCGCCCTCGAATCTGGAAAGCTTGATCTGCATCTTGTTGATCTGGCCGGAAATCATGACTGCGCCGGGGTCCGACAGGCGTGCGAAGGAGGCGGCGAGGTTCTTCTTGCTGAACGGCGAGAGGTGATTGTTGAGGCGCGCGACGTCGCGAATGATCGCCGAAAGCTGATCGGGAACGCTCGTGCTGCCAGCCGGATATTTCCCGTCAAGCGCAGCCGTACCGATTGTGAAGCCGGCGGCACCGGATTCCTTGACGATAGCGATACGCTCCGGCGTATCGATCGAGCCTGCGATGTAAACTGGCTTCGAAACCGCGGCGCAGACTGCCTTCATCAGCGCCGGCACGTCCCCCTTCGAGCGATAGGCTAGAAGGTCGAGCCCGTGCACGCCGTCGCGCGCGGCCAGCGCCCTGGCGCTTTCGACGATCTCCTCGATGCTGCCTTCAAGGACGCTGGGATGGCCGACGATGCGGCCGGGGAACGGGCAGTATTGGACGTTGGCGCCGGCGATCACCGGCAGTACGTCTTCGGCGCGCGTCCCGCCGAGCAGCACGTCCACGCCGATCTCGATCGCAGCCTTGGCCGAGGCGACTTCGCTGTCGCGATCGAGCGAGACAACTTCCAGGTAAGAGGTCGCACCGCCGGCCTTGATCGCGGCATTCAGGGCCTTGAGCTGCGAAATCGGCAGGCCGATATCCTTGAAGCCGATATGCCGTACGCCGAGGCCGAGCGCCGTTCGCAGCTGCTCCGACGCGTTCTCGACCGTGCGATCGTTGCGCGTCAGCATGAAGATGAAGCGAAGTCCCATCTGGCGTCCTTTCAGTTTTCGCTGTTCGCGGCCCGCGCGGCGACGAGGCGGCGCGCATAGGCCAGAGCGGTTTCGAGCGAGGCCGGATCGGCGATGCCGTGGCCTGCGATATCGAAGGCCGTGCCGTGGTCCGGGCTGGTGCGGACGAAGGGCAGCCCAAGCGTGATGTTCACGCCCTTCTCCAGGCCGAGATACTTCACCGGGATCAGCCCCTGGTCGTGATACTGCGCTACGACGACGTCGAAGCGGCCGTTGCGCGCCTGCATGAAGACGGTGTCGCCCGGCCAGGGGCCGCTGGCGTCGATGCCTTCCGCGCGGGCCGCCTCGATGGCTGGGGCGATGATGCGAATTTCCTCGTTTCCGAAGAGACCGCCTTCGCCCGCGTGCGGATTGAGGCCGGCGACCGCGATGCGCGGCGACGGGATGCCGAGCGCGACGCCGCCATCATGGGCGAGACGGATCGCCGACATCTGCGCGGCGAAATCGGCTTGGTCGATCGCGGTCCTGAGCGAGGTATGGATCGTCACCAGGACAGTGCGGATGTCATCGTTCGCCAGCATCATAGCGACACGTTCGGCCCCGCCGTAGTCGGCCAGGATCTCGGTGTGCCCGGGATACTTGATTCCGGCGCGCGACATCGCCTCCTTGTGAATCGGTGCGGTCACGATGCCGGCGATGTTGCCGGCCTTGGCGGCGTCGATCGCCGCCACAATCGCGTCGAAGGCGGCCTGGCCGGAGATCGGGCTGATCGCGCCCAGCGCCGGTGGTTCTTCGATCCGCGTCACCTCGATCACATCGATGCAGCCGGCCTTCGGCGTCTCGGCAAATGGGCTGGCGACCTGCCGGATCTCGAGCCCCAGGCCTAGACGGCGGACGATGTCCTCCATCACGATACGGCTGCCATAGACGACGGCGTGCTCACCGCGCTTCGCCAGGGTCTTGGCCGCGATTTCCGGCCCGATGCCGGAGGCATCGCCCATCGTGATCGCGAGAGGCGCGGGTCTGGTCATGATGCCTGTTGTCCTGATGATGTCTGGCGCAGCTGGGCGACAGCACGCCGCAATGTCTCGTCATCGCCGAAGCCGCCGGCCTTCATGCCGAGCAGCAACGGGCGCTGACCGCCGAGCGAGGCCCGGCCGAGCGGAAAGCCGGGTTCGAGCTCCCGCAAAACCTCGAATTCCCGAATGTCGAGGCGTTGCATGATGGCTTCCATCGTGTCGCCGCCCGTCGCGATGATTGCGCCGGTCGCGCTGGTTCGGATCCGGGCCACCGCCTCGTCCGCAATCCGGCTCAGGAGCGCGGCTGAATCGTCCTGCCGCTCAACGGGGCTATGCAGCACCGTGACGCCGGCAGTGCCGCGCAGGGCGGCGGCCTGTCGGTGGCTGCGAGGATTGGCCGAGCCGATGACGATCAAGATGTCGCCCGCCATGCCGAGCGCCTCGGCCGGGGTCTCGATCGGAGCGAGCCGCCGCGCCAGCGCGCCGGCCAAGCCAGGCGAGCCCATCCAGAGGATCGTCTCCGGATTCATCTGGGCCGCGACCTTCGCGTCGAGTTCGTCCTGCGTCGAGGCATCGATCATCACGACCTGCGCGATCGAAGCCGGGACGAGATCGGCGAGCGTCGAATGGCGCGCGGGATGGACGGGATCGCGCCCATAAACGGTCTCGACAACCGGAATGCCATCGACGAGCTGGATGCCGCCGACGGTCGTGCGGCCCGCCGCGGGAAAGGCCGGGGCGAAGACGAGCGTCTTGCGCCCACTCGCCTTGAAGGCCGCTTCCAGCTCGACCGCGACATGGCCGCGCAAGGTGGAATCGACCGTCTTGTAGAGAATATCGCGCGCCGCGAGTTGCGCGGTCAGTGCCGCCACCCTTGCAGCGGCCTCCGGCGCCGATACCGAGCGTGCACCGCTGTCGACGGCGAGGACAGCCCGCTTCAGCAGCGGCAGCCGGCCGCAGCCAATCGACGCGGCCATGCCGCGCATGACGAAGGGGCCGGCCCCGTCCGCCGCACTGGTGAGATCATCGGCGAGAACGCCTACCGTCGCCTGACTACCGTTTTGCATGGGAGGATCATGAGCGTGTGGAAGCGGCCGGAAAAGCGATAGTTTCGGCGCCTCATTGGTGATATTTTATCACCAATGAGGCGGTCAGACATCCCATCGCTCGACGATCTGAGAGCGTTCGAAACGGTAGCCAGGCTCGGTTCGATTCGGAAAGCCGCCGACGCGCTCGCGCTGACTCATGGAGCAGTCAGCCGCCGTGTCGCCAAGCTGTCGGACGATCTGGGCTTCGGTCTGTTCGAGAAAGACGGCCGAGGCCTTCGGCTCACGGCGGCCGGAGAGACGCTCCACCTGACTGTGGGCCGTTGCTTCAGAGAACTCGGGGCGACCATCGAGAGCCTGCGTGCGACAAATGAGGAGTCGAGTACGCTGGTCCTGTCCTGCGAGCCCTCGGTCGCGATGCGCTGGCTGATTCCGAGGCTTGCGAGCTTCCAGGACGAGCACCCGAATGTCGCCGTGCATCTTTCGGTCGGCGGAGGCCCGGTCGAGTTCCGGCGCGAGCGCATCGATCTCGCCATTCGCCGGCTGGACTTCACCCTTCCAGATTCCTGGCACGTGCAGCGGCTGTTCGCCGAACAGGTCGGTCCGGTGATGAGCCCTCGCCTTGCCTCCGGTTTCACAAAGGGCGAATATCTTGCGCTCGGCTCGCGGACCAGGCCCGACGCCTGGCAGCAGTGGCTGGCGGCCCATCCGTCGATCGCGCGCCCCAGCGAGATCCGCTTTTACGACCATCATTTCCTGGTCGTCGAAGCAGCCTCCGCCGGCCTCGGCGTCGCGATGAGCCCCCTCGTCCTGGCGACCGACGACATCGAACGGAAGCGTTTGGTCGCGCCGGCCGGCTTCGACGTCGACGGCAGCCATTACGGTCTCATCTGGACCGGTGAGCAGTGCTTGACCGGATGGGCGCACGCGCTTTTGCAGTGGCTTCAGGAGCAAGTCTGCGGCCTTCATGGTACTGATCCGTCATAAGACGAAACGCAATCAACCTTGCGTTCAGCGGAGATCAAACGGAAGGAGCGAGCCATGAGGAACGAGCTATCAGCCGCCGTCATCTTCATCGCCATGTCTGGCACCACGCCGGCGTTGGCAGATGTCAACGTCATCAGCTCCGGCGGCTTCACGGCGGCCTACAAGGAGCTCGTTCCTGCCTGCGAGGCGAAGATCGGGCATAGGGTCATCAGCGCCTATGGCGCTTCGATGGGCGCCGCTCCCGATGCCATTCCCAATCGCCTCGCCAGGGGTGAGCCCGCAGATGTCGTCATCCTGGCAGGCGATGCCTTCGACAAGCTCGTTGCCGAGGGAAAGGGCATGCCGGGGACCCGGACCGACCTGGCGCGATCTGCGATCGGTCTGTCGGTGAAGGCGGGCGCGCCCAAGCCGGACATCTCCACGGTGGAGGCGCTGCGCAGGACGCTGATGGAGGCGAAATCAATCGCCTATTCGGCGAGCGCCAGCGGCACGTATCTTTCCGAAGAGCTGTTTCCGAAGCTCGATCCGAGCGGCCAGGTCATGGCCAAATCGAAGAAGATCCTCAGCGAAAGAGTCGGCACGATCGTCGCGCGCGGCGAGGCCGAGCTGGGCTTCCAGCAGGTGAGCGAACTCATCCCGATCGAAGGCATTGAATTCGTGGGCACACTTCCCGAGGACGTGCAGAGGGTGACAATCTTCTCCGCCGGCCTCGCAGCGGGCGCCAAGGAACCGGCAGCGGCCAGGGCGCTGATTGCCTGCCTTGGCGGAGCCGAAGCGGGATCAACAATCCGCAAGACCGGGCTCGATCCGATCCCGGCTTCGAAATAGTTCGGGGCACGCGCACTGCACCTGGACGCATGTGAGCTACGCGCCAGGTCGCCTTCCCGCAGTCGCTCGATGAGTTGTCATCGGAATCCACGGCTGCGAAAGCCAACTTCGTCGAGTCTCGCATTAAGTCATCCGGCCGTGCTGAGGGCGTGCGGCCAATAGCAGCCTTAACCTCTCGCCAGAGCGCCGTCCTCACCAGTCCATCACCACCTTGCCGGAGTTGCCGGATCGCATGGCGGCAAAACCGGCCTCGTAATCATTGATGCCGATGCGATGCGTGATCAGTCCGGAAACGTCGAGCGGGCCCTGTACCAGCGCGATCATCTTGTACCAGGTCTCGAACATCTCCCGGCCATAGATGCCCTTGAGCGTCAGCATCTTGAAGATGACCTTGTTCCAGTCGATCTCGAAGCCGGTCGGCGCGATGCCGAGGATCGCGATCTTGCCGCCATTGTTCATGGCGTCGATCATGTCGCGGAAAGCGACAGCCGATCCCGACATCTCCAGCCCGACGTCGAACCCCTCGGTCATACCCTCCCCGCGCATGACGTCGGCAAGCTTTTCCTTCGAGGCGTCGACCACGCGGTGGATCTTCATCTTGCGGGCCAGTTCGAGCCGGGCCGGGTTGATGTCGGTGATGACCACCTTCCGAGCCCCCACCGCCTGGGCAACCATGGCGCCCATGATCCCGATCGGCCCGGCCCCGGTGAGCAGCACATCCTCGCCGACCAGGTTGAAGGAAAGCGCAGTGTGGACGGCATTGCCCAACGGATCGAAGATCGCGGCGATCTCATCCGGCACGTCGTCGGGAATCACGACCACATTGTGCTGCGGTATTGCGACATATTCAGCGAACGTGCCCGGCCGGTTGACGCCGACCCCGAGCGTGTTGCGGCACAGATGGCCCCGGCCGGCGCGGCAGTTACGGCAATGACCGCAGACGATGTGCCCCTCGCCGGAGACCCGCTGACCGATCTTGTACTCGGTCACAGCCTTGCCGACATCGGCAACCGTGCCGACGAATTCATGGCCGGTGACGAGGCCGACTGGGACCGTCTTCTGCGCCCACTGGTCCCAGTTCCAGATATGGACGTCAGTTCCGCAAATAGCGCTCTTCTTCACCTTGATGAGCACGTCGTTCGGGCCGACCTCCGGGACCGGCACATCTTCCATCCAGATGCCCGGCTCGGGCCGGGATTTGACCAATGCACGCATCATGTTGGACATCAGATGACTCCCAATTCCCTGCCGACGTCCCCGAACGCTGCCACCGCACGATCGATATCGTCGAAGCTGTGGGCCGCTGACATCTGGGTCCTGATCCGAGCATGACCTTTCGGAACGACTGGGAACGAAAAACCGATCACGTAGATGCCGCGCTCCAGCAGCATGTCGGCCATACGCGAAGCCAATGCCGCGTCGCCGATCATCACCGGAATGATCGGGTGGTCGGCGCCCGCCAACCCGAACCCGGAAGCGCTCATCTTCGAGCGGAATCGATCGGCATTAGCGTACAGTTTCGCGCGCATTCCGTCGCCGGCTTCGATCATGTCGAAAACCTTGAGCGAGGCGGCCGCGATCGCCGGCATCAGTGTGTTGGAAAACAGGTAGGGCCGCGAACGCTGGCGCAGCAATTCGACCACCGGCTTGTTAGCCGCTGTGTAGCCGCCCGAGGCTCCCCCAAGCGCCTTACCAAGCGTGCCGGTGATGATGTCGACCCGACCTTCCGCCCCGCAGTGCTCAGCCGAGCCGCGGCCTTGCGCGCCAACGACGCCGACTGCGTGGCTGTCGTCGACCATCACGATCGCGTCGTATTCCTCCGCGAGGTCGCAGACGCCGCGTAGATTGGCGATGATGCCGTCCATCGAAAAGACGCCGTCGGTCGCGATCAGGCGGAAGCGCGCGTCCTTCGCCTCTTCCAGCCGGGCACGCAGGGCGGCCATGTCGTTGTTGGCGTAGCGATAGCGCCGCGCCTTCGAGAGCCGTACCCCGTCGATGATAGAAGCATGGTTGAGCGCGTCGGAGATGATCGCGTCTTCCTCGCCGAGCAACGTCTCGAACAGTCCGGCATTGGCATCGAAGCAGGAGGAATAGAGGATGGTGTCCTCCATGCCGAGGAAACCCGAGATGCGCGTTTCGAGCTGCTTGTGCTCCTCCTGCGTGCCGCAGATGAAGCGCACCGAGGCCATGCCATAGCCGTAGCGGTCGAGCGCGAGCTTTGCCGCCTCCCGCAATTCCTCGCTGTCAGCGAGCCCGAGATAGTTGTTGGCGCAGAAATTCAGCACCTTGCCGCCACCCGCGACCTCGATCTCTTCCGACTGCATCGACGTGATGACGCGCTCACGCTTGGACAGGCCTTCCGCCTCGATCTGCGAAAGAAGCTCGCGAATGTGGCCTTCTAGCCTTGACGCCATGATGCCGCCTCCGTTGTTGCGATTGTGGGCACTGCTCGCGCGAACTCCCCGCGAAGAGCCCGCAGCATGCGTTCGAAGTGGCTCGGATCGTGCGCGTTGAGGAGCGCAGCTTCGCGAGGCAGGTGCAGATCCCACAGGCGTGAGAGCCAAAAGCGCAGCGCTCCGGCCCGCTGCATTGCCGGAAGCAGATCGCGTTCGACTGGAGAAAGCGTGCGAACGGACTCATAGCCGGCCAGAAATGCGCCAAGGCGCCCCTCGTGTCGAACGCCGCTGCTGTTATCGACGCACCAATCGTTGAGACACACGGCGATATCGAACAGTAAGGCGTCGCAACCGGCGAAGTAGAAATCGAAGACGCCCGTCAGGCGCTCACCGTCGAACAGGGCGTTGTCGCGAAAAAGGTCCGAGTGCACCGGCCCTTTGGGGAGCTCTCCGTAGGACGGGGATGCCGCGATCTCCGTCTGGAAAGCCAGCTCGCTTGAGAGCAGCGAGCGCTGCCCCTCGGAGATGAAGCGGCTGACCAAGGGCGCCACCTCCTCCCACCATTCGAGACCTCGCGGATTGACCTGGTGTTGTGGATAGTCGCGCCCGGCCAGGTGCATCCTCGCCAGGATGTCTCCGATCGAGCGACAATGCGACTCGCTCGGCACTGTCACGCTCTCGCCGGCAAGCCTGTTGACGACCACGGCGGGCCGGCCCTTCAGCGCGTGAAGGATTTCGCCGCTGCCGTTGGGGACCGGATCTGGGACCGGCATCCCACGCACCGCCAGATGCTTCATGAAATAGAGGTAGAACGGCAATTGATCGAACGTAAGCCGCTCGAACAAGGTGAGCACGAACTCGCCAGCTTCGGTGTCAACAAAGTAGTTCGTGTTCTCAATTCCGCTCGTGATCCCGCGAAGGGAACGTGGCGCACCTAGACCCAACGTCCCGAAGAACGCAGCGACCTCGTCCACCGAGAGCTGGGTATACACGGCCATGAATGAAACAGTCCTCCGGACCCGATAAGCCTCTGCGCTAGCCCGCGCTCTGCACGGTCAGCGAGATGTAGTTTTTTACGGCCTGCGCATCGGCAGGCAGGACTTTGAATCGCTTGGGCAAGTCCTCGATTCCAATGAACCGCTGCGGACGATCGGGCTCCCGGCCCAAAGCTTCCTTGATCGTCCCGGCGAATTTGATCGGCAGCGCGGTCTCGAGCACGATCATCGCCATTCCCGGGCTGCCGTGCTCACGAGCGACCTTCACGCCGTCAGCCGTATGCGGATCGATAACCGTACTGGAGCGCTGCCATGTGTCGCGGATCGTCGCCAGCCGGTCGGCATGGGTGCTCTTGCCGCTGCGAAAGCCAAAACGCTCCGCAACTTGGGAGAAAGCGGGGTCCCCGCTGAGATCGAACGACCCGCTTTCCCGCAGCTGATCATCGAACATGGATTTCGTCCGGTCCGCATCGCGACCGAGCAGGTCGAACACGAAACGCTCCAGATTTGACGCCTTGGAGATGTCCATGGACGGGCTTGAGGTTTCGAAGGTGTCGGCCGGGCCACGCACGCGATACAGGCCGGTGCGCAAGAACTCGTCCAGCACGTCGTTCTCATTGGTGGCAACGACCAGACGGGAAATCGGAAGCCCCATCATGCGCGCGACATGACCGGCGCAGACATTACCGAAGTTTCCCGAGGGGACGGTGAAACCGATACGGCTCGCGCCGTTCTTGGCCACCTGCAAGTAGCCGTAGAAATAATAGACAACCTGCGCAGCCAATCGGGCCCAATTGATGGAATTTACCGCACCGATCTTGTAGCGTCGTTTGAATTCCGGATCGCCCGACACAGACTTGACGATGTCTTGACAGTCGTCGAACACGCCTTCGATGGCGAGGTTGTGGATGTTATCGTCCTGCAGGCTGAACATCTGAGCCTGCTGAAACGCGCTCATCCGCCGATGTGGGGACATCATGAGAACCCGCACACCCTTCTTGCCGCGCATCGCGTATTCTGCCGCGCTACCAGTGTCACCGCTGGTAGCCCCAAGAATGTTGAGCCCCTCGTCCCGACGCGCTAGTTCGTACTCGAGCAGATTGCCGAGCAACTGCATCGCCATGTCCTTGAACGCCAACGTGGGGCCGTTCGATAGTTCCAGAACGAAGAGGTCTGTCTCGAGCTTTCGCACAGGCGCGATCTCGGTGGTCCCGAAGATCTGCGCCGTGTAGGTCTTGTCACAAATCGCCTTCAGGTCGGCTCGCGGAATGTCGTCGATGAAGAGCGTCAAGACTTCAACAGCAAGCTCAGGGTAGCTCAAGCTGCTCCACCGGCTCAGCGTGGCGCTGTCCACTTGCGGATAGGCCTCGGGCACATACAGCCCGCCATCCGGGGCGAGACCTTCGAGCAATATCTCGCAGAATTGCCTGCGCTCGGGAATTCCCCGGGTTGAGACGTAACGCATGTAACGTTCTTCCTCTTGAAGGCGCCCGCCCCGCTCAGCGAACCGGCGGGGCGTATTGCAGGCCGCCTTCAGTCCAGAGCGCGTTCTTGCCGCGGGCCAACTTCATTCCCGAACCCTGACCAATGGTGCGCTCGAAAGATTCGCCGTAATTGCCGACCAGCTTGATGACGCGATAAGCCCAATCGTTGGCCAGGCCGATGCCCTCGCCGAACTTGCCCTCGACGCCGAGCAGGCGACGGATCTCGGGATTGTCCGATTTCAGCGCCTCATCGACATTGGCCTTGGTCAAACCGAGTTCCTCAGCGTTCAGCGTCGCGAAGAGCGTCCATTTCACCACATTGAACCATTGAATGTCGCTGCTGCGGACCACGGGCCCAAGAGGTTCCTTCGAGATGAGTTCAGCCAATACGGCCGCCCCATCCGGCTTCGCCAACTTAAGTCTCAAGGCGTTCAGCGCCGAGGCATCGTCCGAATAGGCGTCACAGCGTCCGGATTCAAAGGCCTTGATCGCCTCGTCCCCCTTTTCGAACGTGACGGGCTCGTACTTGATCTTGTTCTTGCGAAAGAAGTCGGCGGCGTTGAGCTCGTTGGTCGTTCCCTGCACCAGGCAGATCGAAGCTCCGTCAAGCTTGCGCGCATTGTCGATGCCAAGCTTTTTATGAACCAGGAAGGATTGACCATCATAATAGTTCACGCCCGCGAAGGTGAGGCCGAGCGTGGTATCGCGCGACATCGTCCAAGTCGAAGTGCGGGACAGCACGTCGACTTCCCCACTCTGCAGCGCTGTGAAGCGCTCCTTCCCAGAGAGCGGTATGAACTTGACCTTCATCGGGTCGTTGAAGATCGCGGCCGAGACGGCCCGGCAGAGCTCGACATCAAGGCCGAACCATTCGCCTTTCGCATCGGGCAGGCTAAAGCCGGGAAGGCTGGGCGTGACTCCGCAGATCAGCTCGCCACGGCTCTTCACCGTAGCGAGCCTGGTGGTTTGGGCCTCGGCTGGTGTGACAAGCGCCGATAAGGCGAGCGTAAACAGCGCGGAAATGATGGTCTTCATAGCAATGCCCCCATTATCCTGATCTATCAGGTGCTTCGGCTGTATCGGGCTCAGGCCGTCGTTCCACTTGATCTGCTACCTGTCAGAGTCCGCCGATATGGAAAGCCTTGACCTCGAGATACTCCTCGATGCCGAGTTGGGAGCCTTCACGACCGAGGCCTGACTGCTTGACGCCGCCAAAGGGCGCGACCTCCATCGAGATCGCCCCGGTGTTGAGGCCGACCATGCCGAACTCAAGAGCCTCGCCGACGCGCCAGGACCGGCGCATGTCCTGCGTGAAGAAATAGGCGGCGAGCCCGAAGGGCGTGCCGTTGGCGATGGAAACGGCCTCCGCCTCGTGGCGGAAGCGGAAGAGCGGCGCGACGGGCCCAAACGTCTCCTCGCTCGCCAGCAGCATCTTGGTGTTCGCCTCGCCCAGCACAGTCGGCGTGGCGTATTGCTTGCCCTTCGGCATGTCGGTGGCGCTGGCGAGGCGTCTGGCGCCCTTCGACAGCGCGTCGTCGACATGGCGTTCGATCTTCTCCAGAGCCGCGGCGTTGATCATCGGCCCGATATCGACGCCAGAGTCGGTACCGGGGCCGACCTTCATGGCAGCGACGCGGGCCGACAGCTTCTCGGCGAAGCGGTCATAGATGCCGTCCTGCACCAGGATACGGTTGGCGCAAACGCAGGTCTGGCCGCCATTGCGGAACTTGGAGGCGATCACGCCCTCGATCGCGAAGTCGAGATCGGCATCGTCGAAGACTATGAAAGGCGCATTGCCGCCAAGCTCCAGGCTGAGCCGCTTGATGCTGTCGGAGGCCTGCTTCATCAGCAATGCGCCGACGCGCGTCGAGCCGGTGAAGGAGATCTTGCGAACGCTGAGATTGCCGGTGAGCTCGGCGCCGATCTCAGCCGGCATACCCGTGATGATGTTGATGACGCCGGCCGGGATTCCGGCTCTTTCAGCGAGGACGCCAAGCGCCAGGGCCGAATAGGGCGTCAGTTCCGACGGCTTGATCACGACCGTGCAGCCGGCGGCAAGCGCCGGCGCGACCTTGCGGGTGATCATCGCATTCGGGAAGTTCCAGGGCGTGACGATACCGCAGACGCCGACCGGCTGCTTCAGCACAAGGATGCGGCGGTCGGCGGAGGGGGCGGGAATAGTCGAACCGTAGACGCGCCTTGCCTCTTCAGCGAACCATTTCACGAAGGAGGCGCCGTAGCGGATCTCGCCGCGCGCTTCCCCTAGCGGCTTGCCCTGCTCGCGCGTCAGGATCAGCGCGAGGTCCTCGATATGCTCGATCATCAGCGCATGCCAGGCTTCGAGCAGCGCTGCCCGCTCGGCCGGCGTCCTGGCGCGCCAGGTTTCGAAGGCCGCGGTGGCGGCGTCGATCGCGTCACGCGTCTCGGTTGTGCCCGCATCCGGCACCGTGCCGAGCACAACCTGGGTCGCCGGGTCGATCACGTCGAGCATGCGGCCCGAGGCCGCGCCGTTCCACTGGCCGCCGACGAGGCAGGCTTCCCGCACCAGGCCGGGATCGCGAAGACCTTCGATGGTCATGTCATGTTTCCTAACAATCCAACGCCGCGAGGATGGCGGCTGTGATTTCGCTCGTCTTTTGTTGGCCCGGCTGCGTACCGATGCCGCGGCCCGTCGCGGTCTCGATCGCCTGCATCACGGCTGCCGCTGCCGCCGCCTCGCCGAGATGCTCCAGCATCATCGCGCCCGACCAGATCGCCGCGATCGGATTGGCGATGCCGAGATGCGCGATGTCGGGTGCCGAGCCGTGGACTGGCTCGAACATCGACGGCGCGTTGCGCTCGGGGTTGATGTTGGCCGAGGCGGCATAGCCCAGCCCGCCCTGGATGGCGGCGCCGAGATCGGTGAGGATGTCACCGAAGAGGTTTGATGCCACCACCACGTCAAGGCTGTCGGGCGCCATGACCATCCGTGCCGCCATGGCGTCGATATGATAGTTCGCGACCTCGACATCGGGGTATTCCGACGCGAGCTTGGCGGTGACGTCGTCCCAGAACACCATCGAGTATTTCTGAGCGTTGGACTTCGTCACCGAAGCGAGCTTGCCGCGGCGCTTGCGCGCTTGCTCGAAGCCGAAGCGCAGGATGCGCTCGACCCCCTTGCGCGTGAAAATGGCCGTCTCCACCGCGACCTCGTCATTGGTGCCGTTGTGAATGCGTCCGCCCGCGCCCGAATACTCGCCTTCGGTGTTCTCGCGGATGCAAAGGATGTCGAAGGCGCTTGCCCGCAGTGGCCCCTCGACGCCCGGCAGTAGCCGGTGAGGCCGAATGTTGGCGTATTGCACGAAGGCCTTGCGGATTGGCAGCAGCAGCCCGTGGAGCGAAACGGAATCGGGCACGCGCTTTGGCCAGCCGACAGCTCCGAGCAGGATCGAGTCGAACCCGCGCAGCGTCTCGATGCCGTTAGGCGGCATCATCGTTCCGGTCTTCTCGTAGAAGTCGCAGGACCAGGGGAACATCGTCCCTTCCAGCCCGAAGCCGGCGCCGCGCGCCGCCTTGTTCAGCACCTCCCAGGCCGCTTCGGTGACAGCGGTGCCGATGCCATCGCCGGGGATTAGCGCGATCTTGTATGAATTCATGGTCTGCTCCCAAAGCGGCGAGGCGGGTGTCGAACTTCGGCAGCTTGGCGACACCGGAAGCCGCCTCCGGCAGGACGGCGAGGCGCGAACCTTAGCGCTCCGGCAGCCACATATGGCGCCGGAAAAGCTGTCCCGGACCGACGGAAAACCCCGTTTGTTCCGGCCCGGACAGCGGTTTCTTTGATAGTTGTCGTCAGCCGACGACGACGTAGATCTTCCGCACCGTCTCGATCGTCTTCCAGACGCCGACATAGCCCGGCTTCATCACGAAGCTGTCGCCGGCCCGGAAAATGCGCGGCTCCTGGCCTTCCTCGGTCAACTCCGCCACGCCGGAGATGATGTGACAGAATTCCAGGGTCTCGCCCTTGATCGAACGGTTCACGCCCGGCGTGGCTTCCCAGACGCCGCTCTTGATTGTGTCGTTGCGCGAGGAATCATGCGCCCAGGTCTTGAAGGACGGATCACCTTCGAGCAGGCGCTCTGGGGCGCATTTGGAGTGCTTGGGCTCACTGGTGGGGTTGGTGTCGATCTTGATGAGCAGGGACATGGGATAGCCTTTCGCTTCGGTGGGAGTGTTACGATCAATAGCCGCGGCTGCGGTTGACGAGGCCGATCGGGGGCAGGCCGGCGCGATGGCGCCGGAGGTTCTCAATCACGGCCCTTGCGGCCGGTTCCGGCTCGACCTTGCTGGCGATGTGCGGCGTCAGCAGGATCTTCGGATGGCTCCAGAACGGATGTTCGGCCGACAGCGGCTCGGGTTCGGTGACGTCGAGCACGGCGCCGGAGAGGTGGCCGCTGTCGAGCGAGTCGAGCAGTGCCCGATGGTCGAGATGCTGGCCGCGGCCGACATGGACGAGGCCGGCGCCCATCGGCAGCTGGGCGAAGAGTTCGGCGTCCAGGATGCCGACCGTTTCCGGCGTCAGGGGGAGCAGGCAGATCAGAATATCGGTCTCAGCGAGCATCGCCGCGAGCCCGTCCTCGCCATGGAAGCAGCGCACGCTGTCGAGCGAGCGGGCCGAGCGGCTCCAGCCCGCAATCGGGAAGCCAAACGGTTTCAGTCGATCGATGACGGCTGTGCCCATCATACCGAGGCCGAGCACGCCCACGCGCCGCTCCATTGCCGGCGTGAGCCCGTGCCCCAGCCAGTGCGCCTGACGCTGCTGGGCGAGATAAAGCGGAAACTGCCGGTGCAGGGCGAGCACGCCGAGCGTGACATATTCCTGCATCATCCGGGTGATGCCGTCCTCGACCATGCGCACAACGAGGACATGTGCCGCCAAGCCATCCGTTTTCATCTGGTCGATGCCGGCCCCGATCGAGAACAGGATCTCGAGATTAGTGAAGCGCGCGAGATCGTCCGGCGCCGCCCAGGTGATCAGATAGCGAATCTCCGCCGGGTCATAAGGCTCGCTGCCGCGGACGAACCTAATATCCGGCAGAGCCTCGGCGAAACGCGCCGCAAAGACCCGCGCCCGCTCCTCGGTGGAATTGAACAGAAAGGTCAAAGCGCTCTCCGGAAAGCCGGGGCTCTTGGCATCGCCGCCAAGCTGGCGTGCGGCCGCGAGCCCGATAAAGCCGCCTCGAGGCTGGCTACATCACAGCTGCCATCGACTGACCGCGAGGCGGCGCGGATGAAGAGCGCCGCCCAGCTACGTCAAGACAACTCGAACGCCATCGCGTGGGGCTCAGCCTCAGATACCGAAGACACCCGGCAGGCCGCCGATATCCTTGATTTCGGTGTAGCCGTAATAGGGGTTCGGCGGCTCGTGCCCGCGATTGACAAAAACCTTGTTCTTGATGCCGAGATCGTGCGCCGTCATCAGATCGTAGCGGAACGAGGAGGAGACGTGGCAGACGTCCTCCGGCCCGCAGCCCAGCATGTCGAACATGTATTCGAAAGCCTTCATGCGTGGCTTGTAGGCGTTCGCCTGTTCGGCGGAGTAGAGCGCGTGAAAGGGCGCGCCGAGCTTGGCGGAATTGTGCGCAATCTCCTCGACCATCCCGTTGGAGAGGATCACCAGCGGGATCTTTTCGGCAACCTTCCCTAGGCCGGCCGGCACGTCCGGGTGCGGGCCCCATGTCCGGACCTGGTCGTGGACCCATCGCGCATCCTCCGGGCGGAAGGCGATGCCGTTCCGGCGGCAGGTGCGCTCGAGCGCGTTGTAGACGACCTCTTCATAAGGCTTCCAGTCGCCGAGAACCTCGTCGAGGCGATAGGCCGAGAAATTGGTGATGAAGCGCTGCATCGCCGTCTCATCCAGCTTTTCGCCGTATAGAGCGCGGGCAGCCTTATCCATCGCGAAATAGAGCAGCGTTCCGTTGCAGTCGAAGGTGACGTATTTGGCTTTGATGACACTCATCAGCGTATTCCCCTTGTTGGCAGAACCGTTCTTCGTTCGCCTAGGCAGATCGAACCCGCTCCGCATCTCGCGGCGCGATGACGCTCGCCTTGCGCTCGCTACATCATCTCGGGACGACGGATGGCCGAGCCGTCACTGAAGCGAGAGAGGCGGTAAGGCGTTGGATCGACGCAGGGGGTCTCCCCGGTGACGAGCTGGCTGGCCAGAATGCCGGCTCCCGTACCGATGCCGAAGCCGTGCCCGCTGAAACCGGAGGCGATCACCAGACCTGAGACCTGATCGACCGTCGAGATCACCGGCACGAGATCTGGCGCGGTATCGATGAATGCGCCCCAGGCGCCGGCGATTTCCGCGCCTTGCAAGGCCGGAAACTCCTTCTTGAGATTGGCCAGCGCGAGATCGACCAGAGACCGCTCGGGAGCAGGGTCGAGAACCCGGATCTTCTCGAAAGGCGAAATCTCGTCGTTTTGCCAGGAACCGGCCGCCTCCGGCCCATTCCAGAATGAGCTGTTGAGACGATAGCTGATCTTCTTGGCGATCTTCGCACGATACATCTGATAGAAGCGTGTCGCATAGCGCAGGCTCTGCGGAGCGATATTCAAGGTTCCGTATCCAGGCACCGCGACAGTGTAGCCGCCGTCGATGCGCCGCCTCAGCGCGAAACCAGGAGCGCCGAAGGTTCCCACCGGCAGCACATTCTCGATCGGCTTGGTGCGCATCGCCGTCGCGCCGATATTCGCGATCGGTAGATCGATGCCGTGGCGGCGGCAGAGCCGCGATGTCCAGGCGCCGCCCGCGGCGACGACGCTGGGCGCGCGGATCAGGCCTCGCTCGGTCCAGACCCCCTTGATCGTGCCGTTGGCGATCTCGAGGCCACGCACGGCGCAATTCTGGTGCAGAGATACGCCGAGCGCCTTGGCGCCCTCGGCGATCGCTGGCACCGCCATGCTGGGCTCGGCACGGCTGCCCATGGGCGACCAAACGCCGCCGATCCAGCGCGTCGTCGTTCCCGGCGAGCGCGCCTTGGCCCGGTCGCCCGTCAGCAACTCGCTGTGATAGCCCTTTTCGGCTGCGGATTTCTGCCAGCTCTCCCATTTCGCCAGGACTGCCGGATCATCGGTGCAGCTCAGGCTCCCCTCCTGGCGGAAACCGAGGTCGCGCCCGATTTCACGGCCAAGTTCCTCCCAGCGTCGGACGCTGAGCATCGCCAGTGAGAGTTCATGGAGATCCCGGTTCTGCTGGCGGACCCAACCCCAATTGCGGCTGGACTGCTCGCCTGCCACAATTCCCTTTTCGATGAGAGCGACCGAACGGCCCCTCTTCGCGAGCTCATAGGCCGTGCACACGCCGATGATCCCGGCGCCGATGACGACGACATCGACCTCCTTCGGAAAGGCCGGACTGTTCTGGACGGTATCGACTTGAACCGGCATCAGAGCAACATTCCCATTACCTGCTGCAAGGGCCTTCCGCAGCACCGTGACAACGCCGAGGGGAACTCAGCAGCGGGCCCGCCCATCGGCGTCATCGATTGCGAAACGATAGACCCGGCCATTAATTTTTCAATTTGCAGCTGATGAATTCGTCATTAAGCTGGAGCTTAATGCTGAACGCTGACGACCTCCGGTTCTTCATCGCCATCACCCAGTCGCCTTCACTGGCGGCGGCGGCTCGCCAACTCAATGTGACGCCGCCCGCCGTTACGCAGAGGCTGCGTTCGCTCGAATTGCGCCTGGGCGTGCAGCTTGTCGATCGTTCGACGAATTCGATGACCGATGAGGGTGAACTCCTCGCAGAACAGTCGCGAGCCGTCGTCCAACAGATCGACGCGATCGAGGAGCTCATTGCTCAGCGTCGCGGCACCGTGGCCGGCCATTTGCGGATTTCCGCGCCGTCGGGCTTCGGGCGGACCTATGTCGTGCCGACGGTCGACAGATTCCTGGAAATGCACCCCGATGTCCGCGTCACCATGGAACTTTCGGACAACCCGATCGGCCTGAAGCCGGATGCTTGGGACGTCATCGTTCATATTGGCGAGCTGAGATCATCCCCGTTGCAGATGATCCAACTTTCGCCGAACCGGCGCATAATCTGCGCCTCGCCAGCCTATCTTGCTCGCCGTGGGACGCCAGAAGGCCCATCGGACCTGTTGAAGCACGACTGCCTAGGCCTGAGGGAGAACGAGGAGGATGTCACGCTCTGGCGATTGGCTGCGGCGGGCGGACAGATCGAGACGGTCAGGGTGAACCCTCTGTTCTGGAGCAATGATGGCGAAGCCATTCGGACGCTGGCGATGAAAGGCAGAGGCATCATGCTTCGCTCCGAATGGGACGTTGCCCCGCAGATCGCCAGCGGCACACTCGTCGAGATCTTGCAAGGCTGGTCGGCGCCGGAGGCCCCGGTCGTGGCGCTACTGGGGCCGCGCAATTACCGGGCGGCGCGCACGCAGAACTTTGTCGAGCTGCTGCGGCGGGCGCTCACGCCGGCGCCGTGGCGGGCCTGAACAACCGGTACCAGATCGCGGAAGCGCTTAATCTGTCTCTTAATGAGGGATGAAGCTCATGTTAATTGCGCCCTTAGCGCAACGTGGCATGATCTGATTGGCTTCAGGGCCCCAGCTTCGCGGCCTCGCGTCCAGACATAGACTGGAAGCGCCAGACTCGGTAGCGGCCGAGCGACGACCTCACCGCATCAACAAAAAATAAGACGAGGGGATCATGTCAAACAACAACGATCATCGCATCCACGTCCCGATGCCAGCCATTCATCGTCGCCATGTGCTTGGCCTCGGTGCCGGCGCTCTCGCCGCGGCTTCAGGCTTTGCAGCCCGCTCCCAAACACAAACTGGCAAGGCGCCTCCGCCGCCGCCGTCCAAACCGACCGGCCAGATCGTCGTCGGCCTTTACCAGGAGCCTACGGCCTTCAATCCTCTGATGCCTGGCATCGAGGTGGACGAAGACGTATGGATGCAGATCTTCAACACGCTGTGGGTTGCCGACCCGAAAGGCAACCTCATCCCCGATCTTGCGGTCGAGATTCCCTCCGAAGCCAATGGCGGCATCTCGGAAGGCGGGCTCGCCTGGAAGGTCAAGCTGCGCGAAGGCATCACCTGGCATGACGGCACGCCGTTCACCGCCGAGGACGTCAAGTACACGCTCGAGCTGATCAACATGCCCAGCTTCAAGGCGCGGACGCGTATCGGGCACTCGCTGGTGAAGGATATCAAGGTCACCGGCAAGACCGAGATCTCCTGGCGGATGGAGCGCGCCTACGCGCCCTATCTGGCTTTGCTCTCGAACACTTACATCGTACCCAAGCATATCCTCGAAAAAGCCGCCGATCCCAACACTGCGCCGTTTAACGGCGCTCCCGTCGGCACCGGCCCGTTCAAATGGGACAAGCGGACTCCCGGCGACAATATCTCGCTCGTCGCGAACGAAAAATTCCACGGCAAGGGCCCGTATCTCGAGCGCGCCGTCCTGAAATACATCCCCGACAAGACTGCACTCTACGCCCAGTTCCGCACCGGTCAGATCGACATCACCATCGGCGGCTTCCCGGAGAATTACTACCAGGAGTCGCTTAAACTTCCGGGTCGGAAAGTGCAGCTGGTGCCGAGTGCCGGCATTGAGGTCGTGATGGCGAACCTCGAGCATCCGGTTCTAAAGGACAAGGCCGTCCGGCAGGCGCTCTACACGGCGATCAACAAGCAGGCGATCATCGACGCGATCTATTACGGCCTGCACAAGCCGACGGAATCCTTCTCGCCCCAGGAATCCTGGGCTTACGATCCCAACCTGCCCAAGCAGGAATACAATCTCGCCAAGGCCAACAAGATTCTCGATGATGCCGGCTGGAAGCGCAGCGGCAGCGGCCCGCGGGTGAAGGACGGCGTGCCACTCGAATTCGCGATCTCGACCACGACCGGCGCCGCGCTGCGCGAGCAGTGCCAGCAGCTGATGCAGCAGGATTGGAAGCTGATCGGCGCGAACGTCAAGATCAACAACATGCCGAGCGCCGTTCTCTTCGGCGAATTCTACACCCGCTCCAAATTCGAATCGATGATCGTCGGCACGGCGTTCCGAACGGTCATCGATCCCGATCCTGCTGCCCGCTTCGCCTCGGACTCGATCCCCGCCAAGACCGGAAACGGCGCCAACCAGATGCAATGGCAGAATGCCGAAGTCGACAAGCTGCTGAAGGAGGGCCAGGCCACCTTCGATCAGGCGAGACGCAAGGAGATTTACTGGAAGTTGCAGGAGATCGCCCGCGAAGAACTGCCAATCCTGCCGCTCTTCCAGTACGTCGTCTGTGAGGGGCACAAGGAAGGCCTGATTGGCTACGAGCCGAACGTCAACGCCCGGCATAACACCTGGAATATGGGTTCCTGGTACTGGGCCAAGTGACGTGAGGCGTTACGTGAACTGCGCCGGCGCGAGGCCGGCGCCGGCGGGAGGCGTATCGGCATGATCGCGTTCTTGCTTCGCCGGCTCGGGCAGTCGCTCGTGCTCTTGCTGCTCGTCTCGGTGATCGGCTTCGCCATCCTGCACCTGGCGCCGGGCGGGCCGCTCTCGCAGTTCGCCGCTGGCGGCGACATGACCCAGGCCGATCTCGACCGCATCGCCGAGCAGCTCGGCCTCAACCG